>JAANMV010000328.1_pt1 | contig 58860 bp, 46 predicted proteins | sample 7279661 | NCBI WGS metagenome assembly JAANMV01 (sample SAMN14094540, study PRJNA606508) | bioreactor metagenome | isolation source: A lab-scale SPAN reactor treating ammonium-rich wastewater day 121 | place: Ireland: Galway | collected 2017-05-16 | reverse complement strand
ATACCAGGGTGTATATCCCGTATGTATAGCCCATTTCACCCGATAAACATACATCAGCATACAGCGGCTCCCAGGTAAGCTGAAAATTACTGTCGCCTTCTTCCATGAACTTCTTGACTGCATCAAATCCTACTATAGGCATCATATATGGTCTTAACAGTACGCCGTTTTCAGCAGTATATGCAATAAATGCATCTTTAACTCCTGAATCTCTAGATAGATTTGAAAATTCAATATCAGCTTTTTTTAATGCATCAGCATTTGAATTCTGAGAAAAAGTATTCATACAATAAATGAAGGCTGCTAAAATTATAAATTTTATCATAAAATTTGGTTTATTTAACTGTTAGACATTTTACATAAGGGGAGTGTGACAACAGCAATTAATAATGAACAATTAATAATTAACAATTATCAATTACTTTTTACTTTAGGCGATTTACATTTGCGGTTTCACATTTAACGCTTGACATTTCTAATTCCTTTTTTCACTTTTGATTTTCACTTTTATTTATTCACCAACTCACCAAATTAACTACTCACTAACCACTTCGTCTTTAATTCCGAACTGCTGCTTTGCAAGCTGCTGCTTTTTTGTTCTTGCGACCACAAAAAACATTATAGGGGCATCCAGCATGAATGAAAATCCTATTATCAGTAATACAAACGATGTAATATGATTTATGAAAAAATTCTTTGGCTCTGACTTTGATATATCGGCAGCATAATAATATATTTCATACGTTTCACCTTCTTTAAAACTCAGCTCACTTTCTGAAGCATCGTATTCTTCATAATATTTGAATGGTTTATAGTTTCCGTTCACCTCGGTAAACTCAATATATGCTTTTCCCAGCCTTTTTTCTTCAATACCAGTAACTTTGCATGTTATCAGCCTGCATTGTTTTAAGAAGTCATCTTCCTTCTGGTAAAAATAAACTCCCAGGATAACCAGTACAACAGAAGCGCATAAAAGCCCGATTGCAACATATTTTAATACAACCGGTGCATTATTTCTTTGTACTGCCATAATTATTGCTGTTTAAATTTGTAATTGTTTTCAATTATCTCAGCTTTTTTTGAAAATTTCATCAGCAGCGGAGCTGCTATAAATGCGCAAATGCCGATGAAAGCAAATATAAGGGGAATAATAATATCGCCCCCAAGCGCTCCGCGGGAAAAATAAAATATTACAGCCAGAGCAAGGAAAATTGTTGCAGTAAGCATTTCAATTAATGCAAATATTTTCAGGAATTTTGATTTTGGCATGTACAAATATAAGTGTTTTTGTTTATAAGTTTGTGTTATGTTTACCGGAATATTGATGAAAGAAAAATCAGAATGTTTATTTTTATTTACATTATTCCCGGCAAAATTTCATATAACATGATTGCCAAATAAAAAATTATTATTTCTTAAACTTTTTTATCATAGCTTTTATTGATAAAGCATCTTTTATCTTATTAGCAGCTCCCGGTGTGGTTTTAACACCCCTTCTTTTCCTGTGCCATATCCGTCTTCTTCTTGTTCTTGCCGGAAGCATTATTTACCTGCCCTCTCGATATTCCGTTTCCACCCTGAGAATTTTGTCCGTTTTACTGGGGAGTCTGCAAAAATTGATATGAATTCTTCCTCAGTAATTGATTGCAGTTGTTCTATAGTCATATTATTAAGATTTAGTTGTGTTGGCTCAGAATTCCTGCCCCCCTCTCCTCCCGGGAGAGGGGTAGAGGGTGATTTTAAGTTCAAATTTTTTGGGTGTTCAAAAATTTCAGACTCCTTGCTCCCCTCTCCTCCAAGGAGAGGGGTAGGGGGAGAGGTAATCAACTTCGGATAAAATTCTTCTTCACCGGTAACATGGTTATACTTGGGCGAATTATAGGGACAAACATCCTGGCAAATATCACAGCCAAATATCCATCCGTCAAGATCTAAATCAGCGGGAATTTCACCACGGTTCTCTATTGTCTGGTATGAAATGCATTTGTTTGAATCAACAACATATTCATCAACAATCGCACCGGTTGGACACGCTGAAATGCATAATGTACACTCACCGCACAAATCCTCAATAGGTTTATCGTAATTTTCAAATTCAATATTTGTTATGATTTCACACAGAAAAAACCATGAGCCGTATTCCGGATTGATGATATTTGAATGTTTACCCATCCAGCCAATTCCCGCTTTTTGCGCCCATACCTTATCCATCACCGGTCCGTCATCAACATAAGCCTTGAGGATAATATTTGCAGGAAATTCCTGCTCGCTCACCTTTGGGGAGGGTTGGGGTGGGGTCATTATAGATTCACAAAGCTCATTCAGCTTCTTCTTCAGTATTTTATGGTAATCTTTACCCCATGCATACCTTGAAATTTTCGGTTTGTTATCTTCATGCTCAAACGGTGTGTAATAATTGAATGCAAGTGAAATTACGCTTTTGGCATCAGGAATTATATTTTTTATGTCCCTCCGTTTATCAAACCCTTTTTCTATCCATGTCATATCTGCGTAATAGCCTTCATCTAACCACTGTTTCAATCTGTCTGCTTCTTCTTCAAGCACATCATACCTTGCAAATCCGCATGCAATAAAGCCAAGCTCTTTGGCTTTATTGATGATAGAATTTTGCAGTACCTTTGTGGTAATGTTCATTGGTTACACGATTTTCAGCCATAGCGGCTGATGTTATTTGCGTGAAATGTTTACGGGTTCTTATTTTCCGGAGGGGGAGCAATCTTTATAGAGCGTACAACTGCATCCACCATCGGCTGGTATTTTTCCATCAGCGGCTGTGAGGCATAATCTACGTTTACCTGAATATTCTTTAACCCTGTAGGGTCTGTGAATAAAAAGTACTTGGCTGAAAATTTTTTGCCGCTGGATTTTATCGGGTCAGTTACATATGCAGCAATTAGCGAATCATCCATCTGGAACGGATTTTTGTAGGTAGCTTTATTATATGCTGAGTGTTTAGGGTCATCAATCAACACAAACATGTTAACAGCGCCGGGATCCGCAGTTCCGGTATCTGTAGCAATTATAACACCGTTAAATTCCTTCTGGTTTAGGTTAATTGCCCTGTTATCAAGCAGCTTCCAGCCGGCAGGGAACCACATTTTTAAACCAATTTCATTCTGGTCATAAGTGGATTTTAAGGAATCAGGCACCATTATCCTGGTAGTATCACGCATTGTTTTAGTGATACTTGTATCTCCCTGCGATTTATTTGTATCGTTTGTTACAAGCTTGTTGGTATCTTTTTGCGAATTATCGGTAGGCCTGTTGATCTTCGGCTTAATGGTTTTTTTCTCGATCTTGGGCCGTACCTCTTTAGTATTATCCTTAATATCCTGCTCTTCTTTTAATTTCCGCTCTTCTTCATTTATTTTATCAATATCCGGAGGATCGAACTTTGGCATTTCCAGGTCTTCTACAATTACTATTCTCTGGTTATTTTCGCCATTATGCTTTTCTTCCTTCGGTACCAGGAACTGGTACATTAGAAGGAGAAAGAACATGTGGACAATTACTGAACCTATCAGCCCTTTTTTTGTGTTTGGCTGGTATAATTTCTTTAATATCAGAAAATCTGTTCCGGGTTTAGTACTTAGATTATATATTTCATCCGGGGTAAGTTCATCCGGCTGAACAGGGTGCGATTCTACAATAAGAGGTTTTATATAATCCTGGGAATTAATAACTGTTTTATTATCATCTGTATTTTTATTCTCGTCTGATGGTTTATTCTCAGGAGACTTTACCAGATTTTCTTCAAGTTCTTTTGTTGTAACCTTTTCGATTGTTTCCACACCAAGCTCAGGTTTGCCTTTAATTTCTGTCTTTTCGCCTGTTTTTAGCTCGGTCACTGTTGCAGGTTTTTCAAATGAATAATCCTTCTTGGACCTGAACTCTGAACAAATAGCAATAGTAATATCAGCAAAGCGGCTTTCAACTACTACATTGGGATGTGAGCACGTATTCCTGATAGCCCCATGTTCGTTGGAACTGTTAAATACACAGTCAATATTAATACAGCGGATAAAATTCCCGTTTTGAAGGGTATTTACTGTGTTATCTGTTTTTTTGTGGTTTTTCTTTTTTTCCAAAAAATTGTAGTTGTAATAAACCTCTGCTGATATTATCTTAATCTGCTTTTCTTTTTAAATCAAAAAAAGGTGAATTATGTTTCATTTTTTACATTTAATTACAAATTTATCTTATTCATAATTAATAATTTAGTCAAAATTTAGTAATTTTCAAATTATGATAAAACCTGATTTTTCATAAATTTGATGTTTTTTTTGACCTAATAATAATTCTTGTAGTGACTAACAACATTAAACCACCGGCTAAGTTAGTAATAACTACAATAAACATAGCTGTCTGCAGGTCAGTAACATCAGATACTTTTCCGATTAATGCAGGGGCAGGAGTAGAGCCTATCAGATGAACAGTAAACAAATATAATGCAAATGCTGTTGCTTTAAGCGAACCAGGTACAATATCCTGTATTAATGCAACCATCGGTCCGTAATACCACGTCATTAAATATGTTGCAGCAATAAGTGAAACAATTAAAAGAGTTTCATTCTGTGTAGTTAAAGTAATATACATCAATGGAGTTGCAGCAATAAAAGCTAATGCCATTGCAAGAGACCTGGGTTTTCCGTATTTATTGTACAGCAGGTCGCTGAAATATCCGCCTGAATAAATTCCGATTGGTCCTCCAATTACCACTGCAAGTCCTATTGTGATTGATGCATGATCAACACTGTAATTATGGAACCTGATGAAGAACTGGGTCATCCATGCAATAATTGCCGATGAAGTGAATGTTAACATTATACCTGAAGCAAGTGTCATAAGGTAGGCCGGTGACCTGAAAAGCTGAAGGATATTTTTTTTGTTAACTTCGTCGGTTATGTGGTGTTCATGTTTGGTCTCTTTTATTTTAAGGGCATAATATGCCAGGAAGAGACCCGGTACTGCAACTATAAAAAAACAGGCTCGCCATCCAAGATGTGTGCCTATAACACCCGCAAGTATCATTCCCATTGTACCGCCCAGGAACATTCCAAGGTGAAATATGCTGCTTGCTCTTGCCCGTTTTTCTACCGGAAAATTATCTGCTATAAGGGATGTTGCTGCCGGAGCGTATGATGCTTCACCAATACCAACTGCTGCACGGGTTATAAGTAATTGAGTAAAATTCTGTACCAGCCCGGTAACAAACGTTGCAATTGACCAGATAGCAACGCCTGCAGCAATAATGTTTTTTCGTATCCATTTATCTGCAATAATTCCCAAAGGAACAGAAAATGTTGCATGAATTATCATGAACACTGTTCCTATTAAACCAAGTTCAAAATCACTTAAGCCGAAGTCAGCTTTAAGAAAGCTGAATAAAGGAAATACAACCTGCCTGTCAAAATAGTTAATGAATTCTATTAAGGTTAATACAAGCAGTATCTTCGAGGGAGACCCGATATTTTTCAATCTTCCGGAAGCCTCTTTAGATCTATATATTTTTTAATGTGAGTATTGTCTTAATACTTCAGCAAGCAGCCTGACTCCGTATCCGGTTGCCCCGGGTGTATGATATTCTTCAGCAGATTCACCCAGACCCATTGCAACGCTTGCAATATCCAGGTGTGCCCATGGGTATTTATCCTGTACAAATTTCTTAAGGAATATACCGCCCATAATTGTGCCAGCCTGTCTTGCCGGTCCTGAATTCTTAATATCTGCCATTTCGCTTTTCATCAGTTTGTCATATTCATCATAAAGAGGTAATTCCCATACTCTTTCAAATGTTCTTTCGCCTGCTTCAAATATTTTTTTCTTCAGGTCTTTATCATTTCCCATCATACCTGCAAGCAGGTGACCGAAACAAATTATTGCTGCGCCTGTTAATGTGCAAAGGTCAATTACAGCTTTAGGTTTATAGTTTGCAGCGTATTCAAGTGCATCAGCAAGTATCAGCCTGCCTTCAGCATCTGTGTTATCTATTTCAATTGTTATTCCGCCGTATGATTTTATTACATCACCCGGTTTATATGCGCCGGCATCAGGCATATTTTCAACTGCCGGTATAAGCCCAATCAAGTTCATTTTATATTTAAGCCTTGCAACAGCTTCAAATGCCCCAACAACAGCTGCTGCGCCGCCCATATCCATTTTCATTGCATCCATTCCCTGTGCAGGTTTTATCGAAATTCCGCCTGAATCGAATGTAACGCCTTTGCCAACAAGCACAACCGGTTTTTCTGATTTATTTGCGCCAAAGTACTGCAGTATTAAAAATCTTGGCGGATTTGAGCTGCCTTTTCCAACATTGATTACACCGCCCATATTTAACTGGTTTATCTTCTTCTCATCAAACACGGTTACCTGGTAACCTGCTTTTGTTGAAGATTTTTTTACATATTCTGCAAACTTATCAGGTGTTAAAAAGTTGGAAGGCTCATTTTCAAGCTCTCTGGCAACTATTGCAGCATCACAAATAATTTTTGCATCTTTCAATGCTTCTGTGCCTTCGCGCGTGTATTTGGGTGAATCAGTGAAAAATATCACTTCATTGAACGGTACAAAATCATTTTTAGCTATATATTTTTTAGGTGAATATTGGGTTAAAAAAACACCTTCGCAGATTGCCTGCATTATTTCATAATGCGAAGCATTGGTTATACTTTTTATGAATGCAAGGTCAGGCACCTCGAATGCAGCAACTGTCAGCTTCATTTTATTAAGTCTTCGTGCTGCTGTTGCATATGCTTTTCTTATTGATTCTAATGTTACCTCTTTAGAATTTCCAAGTCCTATAACCATTAATCTTTTGCTGCGGTTATCCGGTCCAAGATATGTTATAACAGATGTTGATGCTTTAGCAAGAAAATCGTTCGTTTCTATCAGCGTTTCCAGACTGCCTTTGAAAAGTGTATTAAGCCAGTGCATTTTTGTTGATACCTGGTCTTCAAAGGTTACCGATGCAACAACATCGGCTTTTATGTCCTTTATCTTCTTAACCTCATATTTAATTTTCATTTTATCTCCGCGTGGATTTATTTTATTTTAAATTATTTTTTTATTTAATGTATTTCTCTGATGCCTTCTTAACCTCATTTATTACTGTCTTTATGTTCCCGCCGAAAATAAATGAGCCGGCGGCATTTTGATGCCCGCCGCCGCCAAACTCAGCTGCAAGCTGGTTTGATTTAATGCTGCCTTTGGAGCGAAAGCTAAGCTTAACACCGCGTTTTGTCTCTGTGAAAACTATTGCCAGTACTACTGTGCTTAAGCTCATTAAATGAGTACTGAAACCTTCGATTGCATATTCATCTGTGCCTGTTTCTTCAAAATCTTTCTGAAGCATAACTGAATATGCCGTTTTATCGTCATTAAACAGCTCTATGTTTTCCAGAAACCTGCCAAGCAGATGAAGCTTGCCTATTGTTGCTTTGTTATATACCTCTGAATAGATACCGTACGGCTCTAAGCCGTGTTCAAGCAGTTCTGCCGTAATTAAATGAGTTTCTTTATCAGTCCTGTCAAATTTAAACGAACCCGTGTCAGTCATTATAGCAGTATATAATGCTTTTGCAATTTCACGGTTTATAATATTACCGCTTTTTTTTATGGCTTCAGCTTCTTTAAAGAACTTATACAGTATCTCGCCCGTTGATGGTGAATCTGTATCTACAATATATTTATCAAAATTCCCCGGGTCAAATCCCAGGTGATGATCTATAAGTATCTTTTTTGCTTTACTGGTTTGAATGAATGGTGCAAGTGTCCGCAAACGCTGGTATTCATTTGTATCTAATATGAATATTACATCTGCATTCAGAATAAGGTCTTTATGTACACCTTCATCAAATTGCTCAATGACCTTATCCTTATCCAGGAATGTATAGTTTTCAGGCGTAGGGGAATAGTTTAAAATCCGGGCATTTTTTCCCAATGACTTTAAATACAAATAAAGAGCAATTTCACTGCCAATTGAGTCCCCATCGGGGTTAACGTGGCTTGTTAATATAAACTCCTGATTATTATAGATTAAATCAACAATATCCTTAATCATCCGGTCAAAAAAGTAATATAATTAAAAAATAAGGATTTAGCAATGATTATTTATAATAAACATACACTCAACAAATTTTAAAGTCAAATATTTATTTATTAAATATAATATTTACGGATTTGTTAATGACTAATCTTAATTTTAAGTATTAATTATATTATTTAAATTGTTATGAAAAACAAATCAGCATTATTGTTTTTATTTGTTTCTGTAAATGTTTTTGCGCAGCAATACTGGCTAAACATAAGCTCTCCAACTGATAATAAACTGAAGATCGCTCATTTTACTGATACGGTTTTCGGGTGGGCTGCGGGTGACTCAGGAACAATAATCCACACTTCAAACAGCGGTAATAGCTGGGTAATACAAAATTCAGGTACCCTGGAAACTATTGATGATATCTTTTTTATAGATCAAAACACCGGCTGGGCTATTGCAAACGGTTTTTTCTACAGTGGAACTATTATCATTAAAACAACAGACAGGGGAGAAAACTGGAGCTTCTCAAGGTTTTATGATACTACTTTAGTCCTTAATAAAATTTATTTTTTAAACCAAACCACCGGATTTTTAACCGGGTACAGCGGTTTTATTTTTAAAACTACAAATTCCGGTGTTAACTGGTTTAATACACATATTGATACTGCATATTGCCCCGTGCTTTACCTTTTTCCCAAAAATGATATTTATTTTTTAAATAATAATACCGGTTTTGCATGCGGAGGGCAGATTGATATACAGGGTATGGTATGGACTACTACTAACGGCGGTTTTAACTGGTACACATATTGTGTTGCTTCTGAACCTCTCTATGAAATACTGGCGTTAAGCGAAAATTATATAATAAGTACAGGCGGAGATTTTGAATATGGCTTAAGCACTGTAACTTCTTCTGACGGTGGGTTGAACTGGTTTTATGAAGCTAATAATATTTACGGCAGGGGACAGGCTTTGGGAATGAGAACTCCTGCAGAATTCTGGGTACCGCTTGATTATATTGAGTTGTTTGCTGTAAATACAGATTCTGGCAAACCCGGTACACTTTGGCGGGAAATTCAGACTCCTGAATTCGGAGGAATAAACTATACTCTTTTTGCAAGTCCCTCACTTGGGTTTTCTTTTGCTGATTCCGGTAAAATATATAAATATAATTCTGAGATAATAGGAATTAACGGAAGTGAAACTATATTGCCTGAGAGAATTGAACTTAAACAGAATTACCCGAATCCTTTTAATCCTGAAACTAAAATTGAATATACTTTAAATTATCCGGGAATTGTTAAAGCAGAAATTTACAGTATAACGGGGGAAATTATCTCAGTGCTATATAACAGTTACCGGGAAGCAGGTTATCATTCAATGATCTGGAATGCTGCTGCATTCCCAACCGGTGTTTATTTTTGCAGAATAACTTCCGGTAACTCTGCTTCTTCCGTAAAAATGCTGCTGCTAAAATAATACTGCCAAAATGAAAGTTTTTAAAATATACTGTTTATTTTTACTCCTGCTGTTAAACATTTATTCATATACGCAGGAATACTGGCTGAGAACCCCATCTCCTACCGGGAGAATTCTTACAAGATGTATTTTCGTTGATTCCGTTTTCGGCTGGGCTGCAGGTGACTCTGGCACGATCATTAATACTACAAACAGCGGAAACAACTGGGGTATTCAGTCTTCGGGTATTAATGATTATGCTATCGATGATATTTTTTTCCTTAACCGCAGGCTTGGATGGGCTGTTTCAAATGATTATTTCTTTAACGGTACCTTTATACTAAAAACCACAAACGGCGGTTTGGACTGGAGTACCTCAAGATTTCCTGATACTTCGGTTGTTATTGGTGCAATATATTACACTGATTCATTACATGGATATGCAACCGGTTTCAGCGGAAAAGTTTTCAGAACTATAAATGCTGGTATTAACTGGAGTGAATGCTTTCTGGATTCAGCAGGATGTTCATTGCTGTATGGATTCCCTAAACTGAGAATAGATTTTCTGAATGCTTCGACCGGGTTTTTGTGCGGAGGACAAATGGATATTCAGGGAATTACCTGGCGTACTACAAATGCCGGGCTTTCCTGGAATGTTTTTTGCGTAACACCAGAACCTTTATTTGATATAAAGGCTATTAATGCAGATAAAGTTATTGCATGCGGCGGTGATTTTGAATTCGGCGCTATGACATCTACTAATTATAACAATTCATCTAACTGGATTTATGATAACATAGAATTGTTTGGAGTTGCCAGAGATCTTGCTTTTAGAACACCCGAAGAACTTTGGCTTCCGCTTTCATTTGCACAGTCATTTGCTGTAAACCTGGACTCCGGAAGTGTTAATTCCAGGTGGTATGCCATTCCTGCTCCGGACTCAACTGCTCCTTATGCAGCGCAATTTGTTTCTCCAACCCTTGGGTTTGCATTCGGTTCCTACGGAGCTATTATGAAATATAATACTGCTGTTATAGGATTACAGCCGGGTTCAACTATTGAGGAAAAATTTTCATTAGGGCAAAATTATCCTAATCCGTTTAATCCATCAACTGTGATAAGTTATACTCTTGCAAAACCGGAACTTGTTAAGATTACTGTATATGATATGCTTGGAAAGCAGATCAAAGTTCTGTTTGAAGGTAACAGACCTGTGGGCTTTAACCGCGCAGTATTTAATGCACAGGGACTTGCTTCCGGTGTATATATTTATAAGATTGAAGCTGGTGATTTTACCGATACTAAAAAAATGGTTCTGCTGAAATAAAATTAAACAATATATTACAAAAAATCCTCAATTTTATTGAGGATTTTTTGTAATAACTTATTAACATATTAACTTTTTAAGTTATATACTTATTTAACTAAAATCATTTTTCTGCTTTCTTTTAAACCCGCGGTTTCCAGTGTATAAAAATATATTCCGCTTGGTTCATTTGAAGCATCCCATTTCACACTATAGCTGCCACTGTTTAGGTTCTGCTCAGCAAGTATTTTTACCAGTTTTCCGGCTGAATTAAAAATTTTCAGGCTGGTGTATCCATTCTTTACTAGATTAAAATTAATTGTTGTTGCAGGATTGAACGGATTGGGGAAATTCTGGTTTAAGCTGAAAGTCTTCGGGGTTTCACTGCTGATCTGTTGAATGCCTATAGTTGCATAATCAATATTAGCACACCATGTCTGGAATAATCCTGTATAATTTGCCATCCAGACAGGATAAAGCTTGCCGTTGCCAGAGGTTAACCCCAGGTTATCACCCATATTCCCCGCACCAAGTGCACCGGATACAGCCTGCGGTCTGAACTTCTGTCCTGTTATCCTGTGATCGCTCCATGTAGTTCCTCCGTCAAGCGACCTTGATAAGTATACATCAACTGAATCAACTGAATTCCTGTTATCATAATACACTATATTTAAACCGCCGTCTTCATCAACCCTAACAGCAGGGAAAAACTGGTTTCTCCCGTTGTTCATCGGGTCCTGGTTTACTCTTACGCCTGAAGACCACGATACGCCATCATTAGTTGATCGGTATAGAATTATATCAGGGTCACTTCCAGCCGGTACAAGATTTTTACTGCTGGTGGCAACATAAATCCAACCGTTACGCGCACCACCGGTTTTATCCACATCAATTACCGGGAAGCTGTTCGCCCTGATTGTCCATGGGCTTAATGCTGTTGTTCTTATTCCGTTTATATCAATTGCATTTTCTGAAACACTCCAGTTACTTCCCCCATCGGTAGAAATTCCCACTCCGATATAATCTTCAATGAATGGTGATACAGGAATTGATGATGCCCATACTGTTATAACTTTGCCGGAAGGTGTAACGCCTATTGACGGGCCAAACGACCTGTTTCCTCCGAATGAATTATTTACCTGAATTATAGATGACCAGTTAACTCCGCCGTTTGATGTATAAGATAAAACTATAGGGAAAGGGGTGGAAAACCTTGTCCATGCAAGATACGTTCTGCCGTAATAAGGACTTGCAATCGCATCATCGGTTGCCGGAGCTCCTTTATCCTGGTCTCCCGTTAAAATTGGATAATTGTTAGACCATGTTAATCCCTGATTAGTTGAATAATTTGCATACATACCGGCAACTGCTCCGCCCTGGTGTGTAATTATAAATCTTCCGTCCTTATCAATTATCGGACCCGGGTCTCCGCCATGACCTCCGTTTATAGGAGCTCCATTACATGTATCTGTGCCCCGCCAGTTTATTCCTCCGTCAGTTGAAACATATATGCCTTCGCTCCTGAAATTCAGGTATATTGTATATGCGCTTGCAAACATGATCTGCGGATTTAAAGGATGACGTACAATAAATGGTTCTATCTGATTTGAAACAGAAGGGTAAATTCTGTATACAGGATATTGAGAGAAAATCATATCAGCTTCACTGATCATTGCTAAAAACAGTAAAATTCCTGTGTATTTCTTCATGGTCTCGTTATTGTATTTATTTATTAAATGTTAAAATACCTATTATAATTCCAATATTCAATATAACTTATGTAAATAAGATAAAGGCGGCTGTAAACCGCCTTTTTACGTTTTTAAGAATATTACTACCTGAACATATAAGCCAGTGTCAGCCCCCCGAAAAAGTTTCTTCTCGGTCCTGATTCATAATATTCGCTTCTGTCTGAATTAATGTTTATAAAAGCTACATATTTTTTGTCTGCAATATTGTTCAAACCGCCGTAAGCTACCAGCCTGAATTTATCAAAATTGCAGTCAATACCTAACTGCCCGTTAACCAGTGTATACGATTCGGTTTTCAGGCTGTCGGTATTTGCATCATTTACAAACATTCCGCCAACATATTGTATATTTGATTTTGCATACAGTGTATATTTCTTTGCAATTGTATACTGGTACATTAATTCACCGGTGAAGAACATTTCCGGATTCGATGGTTCTGTATTTCCGCTGAAATCTACGTTGGTAAGTACGCCGAACTCATCAATATTGCCCGCTTTGTATTCATCATATTTAAAGTTCTGGTATGCATATGAACCTTTCAATGTTAATCCTTTAATAAGTTCACTGCTTACTCCAACTTCAAGTCCGCTTCTTTTAGAAATAGCTGCATTCCTGAAATAAACATCCCCATCAACAATAAATGGTACAATTACATCTTCTATTTTTGTATTATAGTAAGAAACTTCAAAAAAAGTATTTTTAAAATACTTTTTCTTTAAGCCTGCAATTTCACCTTTTATTCCAACTTCAAAGCTGGTTGATTTCTGCGGTTTCAGGTCGGGATTGATTGTGTGAAGACCGTTATCGCTTGTATAGGGGAAATTATCAAGTTCGTTGCCTGCAGGTGAATCAAACCCAAATCCAAATGATGTATATAATGCAATATGGGGAGTCAGCTTAAAGTTCAATGCTGCTTTAGGCGTGAATTCTGCAAAGACCCTTGTTGTATCTCTGAATCCTGCAAGTTCATCCTTAAAGTCGTAAATCACCCTGTCATATCTTCCGCTTACCAGAAATGAAAGTTTTTGAGGAATTATTTCAATCTGGTTTAAGGCATATGCCCCAACATTGGCAATTACTTCATCTGAAACACCTATGAGATCGTCGCCTTTTGTTCCTCCAAGATTACTGTATTCTCTAATAGGACCATCCTGGTAAAAAAGGTCGGTGCCAACTGTAAATTCATTGGTCCTCTGTTTGGATTTAACTTTTCCGCCGAATGTATATTTGTTCACATACCTGAACTGTCCTCCAATACCGTATCGTGTGAACAGCCTGTAAGTTCTGGCAACCCTGTCAAATATCTTTATTGTCCCGTATAAAGTTGATTCCAGTACATGCTTCATATTTCCTTTTTCCAGGCTGGTGTTTAAAGTTATACCAACTCTTCCTTTTCTGGAATTACGCTTTTCATCCCTGTCAACTGATCTTTGGTTTGCCATAGTATCATTGGTATTGTAATCCTCCAGTGTTAAAGAACCCGGAATTTTTATTATACCGTTTACATAATAACCATAAACCGAAAGTTTTGACTGTGGTGTAAAATCAGTCTCAAACAGCGAATTAAGCCTGTGCTGAAATTCTTCGCTGTGTGTCCTGTATCCTTTATAGTTCTGGTAACTGTAGCTGGACATAAATCTTGAGTTTTTGCTGTTTATGCCCATTTTAAATCCGTTTTTCCGCATATCGTATGAACCGAATTCATTATTGAGCTGAAAAAACGATACCGGAAAATATTTATCCGTCATGAAGTTAATAACGCCGCCAGGGGCATTTGTATATAATGATGATGAATATCCGCGTACTACTTCAATTCTGCCGATGGCATCAAAGTCAATCGCTTCTATTCTTGTCTGTCCGTCCGGTTCGGATTCCGGAATACCATCCAGCAGAATCCTTACACCTCTTATTCCGGTGTTTGAACGGCTTCCGTATCCGCGTATTGTTATTCTTGTGTCGTGATTCCCGTATCTTGGCTGTAAAAATAATCCAGGTACTGTCAGCAATACATCTTGTACTCCAATCTTCCGGCTGGTTATCCAGCTTGTCTGGTTTATTCTTAAAACAGGATACGGTATATCTATGATTTTTTGTTCCAGTCGTGTTCCTGTTATGATTATCTCATCAGTCTGGTATATAGTTGTATCCGAGGGATCATCCTGCGTTAATACGCTTAACGGGAATAAATATCCCACAACTAAAAGAACAAAAAACCTATAATTTTTGAACATTATAAGCTCCTGAATTAGTTAGTTAATTTTCTTAATGTTATAAGTAAATACATGGAAGACAGGGAGTATCTTTATCCATTACGCCAGCAGCGCAATTCGGTCAATACCTGTCTTCCCAATAATCACAAATGAAACTAATATCATTCAGCCTTTTCATACTTTTTCCGGGGATACCGCTTAAATATGAATTAACGGAGGATACTAATTGCATACTCTGCTGCATACCCTGAAATCAATATTGATTTGGATTGAATGTATTAACGATCTGTAAATCTAAACAGGAAGTTCCGGAGGTGCGCGTCCGCGGTATTGATTATTAACGTCGCACGTTTGAGGAATATTGTATATCGTTAAAACAATTCCAAGAAGCGGCGGATCGAAAATCATTGATTCAAAGTATGCTGCCGTATTTGCTTCCTGTGAATCAGTTAATATACACGCAAAGAAAATGAACTCACCTTTTGCCATTTCTTTGCTGAGATCGAAACCTACAATAAAGTAAGCTGAAAATAAAGATATAATTATAGCATCAACTAACCGGGAATTTCCCCTGAACAGAGGAGTTGATCTTAAACGTTTAACTATATTTATTTTTGTTTCCGGCAATTTATAAACCAGAAAAGTGATTTTATGCCTTTAAATTATTATAATATCTTAAATTTGATTTTAAAAGAAAATGCAATTTTCTTTAATGTTTTTCAGCAAATAACGTGATATAATCCAGATTTAAATAAAAAAGGGTATTAACAACATTGTTAACACCCTTTAATAATAATTTAATTTTAATCTTAAACAGTATTCAGTATTTTTTCTCTTTCATCAAACATTTTTACAAGTTCATCCAGTAATAAGCTTACTTTTTCGGAATCTGCATTAATATCTGTGTTTGCTTTGCTGGATGCTTCAAGCGATGTGCAGGCATCTGAAATTACATCAACATTGTTAAGCAGGCTTGCATCAAACTGGTAAAGCTGGTTAAGCTTGTCTTCCTTTACCTTAACAACATCAAATGCTCCGCTGTAGCCGCGCGCTGCTGCCTTAAATTTTCCCACGCAAAGCTGAAGCTTTTTATCCAGCTTATCTATGCTGTCTGATTCAAACAGCTTACCCCGCTGAGAAAGATTTAACACTACATTTTTTAGCTTTACCTGGTTTGCATCCAGTCTGGCTGCAAGAGTATTCCTTAAAATAGTATCAAGCTCTCTTGAGTTATCCCTGTTTACATATCCGTCATAACCCGGAATTATCCTGGTAATTTTTTCCAGGAAATTCTCTTTTGATTTTACAGCATCCAGCTGCTGGTTTAAGTCTGCCATAGTTTTTATTTAATTTTTAATTTTATAATTGAACAAAAATACTATTTCCTCAGTTTATTTCAAAGAGTTTTCTGCATCATAAGCTAAAATTAGTAAGTGAAACAGTAAAATTTTCAGAAACATTAATCTAATAAATTCTATATATATTTGCTTAAATTATATATTTTTTAAGTTAAACATAAAGTTATTCCTAAACAAAAAAATTCTGAACGAAAAACAATTAAGAAAATTTATCCCTGTTTTTTCTTTGTTTTATAAAGTTAAATTCAGCATATTTTTACAGGTTTATTGAGGTATAATTCTTAAGTTTATCAGTTATATTTGTATAAGTTTTCATTTATTAACCTAATACCCGGAAAAATGAAACGTATACTTTTTACATCAATATTAACCCTATTATTAAATAATTTTATCTCTGCTCAGTGGATTGAACAGGTTTCAGGAGTTACGGTACCTTTAAACTGTGTATCATCATTAAATTCTGCCGTTTCAACTATTCAGGGCTGGGTTTGCGGTAACAACAGTGCTGTACTTAAAACAACAAACGGCGGTACAAACTGGCTGCCTGCAAACAGTAATATTCCTGCAGGTATCAATCTTACAACTATTCTTGGTATGAGTAGTTCGTACTCCAGAGCTATTACTTCAGGTATAACCAATACCAATTCAGCTGTAATTTATTTTACTTCTGACGGAGGGCAAAGCTGGCAGAATACGTTTACCCAAAGCGGCGGATTTGTATATGGATTTATCGAACTGATACCAATGCTTGATATTCTGTTGATTGGAAAACCTGTTGGAAACAGATGGACAATTTTCAGGTCTTCAAATGAAGGCAGAACCTGGGATTCAACCGGAATGTTTTTGCCTCAAGCCGGGAATGAAACCGGCTTTCAGAATTCAGTTTATGGGGTTGAAGGAAAAGGATGGTTCGGAACAAATAATTCCAGAATATATTTCAGAAGCGGACCAAACTGGAGCATACAATCTACTTCCCCTGAGGTTAATTCTTCAGTAATATGGTTTCAATATTTATTGACTGATCAGCTTGTAATTGGTTTTGGCTTAACATCAGGTTCCGGATTACTGAAGACAACTAATTTAGGAGTTAACTGGAATTCTATTGTTTCTATAGGAAACGGAACTATTTCAGGAATTGCAGGATCTCCAAGTCAGTTTTCCAAATGCTGGTATTCCCGGGGGAATAAAATTTATACAAGCTTTGAAGCTAATAACTGGTCGTTGGAATATACGGCGCCGGCAGGTAATTACTTACATATTTCCAATAATAAACTCGGCAGCCCAAATGTCTGGGCTGTCCGTGATAACGGTGGGATTTCCAAATATACCGGAGAAATCGGTATTCAAACAATATCAACAGAAATCCCTGAGTCATTTTCACTTTCACAAAACTATCCAAATCCATTTAATCCGTCAACTACAATACAGTTCAGTATACCATATGTAGAGTCGACCCGGTGGGGCGTCTCCTTAAAGATTTACAATATACTTGGAAATGAAATCACAACCCTCGTTAACCAATCACTTTCGCCGGGCACTTATTCAGTTGATTGGGATGCTTCAAATTACCCCAGCGGTCTGTATTTTTATACTCTCAGGTCAGGTGATTATACAGAAACCAAAAAGATGATCCTTCTTAAATAAAATTTAAACTCATCCGATGCCTCAAAGTCATCTTATGAGTTTAATATTTACAAGTTTAACAGCAGCTGAATTCTTATTTCCTCAGGTGTGCTCTTTTTCGTATTAATTAATACTATATTAAGTTATTTTTGAATTAATGAAAAATAATTTAGTGCTGAATGTTTATCCCGTTTAAATATATTCTACTTTTTGCTGCTTTCTTCAGCTTCAAATTAATATTATCTCAGCAAATTGATTTCAGCTCAGTTCCTTCTGAAGTAAATAACAGAAATTCATTTCTCCGCGAAAAATGGTTTATTGAACAAAGAGTTTTCCCCTTTCAGAATTTCCCTGAAAATGCATATTACAATGCCTGTCAGCAAAAAGTAAATATACTTCAAAATAATGGTTATTACAGCAGGGAAGGAAGCTGGGTTAGTATTGGACCAACTCCGGCATACAATATTAATTACGGTAATGTATCCTCACGTATTGCATCTGTTAAATTCCATCCGTTTAATCCGGATATTATTTATTTAGCAGCGGCATTCGGCGGTGTTTGGAAAACAACAAACGCCGGGTTGAACTGGTATCCTAAAACTGATTTTGAACCAACACTTTCATCAGGCGCGCTGGCAATTGATAAAAATGATCCTGAGGTCATTTATTACGGAACAGGTGAAGCATCGTATTTTACTTATTCATATTCAGGACTGGGACTGCTTAAAACAACTAATGGCGGCAACAACTGGCTGCATATTACTGCAGGTTTGCCGGCAAATACATACTTTTCCAGACTGGTTATAGACCCTAACAACAGCAGCAGGCTGTTTGCTGCACTTGGTAATGCCGGGCTGTATAAAAGCTCTGATGCAGGTTTAACATGGCAGCAATCTGTTGCCGGAAGATGTGACGATGTTTTGTTTTCTCCCGATGGTTCAAAATTATATATTATCGGGCAGGGATGCGGATACAGAATTTCTAATGACAGCGGAAATACTTTTACACTGCATACACCATATACACTTGGCACAAGAAATCATATAGCAATATGCGCATCTGTTCCTGAAATAATGTACTCGGTTTCGTACCAGGGAACAACAGCAACAGTATTCAAATCTACAAACAGCGGTATTAATTTTACACAGTTGCAGAATAATTTCACAGGAGCTAACCAGGGATGGTATGACCTTTACATCTATGTAAATCCGGTTAACCCTAATTTAGTTTACCTTGGATTAATTGATATATGGCGGTCAACCAACGGTTCTGTTTTCAGCAGGATAACCAATACATCTGCCGGACCTGTTCATGTTGATCATCATAATATGGATTTTAATCCGTTAAATCCTGCAGATATAATTTTTGCAACCGATGGCGGAATTTACAGGTCAACAAATGCCGGCAATAACTGGATGAATATTAATTCAAACCTGAACCTGACACAATTTTACAGGGTCGCTTCCAATCCGTCAAACTCAAGCCACTTGATAGGCGGTACTCAGGATAATGGTGTACAGCAAACAACAGGTTCGCCGGTATGGAATGTCTGGTTGTACGGCGGGGATGGCGGTGATGCCTGCTTCCAAAGCATTAATAATAATTTTTTACTGGCTGAAAACCAGTTTAACAGGATAAAACGCTCTACTGATTCAGGGCTTAACTGGAGTGTTGATACAACCGGACTTTTCGGCAGAGCAGCGTGGATTGCACCGATTGTCTCTCATCCTGACTCTGCCGGTATTTTCTATACTGCGCGCGAACAGGTTTTTAAGTCAACTGATAACGGTGATAACTGGTTTCCGATTTCAGCAGGGACTGCAGGTATTATATCTCATCTGGATATTTCCGAAAGCAGCCCTGGAAATATTTATGCTGTATCAAATAATATTGTTTTTTTGTCAACTAACGGCGGGATAAATTTTGAATACAGGATTGATGGTTTACCCGTAAGAACAATTACGGGAATAAAATTCCACCCTGACTCATCCGCTGCAGCAATAATTACATTCAGCGGATTCGGCTCTGGCCATATTTATAAAACCACAAATTACGGTGTAAACTGGTTTGATATTTCAGGTAATCTGCCGGATATTCCGTTTAACGATTGTCTTTTTTATTACCCGGGTTACAACACTAATACTATCATAGCTGCATCAGATATCGGAGTATTTGTAACACACGATTTTGGAGAGTCATGGAGCGAGCTTGCATCAGGATTACCTAACACCGCTGTATTCCATCTTGATCATAACAGGCTTAATAATAAATTAAGGGCTGCAACACACGGCAGGGGAGTATGGGAATTTAATGGAGAGATAATTCCGGTTATCCAGGTAAATAATGAAGTCCCAAAACTATATTCCCTTTCCCAAAACTACCCCAACCCGTTCAATCCCAAAACTGTAATAAAATTCAGCATACCCGCTTTAGAGACGACCCGGTGGGTCGTCTCCTTAAAGATTCACGATATATTAGGTAGAGAAATCACGACCCTAGTAAATCAAAACCTCTCTCCTGGCACATACACAGTAGAATGGAATGCTCCCAATTACCCAAACGGTCTGTATTTTTATACACTCAGGTCAGGTGATTATTCCGAAACAAAAAAAATGATCCTTATAAAATAAAATTTATACTCATCCGATGACTTTAAGCCATCTGATGGGTAATGTTTCTCAAAGTAACCTGATTTTTACGGAACTTTATAATATTTAAATCGTTATATTTGTTGTAAATATGCAGAATTTATTGAAAAATACGGCAAAACTTTCCCTGACTGTAATTGTTGCATTTTCAGTTTTTATGCTTAATTTCAGCAGTTTTATTCATTGCTCAAATGTAAGCTTAGAGGATGATTGCTGCCATAAAACCCGGACAATAAAATCCTGCTGCCTTAAGCATACAAAGATCACTTTTAACGAAAGAATATCTTCGCATTGCGGTTGTTCGGTGAATCAATCCAACAAACCCGGTGATCTGTTTACAGATCTGAAGAACAATTCATCCAGCCTGACTGTGCGTAATATAAATTATATTACTTCAACAGACGGTACCGAACTATTAAAAACATCATCTGTATTTACTTCATATTCACCGCCGCTTTATTACAGCTCGGATAAATATATCAATATTCTTACACTCCGAATTTAGCCGGTTAATTCAATTTCAGCATTTATTGAATTAACAAAAATCAAAAAAATTATTATAATTATTAAAATGAGAACGAAATTATATTTAGCTTCATTATTTGCAGTTATATTTGTATTAACAGTATCAAATACTTACAGCCAGGATAAAGATTGCTGCAAGGATAAATCTTCATCCCATTGTGGTGATATGAAAACCTCTGACCAAACCAAAGATGGTAATTGCTGCGATAAACACGGTAATGCCGGCGGTGACTCAACCATATCATCAACAGGTTTAAAATGTATCGTTTCCGGTGAAGATTTAGTTGAAGGTCAAATTGTAAAGTTTGATTATTACGGCAAAACTTATAATTTCTGCTGTGATGGATGTATGGCTAAGTTCAAAAAAGAACCATTAAACTATATTAAAGAAGAGCTTACCTGCCCGGTTATGGGAGAAAAGATCGAATCAAAGGATGTTTTTGTGATGTATGAAGGCACAAAGTACTACCTTTGCTGCAAATCATGCAATAAAAAATTCGAAAACGACCCCGAAAGATATAAAAAAGGTCCGCAGAATTAATTTAACAGTAAAAATTGCACAAAATCCCGCTGCCGCACAGCGGGATTTTTTTATTTTCAAAAATATTTTATTAAATTACGGTAAAATTAATTCATCATGAATAAATTTATCATAACTTTATTCCTCTTTTATTTCTCATCGGCTTATACTCAATGGAATCAGCTTACAACCGGAACAACTGCCGACCTCAGATCCCTGTTCTTTCTGAATCCAAACACCGGGTACTCATGCGGTGCATCAGGCACAGTTATTAAAACTATCAATGGCGGTATAAACTGGACTGCATTAAATTCGGGGTTAACGGATAATTTAAACTCAGTATATTTCCTCACTCCGCAGACAGGCTATGCATGCGGCAATGCCGGGAAAATAATTTATACTTCAAACGGCGGGTTGAACTGGATTGCAGCACAAAGCAGCGTTACCGATAATCTGTTTTCTATTCACGGAAATTTTTGCACAGGTTCAAACGGAAACCTTCTGGTTACTACAAACGGAGGAATTAACTGGCAGGTATCTGCCGGAGGATTCCTTTCTACATATTACGGCATAACTTCACTTTCTGCTTCAACAGCCGCTGCATGCGGCGTTAATACAATTTTTCAGCCTTTAATTGCCCGTACAACCAACGGTGGAATAAACTGGAGCTATTCATCATTTTATCTTAATGGAAATGAAGGTAACCTGCGCGATATCATTTATCTGAATGCCTCCTCAATGCTGGCAGTATCAAATGTATGGGACGGAACAGGCGGTATTTCGTTTTCATCAAACAGCGGGGTTAACTGGAGCACCCAGCTTTTCAGCCTGCCGCTTAACAGCATTGATATGGCAGGTTCATTTGGTTTTTCTGCCGGCTTGCAGGGTTATGTACTTAAAACAACTGACCAGGGAATTTCATGGCAGCAATCACAAACGGGATTAACGGTAAATTTCAGGTGCGCCGATATTATTGATTCTCTTAATGCATACATTTGCGGTGACGGAGGTGTTATTATTAAAACCACCAATGGCGGAATAACATTTATCCAGCCCATATCAAATAATATCCCCGAAAAATTTTCCCTCTCACAAAACTATCCAAACCCGTTCAATCCCTCAACAACAATTCGTTTTTCAATTCCCCTCTTGAGAGGGGTGTCTGGCGAAGCCGGGCGGGGTGTGTTTACATTACTAAAAATTTACGATATCCTTGGCAATGAAATAGAAACTCTTGTAAACCAATCTATAGCTCCCGGAACTTATTCAGTTGAATGGAACGCCGCAAACTATCCCAGTGGTGTATATTTCTATACATTAAGCTCAGGTGATTTCAGGCAAACATATAAAATGGTGCTGATAAAATAAATAATTTTAAACCAATTTGCAGGTTTGATATTTACTATATGTTATAGCGTTATCTGAACTTTTATACTCAATTGCCTTGTTACAAATTATTAAGTTTATTACTATTGCAGCAAATTGACTAACTTCCGTAAATACAGTGCCTCAATTCTGCTTATTTTTGCATTATTTGCAATTAACGGGGCAGAACTCCTTCATCATCACGACCACGGGGATCATAATCACGTATCTAAATGTGAGGCCTGTTTATTCAGCAAATCTCTTAACCAGGTCTATGTTGAAAACGCAGTTTGCTTTATTCCATACTATACTCCGGAATATTCAGTTTATATTTATTTCTCTCCGCTTAAAAATTCATACACACAAAATAATTTAAAGCCGCGCGCGCCTCCATCTGTTTAGTTTACATCCGTATTATTTTTATTAAGTAAATTTATCAGAAAGGGTTTGTTATGCACTTTATCAAAAAGCATTTTGCTTTATTGGTTTTGTTTTCATTATTAATTGTACCTTTATTTTTTTTCAGCTCCTGCGGTGAAGATGATATTATTACTCCCCAAGGTGAACATTTTGAACCGGCAGGTTTATTTATTATTCCTGAAGGCTCTTCAGATACGATTTTACAGGTTTTTAACGGAGTTGTAAGGGCTGGTGATACATTAAAAGCCCCCTTAAACTTACTTTCCACTCATTGGGAAGTTTACTTTTGGGATGATAACAGAAATGTTTTAAATCCTCCCAATGATGGCAGCCATACGCTTGGTTTCACTATCCGTGATGCTTCTGTCGTTGAAACTGAAATGGATGACCCAAATGACTGGGCTTTTCATTTAAAAGGACTGTCTTTAAATCCTGATACAACTTCTATGCAGATAAAAGTAAATCATTCCGGACATGCAGATTTTACTACTCCGTATATTCCTATAAAGGTAGATCCATGCGAAATTCCTGCTCCGGAAGGGTTTGTTGTAATTGATACGGTAACTAACCAGATTATAGCAAGAGATTCTGCCGGATTTCAGACCGGTGATACTATTGTAGTGAATACAGGATCTTCAACAAACAGGCTTAAAATATTCTGGTTAGATGGTGAAGGAAACAGATTTCAGCCCTGTGACTCTTATACATTAAGCGCTGTAACTAATCCTAATGGAATAGCGGTATTTACCAATAAGCCCGGTGAGTTTTCTTTTAAAATTGAAGGCATTGCTGCCGGAACTGCATTGTTATCTATCAGGTTGTTCAGGGATGCAAACTTTATTTACGGCACCAGGAATATTCCTGTAAAAGTAAATTAATGTTTAGAATTAAAATAAATAATTACCTCCTGCTTTTAATAGCAGGAGGTATATTAATTTTAAACTCGGGGCAAGTTTTCACTGATTCATTAAATGTTAAAGGATTTGTCTCAGACGCAGATGACCTTAAACCGCTTGCCAATGTTCTGGTTAAATTACAGGGCAATTCCGTATCTGCATTTACAGATACTGAAGGTATGTTCAGTCTGAAAGTTGCAAAACCCGGTAATTATGAAATTCAGGTATCACTTCCGGGTTATATCACTTCAGTAATGCAGATAAATGTTTTATCCGGGCAGGAAAATATTCTGTATCTAAGATTATTCTCTTCAGGCTTTACTACTGAAGTAATTACCGTTACAGATGATCATCCGCCTTCTGTTTATGATAACCTGCTGGAGCTGTCCTCCGTCTTAAAAGAAAAAGAGCTGCTTCGCAATATGGGGCAAACACTTGCTTTTACCCTTAAAAATCAGACAGGTATTTCTGTACGCTCCATGGGACCCGCTCCGTCACGCCCCGTTTACCGCGGATTAAGCGGTGATAGGGTAATGATTACCGAAGACGGTATAAAAACAATAGATCTTTCTGCAACATCACCCGATCATTCCGTTACAGTTGAGCCGTTTACTACAGAAAGGATTGAAGTTCAGCGGGGACCAAAAATACTGATTAAAACACCATCTGCTATCGGGGGAGTGATTAATGTTATCAGGTACGAAATTCCCCAGTATATTCCTTCGCGGGTCAGCCTAAAGCTTGGCGGATACGGGGAATCATCCAATAAAGGATATCTTGGCTCAGGTGTGATTGTTTTTCCTTTCAGCAGCTTTGCTGCAAGATTCGAAGGCAGCTACAGGCGCACAGGTGATCAAAATACACCGGAAGGCGGGCTTAAAAATTCTGATATAAAAACTGTTAACCTTTCCGGCGGTTTAAGTCTTGTTAAAAAATGGGGATTTGCAGGGTTTTCGGTGCGTGAATATAATACTGATTATGGTATCCCGGGTGGTTTCGTGGGCGCTCATCCAAATGGTGTGGATATTTCAATGCTTAAAAGACAGTACAGCTTTAAGCTACATTATAAAATTGAAAAAAAGTTTATTGATCATTTTGATCTTGATGCCGCAAGAACATATTACCGCCATACTGAATATGAATCACCCGGAGTTGTTGGCGCTGAATTCAGAATACTTGATTATAATACATATCTTAATTTTATACACAACAAAAAAGGTATGTTAACCCAGGGGACATTCGGCGCTTCTGTTGAGTACAGGGATTTTAATATCGGCGGATTCGTTTTTTCTCCTCCTTCGGTTTCACTTAATACAGCAGTCTATTTTACTGAAGAGATAAAGGCTGCCCGCAGGCTCAGTCTTGAGCTTTCTGCAAGATATGATTATAATTTCGTTAAACCGCAGCAGGTTATTCAGCTTGCAAACCTTGATACGGTTTTCAGCAGAAAATTCAACACAGTCTCATTTTCGCTTTCAGCTATTTATTCTGTATCAGATTTTCTGAATGCAGGTATTGGTTTAAGCCGGTCTTCCAGAGTACCGACTATAGAAGAATTATACTCCGATGGTCCTCACCTTGCTGCGTATTCTTATGAAATAGGAAACCCTCATCTGAATGCTGAAACTGCATATGGCTCGGAGTTATTTATCTTTTATAAAGATAAAAATAAGTATGCTATGCTTTCAGCATTTTATAATTATATATATGACTATACCATTGCCCGTAATACCGGTAGAATTAATGTTGCTACTCTGCTGCCGGTTTATCAAACCACAGGAGTAAATGCTGTACTTGCCGGAATTGAGGCGCAGTTTGAGCTGAAACTATCAAAAAAATTTAATTTCAATTCATCAATAAGCTTTACTTACGGTGAAATTAAAAATACGTCTTCGCCGCTGCCTCAGGTACCGCCAATGAAAGGGGAGAGCGAAATAATTTATAACATGGGCAAATTATCTGTCGGAATAAATTCTGAATACGCTGCAGGTCAATTGAGGCTTGATGATTTTGAACAGAGTACACCTGGTTATTTTATTCTCGGTGCCTTCGGGCAATATACAATGCTGACGGGAAAAGCAACTCATATTATATCTTTAACTGCAGAGAATTTAACCAACCGCATATACAGGAATCATTTATCGAGGATCAAATCAATTTTACCCGAACCCGGTATTAACTTCCGGGTTACTTATAAATTGTCCATTTAAGTCATTGATCAATATTAAATTGAATAATTTTATCTGAAAATCTCGCTGAAAAATTATTCAATTGTATTTTTGGTGATTATACGCTAAATTATTGGTTTAATAACAGAAAATACAGCAGGCAATTGCCTGTTTTAATATAATAAATGGCTTTTAACGAACCAACCGGTTCAGATAAAAAAGTACAGGACCAGTTAAAAGAACGCGGTGAAATTCCCGGTCACATTGCCATTATTATGGATGGTAACGGGCGCTGGGCGCAGGAAAAAAAACAACCTCGCACATTTGGCCACCGCCAGGGTGTTCATTCAGTAAGAGATATTGTTGAAGCTTGCGGGCAAATTGGCGTTAAATACCTGACTTTATATACATTTTCTACTGAAAACTGGCGCAGACCAAAAACAGAAGTGGCAATTTTAATGAAACTCCTTATTCGCTCGTTACGCAGTGAAACCGATAAGCTTCACGAAAACAATGTTAGGCTGATTGCAGTAGGAGATATGACTTCAATGCCTCCACAGGTATTAAATGAACTGAATGAAGCTATAGAAAAAACAAGGAACAATAAGACCATGACTTTGGTTTTAGCTTTAAGCTACAGCGGAAGATGGGACATCCTGAATGCTGTCAAAAAGATATCTTCTGATGTAAAAAGCGGCAAATTGGCAAAATCAGATATTTCTGAAAATATTTTCTCAACTTACCTTGTTACCGGCGGTATACCCGATCCCGACTTGCTTATCAGGACTGGCGGTGATTTCAGGATTAGTAATTTCCTTCTGTGGGAATCTGCATATACAGAATTTTATTTTGATAAAACATTCTGGCCTGAATTCAGAAGGCACCAGCTTTACGATGCGATCCGTGAATTTCAGAACAGGGAACGCAGGTTCGGCATGACAACAAAACAAATTCAATCAAGGAAAAAAGCTTAAGAAAGAAATATTTCTTTAATGACATATATAACTAAATTAACAGTACTGTTTATTGCCCTCTTATTTACATTCAGCTTAAATATTTCAGCTCAGGATGGTCCTAGAACTTATAAGATACTTTCTATAAACACAGAAGGAAATAAGTTCTATGATTCCCGGATCATCATTGCCAACAGCGGACTTAAAATTGGCGATGAAATAATGATACCTTCTGAGGCTACTCAACAGGCTATTATGAACCTTTGGAATATGCGGCTTTTCAGTGATGTAGAAATTTCAGTAGATAAAAAAATTGGCGATGGCGCATACCTTATCATAAATGTTAAAGAGCTTCCAAAGCTTGATAATATCAAGTTTTCCGGTAATGATGAGTTCAGTGATAAGGACCTGGAAGAAAAGATTCCGCTGGAGCCCGGGCAGGTTATTACACCGCAGACCGTTAAGGATATTGAATACAATATCACTAAACTTTACGAAGAAGAAGGTTACCCGCTTGCAGAAATAAAGGTTGACCAGTTCGTTAATTCATACAACGAAGCGCAGCTTAGAGTTAAGATTAACGAAGGGTCCAAGATTAGTGTTAGAAATATAAAGTTTACCGGCAATTCTAAAATTTCTTCCGGTGATCTTAAAGGGGCGATGGAAGAAACCGCAGAACGCAAATGGTGGAAGTTCTGGGATAAAGCACGCTTTAACCGGGCAAACTATGAAAAGGATAAAGAATTTATAATTGATTTCTATAAGCAAAACGGATTTAAAGATGCCACAATTGTTGAAGATAAGCTTGAATATAAGAATAATAAAGAAGATGTTGATATAACTATTAAAGTTACAGAAGGCCCTAAATATAAGATCGGTAATATTTCTTTTGAAGGAAATACTGTATATAAAGATTCCTTGCTGTTCGAAAAACTTGATATGAAACGCGGTGATGTTTACAATTATATGAAGTTCAACCAGAATCTGCGGGGAAATGAAAGCCAGACAGATATTGCTTCTCTTTATCTTGATAACGGTTATCTTGGTTTTAATGCCGATGTGGATGAATCTATTAGAGAAAACAATTATGTTGATCTGAAAATAAATATTTCAGAAAACCGGCAGTACAGGATAGGACTTATTAGCTTTTCAGGTAATTCCAAAACACAGGATAAAGTTATCCGAAGAGAGCTCTTTACGCTCCCGGGTCAGTATTTTAATAAAACTGCTATGATAAGAAGCATGCAGCAGATTTCGCAGTTAAATTATTTTAACCCCGAAATGCTGAATTATGATTTTGTTCAGAGAAATGATTCGACAGTTGACCTGGTTTATCTTGTTGAAGAACGCTCTTCTGACCAGCTTAATGCTTCTGTGGGTTACAGCCAGACTTTCGGGTTTTCGGGTAGTCTTGGACTGACATTCAATAACTTTGATATTCTTGACCCGCTTTCCGGCGGAGCCGGGCAAATACTATCTCTCCAATGGGATTTTGGAACAGAAGGTACTTACCGTACATTTAGTATCGGATTCACTGAACCTTGGCTTTTTAATACTCCCACTTCGGCAGGTATTAATCTTTATGATACTAAACAGAATTATACATATGAAATCCAGGAAACAGGTGCAACTTTAAGTATAGGGCGTAGATTCCGATTTCCGGACGATTATTTCCGCGGGGACTGGTTTTTAAAATTCCAGCGTACAAATGTTATAAATGGTGCAGGTATTTACGAAACCGGATTACGCACACAGATCAGTATAGGGCAGACGATATCAAGAAATTCAACTAACAGCCCTATTTTTCCTTCTGTGGGATCAAAAATTTCACTTTCTGCAGAAATAGCAGGCGCAAATGTTCTAGGAACAACAAACTTTTATAAACTGGCTTTTAAAAGCGAAGCTTTTAAGAGCCTGGATAATTCCGGAAAACTTGTACTTGCCTCGCTGTTTGATATAGAAAGTATTTCCAGCCTTTCAAGCGATAATTATGTTCCCCCGAATGAGCTCATATTTATGGGGGGCAGCGGGCTTTCATATAATACTATTGCTTTAAGAGGTTATGATGACCGCTCTGTTGGGCCGGTTAATTCTATAAGATCCCCAGTTGGCGGAAGGTTTATGATGAAATACGGCATTGAATTAAGATATTCATTATCACAGGATCCTATACCGATTTTCCTGACCGCATTTGCCGAAGCAGGTAACCTGTGGTCATCATTTAAAACAGCTGATATCTTTGATCTAAAACGATCAGTTGGATTTGGAGCAAGGCTGATGCTGCCTGCTGTAGGTATAATCGGGTTTGATCTGGGTTACGGTTTTGACAGAAAAATTGTAGATGGCGAAGACCCTTCATGGCTGTTCCATTTCCAGTTTGGCAGGGGTTTTTAAAAATTAAGAGTTAAATAAATAATTATATAAGGAGAAACAATTGAAGAACATTTTAATAGCATTAACGTTTATTGCTGTTGTGGCAGCATCAGCAAGTGCTCAGGTTAAAATTGCTTTCGTTGACAGCGAAGTTATCATTGGGCAGCTTCCTGAAGCGCAGGAAGTTAAGAAAAAACTTGAAGACCTGCAGAAGCTTTACATTGATACTATTACCGCCAAAGAAAATGATATTAAAACAAAAGCAGACGCATTTAAGGCTAAATATGAAGATGCACAGGCGCAAATTGAAGCAGGTAAGCTTAATGCAGACCAGATTAAAGCACTTGAAGCAGAATTAGGCGCTATGCAGGAAGAAGTTCAAAGCCTTGACCAGGAGCTTTCTTTATACAAACAAAATATACAGAAACAGCTGTATGATACTCAGGTTGAACTGTTTAAGCCGGTTAAGGAAAAAATTACCAAAGCTATTGAAACTCTGGCAAAAGAGTTGAAATATAACATGGTCCTTGATAAAGCAAGCGATGCGTTAATTTACGGTGATAAAGATATTGATATTACATTTAAAGTTTTAGATAAACTGAAATAAAAATATTTCACCTCCAATACCCCTCCCGGAAGGGGAGGGGGAAAGTTGCCAAATTCAGACATTATTAAACATTCTCTATTGAAAGAGGGGATTGGGGTGAGGGTTTTTAAAGTCATGTAACAACATGTTTTTCATATTGAATTTCAAATCAAATTAATTCATATTTCATAAATTATACGCTTTAATTCAATATTTTGTCAATTAAAAATAAAGCGATGAAAATATCATTAGCGGTAATATTTGCTCTTATTCTTTTGGCAGGTTCATCTTACAGCCAGCAGAAAATAGGCTATGTTGATTCCAAGGTAATTCTTGAAACACTTCAGGATGCAAGGGATGCACAGACTAACCTGGATAACTTTGTGCAAAAATGGAAACTGGAGCTGCAGGCTATTAATGACAGCCTTGTCCTCATGAAAGATGATTATGAAAAGAAAAAGCTTATTCTTACCGAAAAAGTTAAGCAGCAGAAAGAAGAAGAAATTAAGCAGCAGGAAAAAAAGGTAACTGATTTTAAGCAGAATAAATTCGGGGAGAACGGCGAATATTTTCAGAAACAGCAGGAACTAATGAAGCCGGTCCAGGACAGGGTGTTTAAAGCTATACAGGATGTTGCAAAAGAAGGCGGGTATGATTTTGTTATTGACCGCTCAACCCAGTTAATGCTCCTTTATATGAATGACCGGTATGACCTGACACAAAAAGTAATAAAAAAACTTGAAGCTCAGTAAAAATTGTATCCCCGCTAAAACGCGGGGATTGTTTTATACTTTAATGAATTTATGAAACTTCATCAGATTACGGATTATATTTCAGGTGACCTGAATGACTCTGCCTATCGTGAGCTGGAAATAAACGGTATTGGTAAAATTGAAACTGCCACAGAAGAAGAGATCACCTTTATAGCAAACCCTGTTTACGAAAAGTATTTTTCAGGTACACGAGCAGGATGTGTGATAGTATCCCGGAAATTTAATCCTGAACTTTACCCAAGGATATCAGGCAGCAAAGTTCCTCTCATCAGGGTTGATGACCCTTATCTTGCTTTCTTAACCCTATTGGAAATATTATCGCCAAAAACCGAGCTGCAGAAAGTCGGTATTTCTGATAAAGCCATTATTGATGATACTGCTGAAATTTCGGATGAACAGGTCCGTATAGGTGCTAATTGCTTTATCGGGGCTAAGGTTAAAATTGGGGCTAGGGTTTCTGTTCTGCCAAATACAGTTATTCTTGCCGGTTCAGTTGTTTCAGATGATGTATTGATCTACCCTAATGTTACAATTTATAATGGAACTAAAATTGGTGCAAGGGTTATTATTCACAGCGGAACAGTGATAGGCTCAGATGGTTTCGGGCAGGCTAAAAATCCTGATGGTACATTCCAGAAAATTCCGCAAAAAGGTATTGTAGTAATTGAAGATGATGTTGAGATTGGAAGTAATTGTTCTATTGACAGGGCTACCATGGGTGAAACTATAATCCGCAAAGGTGTTAAACTTGATAATATGATACAGATCGCTCACAATGTGGAAATCGGGGAAAATACTGTTATTGCTGCACAAACAGGTATTGCCGGCTCAACTAAAATTGGAAAGAATTGTATGATAGGAGGAAAAGTCGGCATTGTTGGTCATATTTCAATTTGTGATAATGTAATATTAACAGCTGCAACAAATGTATCTAAATCAATAACTGATCCGGGCATTTATTCAGGATACCGCTCACAGCCTCAATTAGATGAACTTCGAAGCGAAGCAATTCTGAGAAGTTTATCGAAAAAAAATAGATATTAAATGCCCTTTTGTTAACTTAAATTTATAAGTAGTCTTTTTCCTACATTTAATTAATGTAAATAGGGGATGGCTATAATTATGATTATAGCTATTGTTGGCTTAAGTATTATATATTATTATTGTATTAACTTGGGGGGTTTTTCTATCAATTTAATATGGAAGGTCACCCCGGTTAAAATTTATAATGCTGCTGACTGATTATCAGCAGTATTATTTAATACTGAATTTATTCAGCAGGGATTTGGGGGAACAAAATATGCCGGTTCAATTTACCAGGTTCAACGGACCTGATAATCTTCATTTTGCCAAACTGCACGATAATGATGGCAAGCTTATCTTGATGTGCCGGGGATGTCAGACTTCAGACTGCTTTACAGACTGCATTAATGATATCCGCAGGTCAGCAGCAAGAGATGAGCTTTATGAAAGAAATTCTACTCCGGAAGGCAAGTGGTTTTTCAATCTTCGTTCAGTTGAAGGTAAAATAATTGCTACAAGCAGGATGCATGATACCAGCTTTGAGATGGAACGCTCAATTAGCGCTTCAAAAAGTATCGCGTCTGAATCCAGGTCAGCTTTTATAAAATAACAATACGGAATGTAATTATACATTCCATTTTTTTTAAAAGCAATAAATCGGGTCAAAAACCCGCGGGATTTTATAATTCAATTTTTATCCTTTATATATTTTATAAATTATTTATGGGTTTTTTAATCTGGAAAGCAAATTGTGCTTTTAAGTTTGCTGTAATTTTCATATATTTGTAGTCTATACTAATTTTAAATCAAAAAAACATTACATTTTTAGCATAAATGGCAGAAAATCAGCAGAATAAGGGCAAGATCGTACAGATTATCGGTGTTGTTCTTGATATTGACTTTTCAGGCGGAAAATTGCCCGAAATTTATTCAGCTTTACAAATTCCGCGCAAAAATACTGATGGTACAGATGATATATTAATAGCAGAAGTTCAGCAGCATTTAGGCGAAGACAGGGTTCGCGCTGTATCAATGGATACAACCGATGGTCTTATCCGCGGTATGGATGTTATCGATACCGGTTCGCCTATTACCATTCCCGTTGGGCCCGAAGTTTTAGGCAGGCTGCTTAATGTAACCGGTGATACTATTGATGGTCTTGAACCGCTTAAAACCAAGAAAAGACTTCCGATACACAGAAATGCGCCTTCACTTGATGAGCTTTCAACTCAGAAAGAAATGCTGGAAACAGGTATTAAGGTTATTGACCTTCTTGAGCCTTATACAAAGGGCGGTAAAACCGGGCTATTTGGCGGCGCAGGTGTAGGTAAAACAGTTCTTATCCAGGAGCTTATAAACAATATTGCAACATTCCACGGAGGGTATTCCGTATTTGCCGGTGTAGGAGAACGTACCAGGGAAGGTAATGACCTTTGGCGCGAAATGAAAGAATCCGGTGTTATCAATAAAACATCACTGGTATTCGGGCAAATGAATGAACCGCCCGGAGCCCGCCAGCGTATAGGTTTAACAGGTTTAACCGTTGCTGAATATTTCCGTGATGAAGAAGGAAAAGACGTTCTTCTGTTCGTTGATAATGTATTCCGTTTTACACAGGCAGGCTCTGAAGTTTCTGCTCTGCTTGGACGTATGCCCTCAGCAGTAGGTTATCAGCCTACTCTAGCGACTGAAATGGGTGCGCTTCAGGAAAGAATTACTTCTACAAAAAAAGGTTCTATTACTTCAGTGCAGGCAATTTACGTTCCTGCAGATGACTTAACAGACCCGGCGCCTGCTGCAGTATTTTCGCATCTTGATGCTACTACTGTACTTGACAGAAAAATTTCTGAACTTGGTATTTACCCTGCAGTTGACCCGCTTGCATCAACATCCAGGATACTTGACCCGCTTGTTATCGGGGAAGAGCATTATAATGTTGCGCAGGCAGTTAAAGAAGTTCTGCAGAAGTATAAAGACCTTCAGGATATTATCAATATTCTTGGTATTGATGAATTAAGTGATGAAGATAAACTTGCTGTTCAGCGTGCGCGTAAAGTTCAGAAATTTCTTTCACAGCCGTTCTTCGTTGCAGAACAGTTCACAGGCTCAAAAGGAAAATATGTGAAGATTGAAGAATCAATTAAAGGATTTAAAGCTATAGTTAACGGTGATTGTGATGATATCCCCGAAAATGCCTTCTATATGGTTGGTAATCTTGATGAAGCTTTGGAAAAAGCTAAAACGCTGTAATATAATTCATCTGAAGAAGGCAAAGTTAATTTAAGATGTCAGAAAGTTTAATTTATTTAGAAATAGTTACTCCAGGCAGGATTGTATATAACGGTGAAGTTAAAAGCTTTACTGCTCCTGGAGAAGATGGCAGTTTCCAGATACTTCCAAAACATGCACCTTTTATAACAACAATTATTCCCGGGTCGGTTAAATTTGTACTTTCTACTGGTGAAACAAATAAATTTGTTACCTCCGGCGGTACTGTGGAAGTTCATGATAATAAAATTACCATGCTTGCAGAATCAATTATTCCGGTTTCTGAAATTGTATTGGCAGATGCAGAAAAAGAAAGATCAGAAGCAGAACGAATATTGGAATCTAAAGAACCGGGCCTTGATAAAGATGCTGCAAAGCAAAATTTATTAACTGCAAGGGCTAAAATAAAGGCTTTTTCAGATTAAGTATTTTTATGAAAAAATTGCAAATTTAATTAATTTGGGTTATCTTTGCATTTACAATAATTTAGATTTTTGTTCTTTTTTACAATAAAACAGGTTTTTGGCGGGCCGGTAGCTCAGCGGTAGAGCATCTCCCTTTTAAGGAGAGGGTCGGAGGTTCGAGACCTCCCCGGCTCACAAATTTTTTATTTTTTCTAAGGTATTGTTTTTAATAATATTTTAGTATATTTGAAGATGTAATTGATTTATCCCGCAACTACGCCGGGATTGTTTAAAAAGGCGTTGGATTTGGTAGTTTTTAACGCCGGAATTTTAGTACTTAGAAAGGAGGCAAAGCCCGAATGCAGAAAGGTAAAGTAAAATGGTTTAATGCTGATAAAGGATTTGGTTTTATAACTGGTAATGATGGAAAGGACGTATTCGTGCATTTCAAGTCAATAATCGGAGATGGTTACAGATCACTCGAGGACGGACAGGAAGTTGAATATGAGGTAGAGGAAACCGATAAAGGTTTACAGGCAAGAAACGTCACTAAAGCATAATTTTGTTTAGTACAATTGAATAAAATGCATAACCCCGTTACAAACGGGGTTTTTTTTGTGTTCAAAATTCACGTAATAACGTTATAAATGTTTCGTCATTTTTAATTATTTTGCTTTATGAATGATTAAAAAAACAGAACAAATAACATGAAAATCTCTCTTATTAAATTCAATTTAAAAGCCTTTATTATAATATTTCTTTTTTTACCGGCATGTCTTTCAGCTAATCCAAAATACGGAATGTGGCAGGATCCTTCATTTTTCAGAGGATACAATGTTCTGTATGAATCCCCGAAGACACTGCAGGATTTTATAGACTTCAGGAATTATGGCGGTAACTTGTTCCATATACAGCCTGACGGCTTCCTGGCTTGTGATCCACCGTATGATTTGCTACAGTCAAATATTGATGGCTGTGATATGCTTGTTAATTTCTGCAGACAGGCAGGCATTTATTATGTGATAGGGATGCGTTCAGGTCCCGGTGCATATGATACATTCGATGAATCTCAGGGTACTACCGGTGAATCAAGGGTCTGGAACTCCGGTAACGTTACAGAGCAGAACAAATATGCCGAAATGCTCAGTATGGTAGTTCAAAGATATGCAGGAGATACATTGTTTGTTGGAATAAATCTTGTTATCGAACCTAGACCTAAAGTGCGGTCTATACCTGCAAATACATCATCGGCTTATAAATTTTTCCTGGAGAATGTTTTCAATATTCATATGGATCTGGTATATTCCTCATGGGTAAATACTATCCGTGAAGTTGATCCGGAACTGCCTGTAATAATAGAAAGCTTTGCATATTCAACACCGGAACTGTTTCCCGGATATATAATTAATGATCCTTATATAATTTATTCCGCTCACAATTACCAGCCTGTTGAATACAGTAAAGAAGAAATACCTTTCAGTGTTTCATATCCCGGCACATACTGGAATATTACAACATTATCACAGGTCCTCTTTAATGCAGAGTTTATGCGCAATACAGTTTATTCAAAATTGCGAGAATTTCAACTGGAAACTGGCGCGCCTGTTTTTATCGGTGAAATGGGTATGTATAAACCTCAGAACGGCGGCGTGGAATATCTTGGCGACCAGCTTGATATCATAAAAGATTACGGCTGGCACTTTGCTTTTTGGGACTGGCGCAGGGGACCGGGAGCTGACTGGAACATAGAAAAATTCGGAGATGCTGATGACCTTCACTGGAAACGGGTACTTTCTGAATTCCATGCCCCCCCTGTACCGGAACTTATTTCTCCTGCTAATGAAGAAATGGTTTCACCCGGACCTGCATTTGTTTGGGATTCATTAACAGCTTTTACTTTATTTGATCTGGAAATCAGCGTTGTTAGAGGCAGCAGGGAAAATATATTTATCATTTCAGATATTAATAGAGCTGGCTATGAATTTGGTGAAAATATTTTTGTTGAAGGTGAAACATATTCCTGGCGTGTAAGATCAAAAAATCCGGGCGGATTGCCTGCAAATGCTTCCGATTGGTCTGAACCGTTTTTATTTACTGTAGGAAATGTTTCAGTTGATAAAAAAACAAATGAGAACAGCCCGTTAACTTACGGCTTAAGCCAGAATTACCCTAATCCTTTTAATCCAATAACTACTATAAATTATTCAATTGCAAAAAATTCGGCTGTTAAAATTACAGTATTTGATTTGCTGGGTAGAAAAGTATCTGTTTTAGAAAATTCACATAAATCAGCCGGTTACCATAATGTAATATTCAATGCTTCAGATCTTGCCAGCGGAGTTTATATTTACCGCATCGATTCTGTTCCGGCAGATGGCTCACCGGGATTTACTGATAATAAAAAATTAATACTTATTAAATAAATTTAATAATTAAATAAAAAACCCCGCTTTAAACGGGGTTTTTTATTATAGTTAAATGCAGATCCTATTTTACCAATATCATTTTTTTGATTGAGGTAAATTTTGATGCTTCAAGCTTATAGAAATAAATTCCGCTTGCAAGACCTGTTGCATCAAAATCATATTTATAGCTTCCGGGTGCAAGATCTCCATTATGAAGCTCTGCTACTTGCCTGCCTGTTATATCATACACTACTAATTTTACAATACCTGTTTTAGCAATATCAAATTTGATATTTGTTACAGGATTAAAAGGATTCGGGTAATTTTGTTCCAGGCTGAACTTCTGCGGTATTTCACTGCTTATTGGTGTGATACCTATCGGATTGTGTACCCTTACCGTATATGTTCTCCGGTGGGTAGGCATCATACCGCCCGGACCGGTTGCATTTATATTCAGAAGAAAATTACCGGTTGAGGTACCCGGCGCAGTAGTAACTCTGAATTTCAATGAATCAGGAAATGTAGTTAATGAATCCTGAAGCTGGTTAGTGTTTCTGTTTAAAAACTGAACAGTTATGCTGCCCTGTGAAGGTGCAGTATTTAATGAATATGAAAACTTAACAGTTCTGTTATATAATTTTACTGATGGAATGCTTACGTAATATTCTTTAGTTTGACCGGCAGAAGCCAAGCTGTCAATAGTAGTTCTGCTTTTTAATGCAAAATCAGGAAAATAAGCAACAGTACTTAAAAAGTTGCCGTATCTGAAATCTGCCCAGCATAACATTGCCTGGTTGTTGTAAGAACTTATTCCGTTATAATCACCAAGATACAGTGGAGTTCCGGCGCCGCCGCATGTTATACAGTTAATTTTAAACTTTGCGTTTGATATTTTTACGTTTGGTATAAAAGTTGCTCCGCCATCATCAGAATATGACGCATAAATTTCTGCTGAGTCGCTTGTTGGAGTATTTCTTGTATCCATCCATTGCACCCAAAGCCTGCCTGTTTGTTTATCGCACCACATTGCAGGGTGCCACTGGTTGTTGTTTTCTGAATTTGCATCATCATTTACTTTTATCTCTGCAGACCAGTTAACACCAAAATCAGTTGAATAGCGGCAGAAAATATCAGGCTTGTTGCCGCAGCCAACTGGTGTGTTTGATGCATAGATAAGATAAAGCCTGCCGCGGTATGTCCCGTAACTGTTATCTGCTGAAATAAACGGGTATGGGCGGGTTCTCATATTCTGTACCGAATTTCTTCCGCCTACATTATCACCAACACAGTTAGCAAATGCTACTTGGGATTGCTGGTTAAATGTTGCACCGCCATCTGTTGATCTGAAAAATGTATACACTGGTGAAAATGAAGAACCTGCATTTGTAACAACATAAACACTTCCGCCCTGAACTGATCCATTTGGTCCTACACATGGCATTGCACCGGGCAAATTATGCGGAGCTAAAGCTGTTACTATATTCCATGTAGCACCCTGGTCAGTACTTCTTGCTACATTGCATGATGAACCATTTGTCATTGCGCTGTAAATGTGAGTCCTGTACGGACCGCCGGTTTGGTCTGCAGCAATCCAGTTCTTATCATTTCCTGAATTAGCCTGAACAGCAGGTATCCAGGAAATTGAACCTGTAGTTGATTTTGCTACTTTTGTCCCGATTATTGATGAACCTGAAAGCAGCATATTCTCAAAATAGGCATTACCAACACTGTCATATGCTGTACAGGGATCTCCTGCCATAGAACCTCCCCAAACCGGATTTGCAACTACCCATGTTAAACCGCCGTTTGTAGTACTAACCGGCGAAGCTCCAAGTGAACCACTAGAATTAAACGCAACAAATCCATTTGTTGGATTCATCGGGTTAATTGATGCATGTCCTTCTGCTAGTTGAACTAATAAGTCAATATTATCATAGTAATCAGCGCTGGTTATTACTAACGGCTGAGGATCTGTAACAACAGCCTTATTCTGGTTCCTGATAAAATATTCATATGGCACTCTGTCTATATTGGGATCATCATCCCATCCTACCCAGCTGTTTTGTGCCTGAAATAACATTACTCCGGCGCCAATAACAAGCATAACGAGGACTGTTCTTGTAAAATTCTTCATTTGTGATATTTTATTTAAAAATTAGTTAATTGATACAGTTAATATACTAATAATTGAAATATTTATAAATACAACTTTAAATAATCAATTCAGGTTTTTTAAATGAATTCTACGTTTTAAAATAAAAAGGGCTTGTTTTACAAGCCCTTTAAAAATAATTTTTTACTGTTTTATTTAATAAGCATCATCTTTTTAATATCAGTATAATAAACCGAATTTCCTTCTGTATCAAATGCTTCCATTTTGTAAAAATAAATACCACTGCTTAATCCGCTAACTGTATTTGCATCAAATTCGATGTTATAGCTTCCTGCATCTCTTACATTATTTATCAGCAATGCAACTTCTCTTCCCAATGCATCATAAACCCTTATCTTTACAAGTGATTGTTTTGCAAGTGTGAAATTAATAATTGTTGCGGGGTTAAACGGATTCGGGAAATTCTGTTTCAATGAAAATACTACAGGTGTTTCCGTTCCGGTGCCTGTTGATGTTAAAGTTGTACCATACGGAAAGTTTGTTGCCTGGGCATGTGTAGTATAATAACTTTTAAAATAAGTATTATTCGGCATTCCAAGTACTACCGTATTTGATGAATTTGCGCCGGCTTTGGTTTTGGCGCAAAGTATTACGTGCCTTAATGTGTCTGTAATTTTAAACTTTATTGTATCCATTACTATCTGGTTAGATGCACCGTCAAACATTGATTCATAAAGCAGCCTGTCGCCGGCATCTACAATATTATTTTTATTTACATCCCAGAACAACCTGAATTTTTCTATATCATTGGTTCCTGCAGTTCCGCTGCGTGAAAAGACAAGCTGTCTTAATGAACCTATCCACGGTGAAACGGTATTTCTCAGCTTTAGGCCAACAAGCTCGCGTGCTGTATCGTTTGCCGGTGTTGTTTGGTTTATCAGCCAGTTGCTTCCTCCGTTAATTCCTTCGGTTAAGCATGATGGAGAAGTTGTAGCCAGCAGCGCATCAATTCTGCCTGCGCCATAACGGTAATCTTTACCCGGATCGCCTTTTTCTATAGCGGTAAGCTCCAGAACCCTGTCAACATCACCCGGCAGCATTTCTGGATTAATTGAAAGCATCAGTGCTACGCATCCCGCTGTATGCGGTGTTGCGGAAGATGTTCCGCCGAATGTACCGTATCCTGAACCTGAACTTACATAAGTTGATATTGAACTCTCTCCCGGCGCTGATACATCAGGTTTTTTTAAACCCATTGAATCCGGTACTTCTACAGGTGCAACTCTGCTGTACGGATAATCTGAATGCCCCGGTGCAATTGTGTATGGCCAGGTGCCTGAATTCCACAATGCCCAGTTACCCCATGTCCAGGGACCATGTGGTGAGGATGTTGCAATTACATCTGTATTGCAGTTAACATTACCTACACCTATAACTCCGCTTAAATTTCCAATTAGTAACTGGTCAGGATGTCTCCATGGTGCAGGATTGCATCCTGCTGTTGAAATGTTAAGCGGTATACCCACTGAATTACCGTCATTGCTGGTAGAATTTGTATGAAGCATTCCTGCTGCTAAAGACATATCGGTAGCAACTCTTACAAGGCTGTAATCAGGTTTTGGATTAAAGTACCATTTATAGCTTAAAGAGCTTGTTACTACATCCATACCCATAAGAAGTGCATACTGGAATACCGAGATCTGAACAGAAAATCCGCCGGTATTTCTCATTACCATACATTTTGCCCAAGGCGCAACACCAGTTTGCGTTCCGCCGGTACCATCGCCAATTACATGTCCAAGAGTAGCCGATCCGTGTGAAGCTGTTGAAATCGTTCCGCTGTTAGTGCCAAAATCCCAGCCTATCAGGTCATCAACTTTACCGTTTCCGTCATTGTCTATTCCGTTCAGGTCTCCTGCATCAAATGCTGAGCTAGTCCCTGAACCCCAAATTATAGTCATACCGTTATTATTTGCATCTTCTCCTAGATTCTGCCAAACACCTTTAACAAGATCAGGGTGGCGCCACCAGAAACCATCATCTGAATTTCCGACTTTAACTCCCCATCCTTTGTTGCCAAGAGCCCAAACGTCATCTGCATTCATTAAAACTATACCGGGCTCAGGTGCCAGCATATTCATAAAAGGAGCTGGGGTTGCTGTTTCATCAAGAAGCAATTCAACAGGAAACTGCGGGTCATAATTAATTGAGCTGATTTCACTGTAATTCCCTGCATCAAGTGATACAATCAAAGATGGAGCCGCATTCATTTTAATTGCATTTACCATCCATAATACTTCATACCCTGTTTGTTCACCGCTTCTGGAAAGTATCTGAGATCGTACTCTTGACTGGATGCTGTTAGCATGATTTATAAGCCTGTCTATTACTATCCTGCGTCTATCCTGTTTAGGTGTATCGTACGGTATGTCTGCAAAATCATTAAGTGTAAGTGTGTTGTTAAATGTGATATAAACCGGTATCTGGCTGTTATCTGAATTTTTGTTCAGCTCTGCCTGTAAATATGGATTTATTTTAGTACCGGATAAACCTGCTGCTGTGGTGATAAAAAACACCAGCAGAAATAAGAAAATATTTTTCCTCATGGTTGTAATATTTTTGGTTTGCAAAAAATTGTTCCCGGGATCTTAATCCCGTCCTCCCGGAACATTATATTATACAAATATAAATAATGAATTTGAGCCTAACAATTACAAATACAGAATACCCAATTAAATCTCTGTTATTGCTTAATTAAATATAATAAAAAAGCCCGGTAAAAAACCGGGCTTTATAAAAAATTTCGCAGATTTATTTCACAAGTATCATTTTCCTGATATTTGTATATTCCGGTGTTTCTAATTTATAGAAGTAAACACCCGTTGAAAGATTTTCTGCATTATAGTCAAATGAATATTCGCCTGCTGCATAGTTTGCATTCAGTAATTCTGCAACCTGCCTGCCGGAAACATCATATACAGTTAATTTAACGCTTCCTGTTTTTGCCAGGTCAAACCTGATCTTTGTTGCAGGATTGAACGGGTTCGGATAGTTCTGATACAAGAAGAACTTTTCTGGGATTACTGAGCTGTTACTGTTTATCGCAACCGCGCCAACATTAACTGTAAGTGTTCTTACATGTACCGGTGTACCATTTGGCCCGTTACCCTGAACTCTTATAGTATATAATGCTGCAGGTACTCCGCCTACAGTTCTTACCCTTAATCGTAATGAATCAGGAAAAGTAGTAAGCCTGTTCTGTGTTGCTGGGGTTGTTCTGTTCAGGAATGTTAACTGAAGACTTCCTGTTCCCGGAGGATTTGTAACAGTTGCCGTAAACAGTGCTGTATCACTGTATAATTTAACTGCCGGAATACTTACATAAGCAAAACCGCTGTCATTGGTTCCGCTTGTGATATTCACAAACGGTGAAGTTTTCATTGCAAAATCGGGGAAATAAGAACCCATTGTTAAATAATTACAGTTTCTGGGATCCCACCATGCTGCAAAACTGACTTTTGGATTAGCGTGAATACCGTCATAATCTCCGCGGTAGCAGTTCTGATTTGCTCCGCATGCTGGGCACGGGTATGTCCATGAAGCGTTAGAAATTCTCTGGTTAGGAGCAAAAGTTGTTCCGCCTGTTGTGGAGTATGTAGCCCAAACACCTGTCTGGTATGAACCGGGGTTTTCGCGTGTATCATACCATTTAATATATAATTTACCTGTTGTTTTTTCGCACCATATAGCAGGGAACCACTGGTCTGATTGTGTTGGGTTAGCATTATCGTTTACTCTGATCTTTGTTGACCATGTTGAACCCTGGTCAGTGCTGTACTGTAAGAAAATATCTGGTTTATTACCATTACCTGCAGGATCATTTGACGCATAAACAAGATATAATCTTCCTCTGTAAGGTCCGTTTGAATTATCCATTGCTATCATAGGATACGGTCTGGTCCTTGCATTATTAATTACAAGCCTTCCGGCTGAATTTAATGTACCGACATAACCGGCAACATTAAGTGCTGACATAACTGTAAAAGAACCGGATGCACCTCCATTTGTTGAACGATGGAAAGTGTAATTAACGTTGGCTGTTGAACCTGTATTTGTTACATATATAACACATCCTCCGTTTGTTGAACCATTAGGTCCTACAGCTATCATAACTCCGGGTATTGTATTACTGGATGAATAAGTTTGAGTCCATGTTAATCCCTGGTCAGTACTTCTTGAAAAATTACCGGGTGTTATTGCTGCATATAAATAATGAGCAAATGGTCCTGTCCCGGTTTCTTCACCAGCCAATGTATTTCTGTCGTTACCGCTTACTGTAAATATTGGCAACGTCCAGCTGTTTCCGTTTGTTGTTGATATATATACGTACTGGCTTGATACACCTGAGCCATAAATTAATTTCCCATTTGATAGATACGCTGACCATGGATCGCAGCAGGTACTGGCATGATATGAAGGCTGATTTAAAGTCCATGTAATGCCTCCATCCATTGTATTGCGTGCATTTTGAGGCGAACCGTTTGCACTTACAAAGATCTGTAATGGATTTAACGGGTTTGAAGTAACATGCTGTTCGGCATTGTCAATTCCTATATCATAATTATCAAAACCAGATGCATCAGTAATTACATCAAATTGATTACCTGTATGCTGAAATGCATGGTAATGTGTTTTTGATTCCAGCGTTGGCTGGTCTATATAAGGATTTTCGTCATCAGAATTATGGAAAATATCCTGAGCCTGAAAAAGCATTACTCCGGCTACTGTAAAAAAACTGAGCAGCAGAATTTTTGTAAATTGTTTCATCTGTGATTGGTTAATTTTTGGAAAATGTTAATTGATTCTTACAATATATGACCATTTCTCTATATATGCAATAGTTAAGGGTATCTTAAATAGTAACTAATATACGTTAGTCTAAAATATTATTTTTTAAAGTTTTCCTCTCCAGCCGAGATCTATTCCGTTCTTGACAGTTCATCTTTAAAGTAATTATTTGTCTGGAATTGAAAAAAAATAATTTTTTCAACAGCTCGCTTCCTTTTCTAAAGAGGGGAGACAAAAAACTTCCGATAGGAAGTTTTTTGTGGAGTGGCTTAAACAAAAAGCCACCACAAACTACAAAAAAATATTTACTTGATCATCAGCATCTTTTTTGTGGAAATTGTCTGCCCGTCAGCAATCAGCGAATAAAAATACGCACCGCTTGCATATCCGGAAGCATTAAAATCCATTATATACTCACCCTGCTTCATGTTCCCGCTTACGGGAACAGCAATTACATTACCCAGAATATCATAAATTTTAATTTTTATATCAGAATTCTTAGCAACCGTAAATTTTATATGGGTAACAGGGTTAAACGGATTTGGATAGTTTTGCGATAAAGAAAATTCCCTTGCAACTGAGCTGATATTTATTATTCCTATTGGATTATATATCCTTACCGGTTTATTTAAACTCCAGTTCCATAAGTCAACTGTATCAGTTGACTGGTTATTATTTGTACTGTTACCTGTTGCAAACAATGTATCATAACCTGTTACCGAGGATGCTGAATATCTGAATATCCAGGAAACGGTGTCGCTGCTGAAAGGTTTTGGATGAGAATGCGTTAACTCGCCTTCTTGTTTTCTTATCATTGTATCCCCGGGTACCCCGCTTAAAGTTAAAGTATCATTTCCGTTATCCCTTTGGTTTGCAATATTAAATCCGCCTGTAATAGCCGGGCCGCCTGACATTTTTATCCTGTACAATGCGGTTGTACCTGCAGGAACACTGTCCGGACCTAAAATCTGAACATTGACAATTGAACTTGCTGTATCATCATGACAAATACACCCCAGATTTATTTGGTTTTTTCTGGTTGTGCCAACATATCCTGTCGGGAACCAGTTGAAAGAATAAGCAAACATGCTTATTACAATTAAAATAAAAACCGGAATGATTAATTTTCTGTAATTGAATTTCATATTATTAGTATTTAATTATTTCCGTGAATTTACCTATATAAAGGTGAAAATTATATTCAAAAATCTGTAAATAAAAACCCCGGTCAGTATTTAACCGGGGCTGGCTTTATATTTTACATTATTATTTTACAAGTATCATTTTTTTTGTATCAATTTTTAATCCGTCAGCAGAAAGTGAGTAGAAGTAAATTCCTGTTGCAAGATTTGAAGCGTTAAAATCTGCCGAATATTTACCCGGTGCCAGATTTCCGCTGAATACTGTAGCAACTTCGTTGCCAAGAATATCAAACACTTTTACTGAAATATTTGATGCTTTTGCAACATCATATTTTATTTTTGTTACGGGGTTGAACGGGTTGGGGTAATTCTGGCTTAATCCGAATGAAGAAGGTATTTCGGATGAAACCTGTCCGTTAGAAACTACCGGTGTAACATTATAAGTAATTACAAGCTTATCAATTCCGCTGCCATGCTGGAAAAGCAGTGTTGATTTATCCATAAACACAACTCCGGCAGCCGGTGAGCTTGTTGCCGGAATCTGCTGGAAGGTATTGCCTTCGTTTACTGATAAAAAAGTATTTGTCCCGTACAAGTCATACGCAACTGCTGTTGGGTCATCCTTTGCTATATCGCATGCCCACAATGACCCGCTTTGGTTCAGGTTAGAAAATGATGTACCCATTGTCTGGCTTTTCCAGAAACTCCCGGAAGACCATGTTGTATGGTACATTAAATTCAAATCAAGTGATGTATTTGCCATCATCGGTATTTCTGAACCGCTTACGGTATTAATAAGCGTCCAGTTCAGTCCGCCATTGGAAGATTTCCAGACTTTTCCGCTTCCGGAACCTGTTGTGCCATCGCCTATTAATATAACATTTGGATTTTCATACTGAATTATTACATCACATGGACTTCTGAATACTCCACCCGGTTCGCCGCCGCTTAATAGCGTCCAGTTTGCACCCCAGTTTGTTGATACCCTTAATGGGGCGTTATCCGGAGCTAAATAAACAGTGTTTGGATTATTTGGGTCAACCTCTAATGGCATACCATATGAAGTTAAATTTATCGGGTTAATTGAATTTGTCCACGTTGCTCCGTAATCTGTGCTGACAATTACTCTTCCGCCTGATGAACCCATGGAAGCAATCATCAGGTTAGTATCTGCCTGGTTAATAAAGAATGAATGACAAGAACCGCCCGGTACAGAACCGTTGAGTGTTGACCATGTTTCACCCCTGTCCAGGCTCCTTCTTAAAACTGTGCCTGTAAGAATAAATACTGTATTTTTATTTGTAGGATGTAGACAAAAAGGGTTTCCGATATTTCCGCTTGTGTTCTGTTTCCTTACAAGTGATTTTGTGACTGTTACCCCGCTTTGGAACTGCCATGTAGCGCCGCCGTCGCTGGTTCTTAATATAGCCTGGTTATTATTTGCAACAGCCCATCCTTTGGAACCGTCATACATAAAAATATCGCTTAACGGAGCCTGCATAGGGTTATCCTGGTATGTTCTGGTTGCGCCCTGGTCATTGGAAAAATTAATAAAACCGCCGCCGCCGCATGTATAAAATGCTGATGCATTAAGCATTGATACGCTTCTTACATCCGGCTTTATCACGCTTTTATAATCGCGGATCTGCCATATTGTACCGTTGTAAACTGCAATAATTCCGTCTGCTCCGGTTGCAACAACCGTTGGATTAACGGCATCGATTGAAAGAAGGTTTTTTGTTGTGCCTGTTGTATAGCTCTGCCATGTTGTGCCGCCGTTAACGGTATAAATAACTGTTCCGTTGTTTCCGCATGCATAACCTGTATTTGAGTTTATGAATTTAACACCATTCAGGTCATTTGCTGTACCGCTTGTCTGCGGGGACCAGGAAGCTCCTCCGTTTATTGATTTAACAACCCTTCCGCCGTTTCCTACTGCCCAGCCTGTGTTCTCATCTGTAAAACAAACAGAATTAAGATCGCCGCCGCTTATTCCGTAATTTGTATATGAAATCCCTCCGTTTGTGCTTACCTGTACAACTCCACCGTCTCCAACTAACCAAACTTTCTGGTTAATTGCATGAACAGAATTAAAGTTCAGCGCTCCCGCATTAGGATAAGATCCGAATGTTGCACCGGCATCATATGAAATAAAAATTGTTCCTCCATCGCCAACCGCGATCACAACCTGTCCGTCTTTAGAATAAACAGAATTAAATCCTGTTTGAGAATATGAGCTTATTGCAAAAATAATAAGCCCAAAGAAAACTGTCAGTAGTTTCTTCATTTGTCCTCTTTTGTGTTAAATAATTATAAATTTTAAAATAAATTCCGTAAATTTATGGAAACATTTTCAATTTTGCAATAGGCATGAGTTAAACTTTCTAACGGAAATAGTTACTAAAAATAAGAAATTTTCTTTGTTTTCTTTTAATAATTAAATAAAATCACTATCTTTGCCTAATTTTTGTAAATTTATAAGAAATAGAGGTTTTGTAAAATGATCCAGCTTATAGAAAAACTGCTGTGGAAAAGCCGCTATATGGTTTTTTTTGCAGTTTTATCTGCAATTATTTCTGCTTTAATAATGATTGTTATGGGTACAATTGAAGTTATAGGCGTTTTAAGAGAATTCGGTCATGCATTTTCAAGCGCGGAAGCTTATGAGGAATTCGGGAAAAATACTGTTTCGCACCTCGTAGGCGCAATTGATTATTACCTTATCGGTACTGTTTTCCTTATCTTTGGGATCGGATTGTATGAGCTGTTCATCAGCAAAATTGATATTGCCGAAAATGATGAAACTTCTTCAAAAGTTCTTGTCATTCACGACCTTGATGCTCTTAAGGAAAAAATTGCCAAGGTTGTTATTATGGTGCTTATTGTTACTTTCTTTAAGTATGCCATTAATTTTCATTATACCGAGATGATAAATCTTTTATATCTGAGCATTGGAATACTGCTCATAGCTGTATCAATTTACCTTACACATAAATCATCTCATAACGGTAAAGTACTCTGATAATTAACTATTGAAAATTTATAGATTATTTTTTTAAATGAATACAGAATGGTTAAGGGAATATTGTTTAAGCTTTAAAGGTGCTACTGAAGAAATTCAGTGGGAAGATCATTTGCTTTTTAAAGTGCGCGGAAAAATATTTGTAATTACGTCAATTGATAATACTGCAGAAAACCTTCTTTCAATAAAAAGTGATCCGGAAGTGTTTGACGAATTGATAGAGAACGAGGGGATAGTACCTGCACCGTATCTGGCTAAAGCAAAATGGATAGCGGTTAAAAGGAATTGCAGGCTTAAGCCTGCAGAGCTGAAAGCCCTTATAAAAAAATCATATGACCTTGTTTACGAAAAGTTACCAAAGAAAATAAAAGCTGAAATATCCTGAATTGTTATTGCTCTTTACTAATTATTCATTACTCAATGTTAACAGGTTTCCCGGTTTTGTAATTTATAATTTTTGAATCCCTGCCCGGCTTTTGTATATAGGTTATTTCATTTATCACATCTTTATTCATAAGCACAGTTTCACCTATCCTGAACCCGTTTATTGTAACCTCTGCAATGCTGTAAATAATATTTTCATATTTTATCTGCAGATTGTTATTGTTGGGAAAGTTTCCTTCGACAGCTGCTGCAATATGACCCGGGAAATATACCAGCCTGTAATTAATTCCTGCCTGCTCCAGCAGCGATGCGTAAAGAATCGTCAGCCCGCTGCAGTCAGATACGCCGGACATAAGCACTTCATTGGGTCGTTTCATAATTTCATATCCGCCATATGCTTCGGTTTGGCTGAATTTTATAACCCCCGTTACAAAATCTAGGAGCTTCTGTGCCTTCAATTCGTTATTGTCATTATCATTTATTATCTGTTTCAGCAGCCTGGTTAAGCTTGGTTCACCTTTAACTGAAATATAAGCCCCGTGATTTGCCATATATTTGTTCGTATTTGTTTCAATGCCCGTATTTCCACCGTATATGGTTGAATCATCTGCAAAATCGGCTAGTTCCGTAATTGATTGAGTATATGTTATTCCGCTGCTGAACTTAACAGTTATACTGCGTGAGCTATCCGGCTTAAAATCATTTTTCGGCATTCTGAAAAGCAGCCGGTCTGTGCCTTTTAAAGTATAGCTGCCAAGGTAAACATCACCATTCTGTTCAAACCCAAATTCAACTGAATTTTTATCTATGCTTAGTTTGTTGAGTGTTGAATTACTGTCAAAATCACTTTTATTTATTGCAAAATAAAGCATTTGTTCATCCATATCATAAAGCTTCAGGTCAGCTTCGGTTCCTGTTACCTGCTGAACAAAATCTTTGTTCCTGAACACCGGCTCAGACATATAGCCTACAACAGCATCCCGCAGCCTTTTGCTGTTATGGGTATCGGTTAAGCCGTTATCTTCCTTTTTGCTGCAACCTGCAGCCAGGATTGCAATAAATATTAAGTTAAGCAGTAATTTCATTTTCTAAGCAAAAATAGATAAAATAATATAATGAAGTTATGTGAAAATTAATTGAAGTATTTATCATAAAACTTTTTGTTAAATTTGCACTTTGCTGTTAAGCTTAGATTTTTAAAGATATTTTTGCTCCCGTAGTGTAATGGATAGCACGTCAGGTTCCGGTCCTGCCGGTGAGGGTTCGAGTCCTTCCGGGAGTACAAACTCAATTAGGAATTACGAATTAAGAATATTTTTATTTCGGAGATAAATAAAAATTGGAATTATTTTTAAATTTCCTGATTCCTAATTCCTAATTCGTAATTATCGTTGGATACTTTATTAAAACCCATTGAAATTCTCGGAATATTTGCATTTGCAATTACGGGAATAATTGAAGCCCGCAGAAAGCAGATGGATATTGTAGGTACATATTCAGTTGCTATGGTAACTGCGTTCGGCGGGGGAACGCTCCGCGACCTGCTGACAGGTAATTACCCGCTTTTCTGGATAAAGAATTACACCTACCCGCTTATGATCCTTGTACTTGCCGTAATTTCAATATTTATATTAAGGAAATCAATTTCGATATCAAAACCGGTATTAATGCTGCTTGGTATACTTGATGCAATGGGTCTTGGACTTTTCAGCGCCGCAGGCGCAAGCTATGCTTTATCTTTAGGAATGTTCTGGTTCAATGCAGTTCTTATTGGTGTTGTAACTGGAGTTTTCGGCGGTGTGCTCCGTGATGTTATCTGCAACGAAGTTCCCGTATTTTTTAAACAGTCACAGCTTTATGCAACCTGCGCTTTTGTTGGTTCACTTTTTTATGTTATTCTTGCTTACTATTTTCCGCCGGATTCTGTAATACCGCTTGCATCAGGAATTCTCTCTGCATTCACACTAAGAGTGATTTCTATCAAATATAACATACAGCTGAAGTTTTGAGCGGAAAATTCCAATACGAAAGCACGCTTAAAACCAAACCCGGCGAAAGTTTCCTGAACCTGCAGCAGTTCCTTTTTATCGGCTCAAAAACATTAACGAAAATATTATTTTATTCCGGCATATCTCCGCATGGCGTTATACTGCTGAGTTTGATTTTCGGGATTGCCGGTTCATATCTAATGATACAGGCTGATAAGCTTGCGGCAATAGCCGGGGCTTTGCTGCTGTTCTATAAGAATGTACTTGATAAAGTTGACGGCTCGCTTGCAAGAGCTAAGGGGCTGGACTCCCGCCGTGGAAGATTTTATGATTCAATTAGCGATTTTATTGTAACACTGGCAAGCTTTGCTGCAATTTCATACAGCCTGTTTAATCAGTATAGCTCATATTATGCGTTTGTTATCGGATTTGCTGCTATGGTTTTTTCTATGCTTCAGTGTTCATACTTTATTTTTTACCAGGTTTCATTCATAAAAATTACGGGTAAACAAACGGTAAACCGTTTGATCGAAAATGTCACTGCAGAAGATATTGCTTCACAGGATAATTGGACAACTTTTCTTCAGAGAGTTTTTATGCTGATATATGGCTGGCAGGATAAGCTGTTTTATATGCTTGATAAGATAATGTTAAAAAAATTAACTAATGCTTCTAATAACACATTGAGTAACCGGGAAACTCAACAAACTCAATTTACCCCGCACTTAAAATGGTACACTAACAAGCCATTCTTAACTCTGGCAAGCTTGCTTTCTATTGGCACGCATATTTTTCTGATATGTATTTCAGCATTAATCGGCAGGTTTGAATATTATATATTTGTGAATTTAATATTGATGAACTTATTGCTAATTTTAAGTGTCATTTATCATTTAAGAAGTACCAGGAAAAATCTAAATACATAATTTTGCTGTATATTACACGTAAATTCCATTTCAGTGCTTCGCACAGGGTATATAACCCGGCTTTAAGCGATGAAGAAAATTTTAAACGCTACGGCAAGTGCTCAAACCCAAACGGGCACGGTCATAATTATGAAATGGATATTACAGTAGCCGGCGAAGCAGACCCTGAAATTGGCTATGTTATGGATCTTACAGAGCTGAAATTGATCGTTGAAAAGATTATTATAAATAAAGTTGACCATAAAAATCTGAACCTGGATGTTGATTTTATGAAAGGCATTCTGCCTTCGACAGAAAATATTGCAGTTGCATTCTGGAACCAGGTTGAAAGTGTGATAAACAATGCAAACAGAAAGCTGTATTCTGTTAAGATAAGGGAAACTGTAAATAATTCAGTTGAATACAGGGGAAAAAATTCAATTTAAAATTGTAAAACAATTATGGCAGAGAGAAAAATAAACAGCTCAGTTACCGAAGATGACGATAACAATATCATCAGTGTAAATTATAATGGGGCTTCGCTTAAAAAACTGGAGGAATGTGTCAGTGTTATACTTTCTGAAATAGGGGAAGATCCCAAAAGAGAAGGGCTTCTAAAAACCCCGAACCGGGTTGCTAAATCATATAAATTCCTTACAAAAGGCTATGGCGAAGATATAGAAAAGCTGCTTAACAATGCAGTTTTCAATGAACATTACGATGAAATGGTTATTGTTAAGGATATTGATTTTTACAGCCTGTGCGAGCATCACTTGCTTCCGTTTTTTGGCAAGTGCCATATTGCATATATTCCAAACGGAAAAATTGTAGGCTTAAGCAAACTTCCAAGGATGGTTGAAATGTTCAGCCGCCGCCTGCAGGTGCAGGAAAGGATGACAAGGGAAATAGGCGATATGATAAATAAAGTTCTGGAACCAAAAGGAGTTGCAGTTGTAACAGAAGCCTCGCACCTGTGCATGATGATGCGCGGTGTTGAAAAGCAGAATTCAGTTGCAACAGCATCTGCAATGCTCGGCAGGTTTAAAAGTGATGAAAAAACAAGGACAGAATTCCTGAAGCTAATAGGTAAATAACTGAACAGCTATTGAAGATAGGCTTATTAAGACATTTCAGGGTAAAGTTAAAATATCCCCGGAAACCGCTTCTTGCTTATGATGAGGTTTTCAGCTGGTATGAAAAATACAATAATGCCGATGTTGAAATTAAAACGGTTGATCTTACCGGGGGTAACTGGCAGAAATGTTATGCAAGCCCATTGCACAGGGCGCAGGTTACAGTCAGCTCTGTTTATAAAAGCGATGTAGTTGTAATTGATGCCCTTAAAGAGCTTGATGTGCTTCCGGTTCTTAAAGGTACACGCCGCAAACCTTTTTTGATTTGGGGATTAATGCTTAAAATACATTCCACACGCAAAAATCACATAACAGAAAAATTTGAAGCCGGGCTTTCTGCATTTCTGAATGAAACGCTGAATAAAGATAAGTTTGATGTCCTGCTTGTCTGCCACGGATTTGTAATGACCTACCTGCAGAAGGAATTAAGGAAAAAAGGATTTACCGGCAGGGGTTTTAAAATACCTGCTTACGGTAAAGTATATGTTTATGATAATGAAAAATAATGAATCTGCTTGCCGGGTATGTTAACAGCAAATCAAATTAAACAATTTGCTTCGCTGAAGCAGAAAAAATACCGGCTGGAGCATTCGCGGTATCTGATTGAAGGATTCCACCTTATAGAAGAATGCCTGAAGTCCGGGCATGAGCTTGAATATATTATACTGCGCGAAGGAGCTGACCTGCAGGGGCATGCAGAAATTCTGAAAATGATTTCACAGAATAAAACAATTGTAGAACCGCTTCCGGTAAAACAATTCAATAAGCTTATTGAAACAGAGTCATCGCAGGGTATTGTTGGTGTTGTAAAAAGGCCGGTTTATGGAAGTGCCAAACCCGGCGGTAATATTATTATTGCACTGGATAAAGTAAGCGACCCGGGTAATTTGGGTACTATTATCAGAACTGCTTACTGGTTTGGCGTAAAGGATATTCTCTTAAGCGAAGATTGCGCTGACCCGTATAATCCCAAAGTAATACGTTCAACCCAGGGCGGGATTTTTCATGTAAATTTATTTGAAGATACTGAGCTTGCTTCTGAATTTAAAAAACTGAAACAGGATAACTATAAAATTTATTTATTTGCGCTTGAAAGCGAAAAATTTCTTGAACAAATTTCCGGAAATAATAAATCAGTTTTGGTCTTCGGAAGCGAATCCCGAGGGATTTCAAATGATCTGCTTAATGAAGGATTTGAAACAGTCAAGATCAAAGGTAATTCCGATAGCGAATCACTTAATGTAGCAATATCTGCCGGTATAGCATTACATCACTTCACAAAATAATCAAAGTTTCAGGTTAACCAATCAAGCACTCCTCCGGGACGTCTCACATTAATTTCCCCTGTACATTCGCCCCGCTGGTGCGTCTCATTGAATAATTTCCTTTGTTAAGCAGCCCCTCTATGAGTTCAATTTATCTTTTAACTAATAAACCTTTTAACCGATTAACCATTTAACTATTTTACTATCACCATCTTTTTAATATCGCTAAATCCATCAGCTTCCAGCTTATAATAATACACGCCGCTGGGCAGATTTGCTGCATCAAAAACTGCTTCATATATGTTTGCAGATTTTTCTTCGTTCACCAAAACTGCAACTTCTTCACCGAGTGTGTTGAATACCGAAAGCTTCACAAAGCTCTTTTTCGGCAAGCCGTATCTTATTTTTGTTACCGGATTGAACGGGTTCGGGTAATTCTGGTACAACCGGTATGTGTTGGGAATAATTGTTGTTTCTTCAATCCCTGATACATTAGTATGTGAAATCACCAGGCACCATGCTTTTAATACACCGGTATCCCCGGTTGCAGTATCGGTAATTAATATCCGCCAGTAGCCTGCAGCAAATGAATTGTTAAATCTTGATAGCGAATCATACGGTCTGTAAGTACCGGTAAACGGCGGAAAGCCGTTTGGTAACGCAATTGCTGCTGAGTCATTCAGCATAGTTCCTATAAAATTATCACCTGAGCCTCCGATATTGTTAAGCAATTTTGCACCGATACCGTTGTGCTGAACATATAATCTCAGATCGCTATCCCATGTATGCAAAATAGTATCAATTAAAAAATTAACATCCGTTACCCTGTGATCAGCAGGTACGTTTACCAGCATTGAATCACGGGTAATTCCATGATTTAATATTGGAATATTTAATCCGTGCCTGCAGAATGTTTGATGAAACTGGCTGAAAGAATAGATTGAAGTAATAATTAGTATTAACGGTATGAGAATTAATTTATTCATATGCTTAACTTTAAGTTAGAAAAATATGAATTTATATCTTAAAATATGTATTTTCTTATTTTAAAGCAATGTTCATCCGGAAATTTTTAATTTTCAGTTAGCCTATTACCGTTACAATAAACTTGCTAATTTCCAAAAATTTAGATAATTTGTAGTAAATTACTGCTAAAGACTAAAAGGTATTCGGTCACTAATTGAAAATATTAGCTTTTTTATACTAATACCAAAAAAAATTGGCAGTAACAGTATATTTCCCTTATTTATAATACTGCTTTATTCAAATATTTTATTCGCACAAAAGATTCAGGTTGATGAAGGAGAATCACCTGAATATTACAGCAATATCGTTAAGCTTTATGCACCCGGTGAAGATGCTTTTATTGCGCTTCAGTATCTAACAGCGCCTTCAATTTTTAAAAAAGACTGGAAAAAGGCAATTAAGATCTACGAAGATAATAAAATAAAATTTCCGGGACTTGAATCGCGGTTCGATACCATTATTTCCATTCTAAACCGTCCAGTTAAAAATATCAGGCTGTTCAATATGGGCGGTAATATTAATTCCTTAGGCAAAGAATACAGCCCGGTAATTTCTCCCGATATGAAAAAAATGTTTTTTACTGGCAGAGACAGGGAGGATAATATTGGCGGCGAAGATATTTTTATTTCTCAAAATGTTAATAACAGGTGGATAATTGCAAAACCGCTTATCGGCAAGATAAATACTGAAAGCAATGAATATATTTCCAGCATATCAGCAGACGGAAATATTTTAGTTCTGTTCGGTAATTATCTGAATGCACTTGGCAGAGGTGATATTTTTTATTCTGTTAAAACCAGGTCGGGATATTCAGAAGTTCAGCAGTATCCGGAACCAATCAACTCCAAATGGTGGGATGCAGATGCATATCTAACTGCTGACGGTAAGGCTATAATTTTTTCCAGCGAAAGACCCGGAGGCATTGGCGAATATCACCCTAAAGGTGATTATCACCACGGAATGTACTGGGGAAATACTGATCTTTATGTTGTTCCTCAAATGCCTGACGGCTCATGGAGCAAAACAGCTGTAAATCTTGGTAATGTAGTTAATACCCCTTATACAGAAAGAACCCCGTTTCTTCATCCTGACGGTAAAACACTGTATTTTTCCAGCGACGGGCATCCGGGACTTGGCAAATCGGATGTTTTTAAATCAATAAGGTTAAATGATACTTCGTGGACTGAATGGAGCGAACCGTTAAATCTCGGCAAAGAAATTAACACACCAAATGAAGACTGGGGATATAAAATTTCTATTGACGGTGCACATGCATATTTTTCAACAGTTCTTGATATGGGTTTTGGTGAAGAAGATATTTATTATATAGAGCTTCCCGAGGAAGTGCAGCCTTTAAGCGATGTTGTTACAATTAATGGAAAAGTACTTGATGAGAACGGAAATCCCGTTGAAGCAACCATAAAATGGGAAGACGTTGAGCTTAAAAAAGAGGTAGGAGTTGCCAAAACCGATCCGGTTACGGGTGAATATTTTATTGCGCTGCCTACTGGCAGGTATTATGCATATTATGCTGATGTTAAAGGTTTTTATTCAATCGTAAATTATCTTGATCTTACAGCAGCCAAAGCCTTTGAACAGATAAGTACTAATATGAGCGTTATTTCCGTTGAAGAGCTTAAAAATTCCGGTAAAGCCATTAAGATCGAAAATATATTCTTTGATTCGGGCAAATATGACCTTAAGGAAGAATCGCATGAGGCCCTGAACCTGCTGTACAGGTTTATGCATGCAAATCCCGAAGTAGTTGTTGAAATAAATGCCCATACCGATAATATTGGAAGTGACCATTTTAATCTTGAGCTATCCGATAAACGTGCTGCCTCAGTTGTAAGTTACCTGGTAAGTATCGGGATTAATCAGGACAGGATTGTTTCCCAGGGTTTCGGTGAGTCGCAGCCCGTAGCATCCAACGATACCGAAGAAGGCAGAGCCCTCAACCGCAGGGTAGAGTTTAAATTAAGAAAATAGGAATTGTTTGGGATGTACATTATAAGACCTCAGAAGTCTTTAAGTCTTCTGAGGTCTTATAATTTATCATCATCCGCTCCTGTCAGTTCCAAAGCCTTACGGAATTAACCCAAAACGTGATATTATTTTAAAAATTTTTCGTGGTGTCAGGTATTTACCTGACACTTATAAAAATTTACGGGATTTTACAGCACCGTTAAGAGCGAAATGTTTGTAGATTTTAAATCTATAGAATATAAAGCTCCGTAGGAGCGGTATGTTAAAAAACATAAATTCCTTCTCCCATAAGGTCTTCAGACCTTACGGATATATTAATCTTCTGTAGTGCCGGGTATTATTATTGTGAAATTATTTTCCCCGTTTATGAATTATATTTGTAAAAGAGAAAATGATAAATTAATAAAATTTATAGAAATGAAGCCTAATTTTAAACTGGTATTTTTCATTTTCTTAATCCCTTTAAATCTTTTTGCCCAGCGCGATCTTGAAACTATTACTTCTCCCGAAGAATTAAGACAGTACATATTATTTACAGCACCCTCAGAAGATGCATTTGTTGCTGTGCAAAGGCTTGCAAAGCCTTTTATCGATAAAAAAGACTGGAACGGAGCTATGAAAGTGTTCCTTGAATACCGCGATCTTTTTATTGAACAATTTAACAGAACCGATAAAATAATTGAATTGCTTGGAGCTGAACTGAATAACCTTGAAATAATAAATATTGAATCAGTAAACACTAAAAAATCCGAATATTTTCCGGTACTAACAATCGATGGACAAACTATGTATTTCACATTTGCCGAAGGCAAAAAAGGGGGTGAAGATATTTACATCTCTCAGCTTGTTGGTGATACATGGATCAAACCAAAAAATCTCGGCCCGCCTTTCAGCACCGCAGAAAATGATGCAATTAACAGTATTTCCGCCGACGGCAATACAATCGTTCTTTTCGGCAGTTATAAGGGATTTACAGGCGGCGGCGATAATTTTTACGCAGAAAAATCCGCTGACGGCTGGTCGCAGATAAAGCCATTCCCAAAACCGCTGAATTCAAAATACTGGGAGTGTGATGGTTTTCTTTCTGCTGACGGCAAAGCATTCTTTTTTACAAGCGACAGGCCGGGAGGAACCGGTGAATTCGTGAAAGGCGGTCAGTTCTATCATGGTGAGTATGAAGGCAATACCGATATTTATGTTTCACTAAAAACTGAATCAGGCTGGGGTGAACCGGTTAATCTGGGCAGCATTGTTAATACGCCTTTTGCAGAACGCTCACCATTTCTTCATCCTGATGGAAGGACGCTGTATTTTTCTAGTGACGGGCATTATGGCCTTGGAAGCCTTGATGTTTTTAAATCCGTCAGGTTAAGCGATACTTCATGGCAGGAGTGGAGCGAGCCCGTGAATCTTGGCAAAGAAATAAACACTGCAGGATATGATGTAGCCTATAAGATATCTACCGACGGCAAATATGCATATTTTTCAAGCGACCGCGAAGGCGGAAAAGGCGGATATGATATCTACCGTGTAAGCCTGCCGAAAGTAGCAATGCCTGAAAAAAATGTACTTACTGTTAAGGGAAGGGTAACAGATGAGAACGCTAAACCTCTTGATGCTGTGCTGCTTTGGTATGATATAAATGCAAATAAAAATGCCGGCTCGCTTACAAGCGACCCGGAAACCGGGAAATATATTATTACCCTGCCTAACGGCACCAATTACAGCTATTTTGCCGAACGAAGCGGTTATTATTCCGTGAGCAACAATATCGATCTAAGCTCGCAGAATGAGTTCAGTGAGCTTATTGTTGATATCGTAATGAATTCTGTTCAGTCACTTCAGAACACTGCAATAGTTTTGAACAATATTTATTTCGATTTCGATAAATTTGATCTGATGGAAGCTTCATTTACAGAGCTGAACAGGGTAGTTAAATTTCTGAATGATAAT
>JAANMV010000326.1_pt1 | contig 58932 bp, 45 predicted proteins | sample 7279661 | NCBI WGS metagenome assembly JAANMV01 (sample SAMN14094540, study PRJNA606508) | bioreactor metagenome | isolation source: A lab-scale SPAN reactor treating ammonium-rich wastewater day 121 | place: Ireland: Galway | collected 2017-05-16 | reverse complement strand
GTTTGTTCGCCGACATTATGAACGAACAGCCCTGAAAATGCAACCCCCCGCAGTTTTTGGCGTTTTTTCAGAGCTTGGGCCTATCCTCAGGCTATGCATGTGCTGCCCACAGCTGCCACCACTCCGCCCGAGCGCTCGCGCGGCCTGTTTAGCTCAACCAGGGACAAGCTGACCGACATCATCGGGGGAGTGACCGACGATCGGATCCAGATCGATCTCTCCGGCCCGGAGTATCAGAACATCGAGCCCCGCCAGGCCGACCAGATGCTGGGCTTTTTCACCGAGAAACTCAAGGAGCAGGGCTTCCCCTGGCGGCTGCGAGCGGCCGAGCTGCAAGAGGACGGGCAGCTCAAGATGCGCCAGAAGATCAGCCTGCACGACGCCATTCACGCGCTGGAGAAGGGTGAGGCCATCTTCCTCGAGCCCATGCGCAAGCTCAACATGTCCATCAACGCCGACAGCCTGACAGCCATGGCCATGGCCGGGGGCGCGGTGGGCGGAGCGGCCGCCGAGGGGATCAAGCAGACCGCCACCGGCGCCAAGGACGCCAAGCTGGGCGCCAGCAACGGCATCGAGGTCAAGTTTGGAGCCCCCATCGCCGTCTCCAACCACGCCGAGCTCAAGCTCGTCTACCAGATGTACAACCCCGAAGAGAAGATGAGTGAGACCAACCCCGTGGCCAAGGCGGCTCACCAGCTCTCCTCCTTCACCACCAAGCGCATGGGCTCGAACTATCCCTGGCGCTTCTACAAGAAAGCCGACACCAACTTGCTCGTGCGGGTGGCCAAAGCCAGCCTGAAGGCCGGGGTCAACGGGGCCCTCTTCGGGGGGGTCACGGGCGCCATCATCGGAGGTCTGGCGGGCGGGATCTTCGGCAACTGGCAGCTCTGGGAGCCCTTCGCCAAGCTGGGGGCCGTGGCCGCCGGCGGCTGGTCCACTCTCAACGCCGGCCGCATGGCTGCCAAGGGCGACCCTCTCAACGTGGTCGAGGCCCTCGAGCGCATCACCCACGGTCAGCCCGTGGTGCTCCAGGAAACCCAGATCCACACCGCCACCGTGCCCTTCTTCGGGAGCATCAACTGGTTCAGCGACCGGGACGTGGGCTCCACGGTGAACACGGTGCAGTCGCTCGACCGCCTCTACTGGGTGCTCAACCCCGACAAGAAGGTCGAGGAGAAGAAAGAAGAGCCCAGGCCGCAGCCCAAGAAAGAGGTCCAGGTCATCGTACAGCCGGGCGGCACCCTGCACATGCACGTGGGCGACGACATCCAGGTCGGCGACCAGCTGCAGGTGGGTGATCGGGTCCACGTCGAGCGCCACCGCCACGACCATACCCACCTCGAAGGGGAGGTCAAGGTAGAGCAGCACACCCACCTCGAGGGCAGCAGCATCGCCGTGGCCGAGGAGCACACCCACTATGAAGGTGGCATCAAGGTCGAGAACCACGATCATCACAACGCCACCCTCAACCACAGCCCTGTGACCATCGAAGGCTCGCGCGACGAGCACGTCCATCTGGGCGCCCTGACCGGCAAGAAGTGACTTGGAGCGTTACCGGGACGAGCTGCGCCGGGGACTGATCAACGTCTCGCTCAAGTGGGGCGAGGGCTACGACCGTAACGGCAAGCCCTACGCCTGGATGGTGGATACCCGGGAGCTGTTGCTCCAGGGGCCCTATCTTCACTACGCCGCCCGACTGCTCTGGGAGCGGCTCAAGCCCCACCGACCCGAGGTGGTCGCCGGCATGACCCTGGCTGCCAACCCGCTGGTCATCGCGCTCATGTACGAGAGTCGTCAGGACGGGCAACCGGTGGATGGGGCCATCATTCGACGCGCTCCCAAGCAGGATGGCTTGCGCAAGCTGGTGGAGGGCCCCCTCATCCGGGCCGGGGCCCGGGTGGCCATTCTGGACGATCTGGTCAACGCCGGCCACACCCAGAAGCAGGCCATGCAGGCCATCGCTCCCTTCGATTGCCGGGTGGTGGCCGTGGGGGTGCTCATCGACTACCTTCTGGAGGGCGCCCTGTGGCTGCGCGAGCAACAGATCCCCCTGGAGGCGCTCTTCACCCTGCCCGAGCTGGGGGTGACCCTGGCGGGCGAGCTGCCTGAAGTGCGAGTGGCCTGGACCTTCGACGGTCTCAACTCGGGCCGCTACAACGCTCCAAAGTCCACGCCGGCGGTCACGCCCGAGGCCCTCTACGTCGGCAGCGACCAGGGCTTCGTGCTAGCCCTCTCTCACCAGGGCAAGGAGCTATGGCGTTATGCGGTGCGCGACCAGGAACGGGGCGTCCATTCCTCGCCCCTCGTTCTCGACGGACGCGTCTACTTCGGAGCCTACGACGGCTACCTCTACTGCGTGGAAGAGGGCCGGCTGGTCTGGGAGACCCGCCCGGGACAGTGGATCGGGTCCTCGCCCGCGCACCATGACGGGTCGATCTACGTGGGCATCGAGTACGGCGAGGCGGGCGGAAGCTTGCTGGCGGTGGAGGCGGCCACCGGCCGACAGCGCTGGGAGCTCAAAGCCGGTCACTATATGCACTCCTCCCCTTTCGTGGATGAGCCGCGGGGTCAGGTGATCGTGGGCGCCAACGACGGCCTGGTGCGGGCGGCCGATCTGGCCAGCGGCAAGCTGCGCTGGGAATTCGAGACGGGCGGCCCGATCAAGGGCCAGCCCGTGGTAGATCCGGACGGCACCGTCTTCGTGGCTTCCTTCGACGGGCAACTCTACGCGCTCTCGGCCGGCGGCGGTCAGGAGCTGTGGAGGCGCCGGCTCTCCGTGCAACTCTACAACACTCCCCTGGTCTACGAGAGCCTGGTCATCGCGGGCGGCAGCTCAGGGCGACTGCTGGCCCTGGATCGGGCCACCGGCGAGGTGCGCTGGGTGGCCCCGACCGGGGGCTCGCTGGTGGGCGGGGCGGCCCTGGTGGGACCCGATCTGCTGGCGGCGGCCGGCACGGACGGCCAGGTATTTCTGTACGCCGCCTCCACTGGCCAACTTCGCGGGAGCTACCCCACCGGCAGTCAGGTCATGGGCACCCCGGCCAGAGTCGAAGGCGGCTTCGTCCTGGCCACCTTCAACGCCCTCCACGCTTTCAGCCTGTGATGCCACCCTCCAGCCAGCTGCTGTCGGCCTCGGGCGTCAGGGCGGCGTGCGACTCGCCCAGCCGGAGCAAGAGCTCGCGCACGTCCTCGAGGGCCTCGGCGTGGTCTTGCACCGAGCCGGTTCCCTGAGCGAGCAGGGCTGCCAGGGTCGATTCCAGGCTCTTGACGTGGACCTCGAACTCCGAGGCCACCCGCTCCAGCTCCTCATCCTCGCCGACCGCCTGCTGGTTGGCCTTGCTCCAGGCCGCCAGCCGACGCGAGGCGTCCCGCACCACCTGGTGGCACTGGGTCAGCAGGGGACGGATCACGGTCAGCTCCTGCTCGGTCTCCAGGGCCCGGGTGAACCGGTCGAAGAGGCTACCCGACTTGACCGTGGCCGTCTCTCCCTCGCTGTCGGTATCGTCCGGCCAGACCAGGCGCGAGCCACAACCGGTGCAGTTGCGTACCTTCTGGTTCTTCAGCCCGCACTGAAAGCAGGTCACCAGATCTTTCTCTTCCTGGAGCAAGCGAATGGTCTCGCGGCACCACAGCCAGCGATCGAAAGCCTCCTCCAACTCGCGCAGGGCAGCGGCCAGTGCGGTCCGGTCGTCGGCCTCGGCGGCATCGCGCAGCTTCTCAAACGAGGCCAGAGGGGCGCTGACGGCAGCCTGCAGCGCATCGTGCTCGAGCGCCTTGAGGCTGGACAGCTCACCCTCCAGCTCCGTGGCGTCCAGGTAGCACTGCTCCAGCTTGCCCAGCAAGTAGGGACGTGGAACGCTGCCGGCATACCAGCCTTTGACCGCTTCGCGCAGCTCCTCCAGCAGCGGGTCGGCGGCAAAGGAGCGGCTCTGGGGCCCCTTCTCGATCCAGGCCTTCTTCTTGTTCAAAAGCTCCTGGCCCAGCCGGAACAGCTCCATCAGCTTGCGCTCGGAAGGCTCGGCCCGGGCGCTGTCGAGGGTCACCTCGAAGCGCTCGAGCACGGGGCGAACAGTGCCTTCCCAGGTCTGCTCTCCGCGCTGGGAGAGCAGCACGGTATCGTGAAAACGCTGGCAGTCGGCCCGCTGCTCCTCGAGGAAACCTTGCAGTCTGGCAAAGTGAGCTTCCAGGCGCTCGGGGGTGGCCCCGCCTCGCGCCGCTCGGGCAAAGGCGTCCAGCACCGCCACCTCGGAGAAGCCCTCCTGGCGGCGCACCTGGGCCACGGCGTTGAAGCTCGAGTTGAGGTCGATGGCGGCGTTCTGAAGCAGCTTGACGGCCTCGGTCAGGCTCTCGCGACGACCGGCCGGATCCTCCAGAAAATGGACCAGCGCCCCGGCCGCCTGCTCGAAGGTGGTCAGAGCGCCCTGAATGCGCTGGGCCACCGCCTGGTTGTGCGGGTAGCTCTCGCGAAAGACCTGGCCTTCGGCCTCGTAACTCTTGTGCAGCTTGACCAGCTCGGCCACGCGCGCCCCCAGGAGCTCGTGGTCGCCCAGCCCGTCGCAAATGGCGCGCACCGCTTTGAGAGCGTCGTCCAGAGCAGGAATGGGAACATCCTGGGGCAACAGGCGGCGCTCGCGCTCGAGCTGCTCGGAAAGGGTCGCGATCTGGAAGGAGAGCTCTTGCAGCCGCTTGCCCGAGGCCACCAGCGGATCGCGTTTGGGATTGGCCAGCCCGGCCGACAGCTCACCCAGCAGAGCTTCGCGCTGATCCAGCTGGGTCAACAGCTGGTCGGCCAGGGCCACCAGGCGCTCGTGCCCCAGCACCACCTCTCGGGTCAAGCGGGCCAGGTTGCGCGAACGCTGGTGCCGATCCTGAGCGGCGGCCACCAGCTCAAGGCACTCAGAGCCGGCCAGGGTGCCTTCCAGCACCATCACCAGGCCCTCCACCAGGGCTGAAATCTCGCGCGCATAGCGTGGTGTCATGCAACCTCCCCCAGCTCGGACAAACGTTCTTTGACGCCCGACAGGGACTCGTGCCGCTGCAGGCGGCGCCAGGAGTCGGGCTGGAGAAGGTCCGACAAGACCTCCTCGATCCCCTGCCTCACCGGCGGATCAACCGGAACTGCCGGGACGAAACAAAGCTCAGGCGCTCGAGCGACGTAGTGCTCGTAGACGGCGCGAAAATCCACCCTGGGACAGGGCAGCCCGTGCTGCAGGCAGTTGCGGAAGAACTGCTCGATCTGGCGCGTGTAGAGATTGTAGAGAAAGCTGAGCTCACTGAGCCGGAACAGGTTGTTTCGGGTGTAGAGCGCGTAGAGCACGGCCCCCAGCGAGTAACAATCGCCCATCTCCCCGCTCTCGATGTGAAACAGGCGCTCGGGAGCGGCATACTCCGGGTCGCCATGAGCGAACCAGAAGTCGGGGGTGGGACCTTCCTGGCCCGTGCGGGCCATGCCCAGGTCGGCGATACGCGGTCTCAGCTCGTGGTCGAGCAGGATGTTGGAGGGAGCCAGATCGCGGTGGAGCACCCCGGCCCGGTGCAGACAATCGAGCCCGTCGGCCAGGGCGGCTGCGATGTCCAGCAGCTGGCGGCCCGAGTAGCCTCCCCGGGCCACCAGGTCGGCCAGGGAACCACCCGTGACCAGCTCCATGGCGAAATAGAGCGTGCCATCGGGCAGCTCGGCCAGGGGAGCCTTGAGGGCCATCACCGCCGGGTGCTCGACGGCCGCCAGAGCGGCCGCTTCCGAGCGGAAGCGAGCGCTCTGCTGGGGGGTCTGGCGGTCGGGCCGCATGACCTTGACCGCCAGACCCCCATCGGCTTCGTACACCTCGCCATAGCTGCCCCGGCCCAGCAGTCGCCGGACCTGAAAGGGGCCGATCGCTGAGTTCATCGTGGCCCGCAGTTCCACCCGAAACGGTTCACAACCTGTTCATCATCAGTTAACAGATTCTTCATCTAACAACGAATCTACAAAAGGGCCTCCTCATCCCCCGGGCGCTATCCTGAGGCAGTCAGGTGCGCTGGGAGGAAAAGATGCTCTACCAAACCAACAGCTGGGGCGGCTCTTCGATCGCTTCCCCCTTCATGAACGGCAATCAGTTTGGCGGTCCGATGAACGCCAATCCCTACACGAGTCTGGCCTCCATCATGATGCTCTTCGCCCTCTTCGAGGCCATGTCGCGCCAGGGCGGCCAGCAGCAACCGGGCAACGGCAACTGCTGTTGGAGCGATCCGCGCGGCTTCAACTCGGCCATGAACTTCGATCCTTGCTACACTTCCAGCGGCTGCGTGCCCGATCTCAGCTGCTGGGGCGGCGGCGGACATAACGATTGCCACGGTTCCTCTTCGACCCACTGCGGTCCCAACGCCTCAGCCAGCGCCTCCGCGTCCGCCTCTGCTTCGGCTTCGGCTTCGGCTGCCGTTTCGGTCAGCCACAACGACAATCAGAGCGCCTCTGCCTCGGCAGCCGCGGCCGCCAGTGTCAGCGTGGAGCAGCAACAGCAGCAACAGGTGCAGTCCAGCGGCGGAGACGGCGGCGGTGATGGTGGCGGCGGTGGCGGCGGTGGCGGGGGAACCCCTGTCATCCTGGACCTGAACGGGGACGGTAAGCTCGATACCACAGGTAAAGGCGGCGCCAAGATCAACTTCGATCTGAACGCCGACGGCAAGCAAGACACGCTGGAGTGGATGAGCAAGGGCTCTCAGGACGGCCTGCTGGTGCACGACTTCAACGGCGACGGGGTCATCAACGATGGGCGCGAGCTGATGCGCCGCACCGGCGAAAACGGCGAGCAGGACAAATACAAGAATGGCTGGGATAAAGTCGCCCAGCTCTATGACAAGAACCGCGACGGCGTGGTCAACGGCGAGGAGCTGAACGGCTTGCAGATGTGGGTGGACTCGAACGGCGACGCCAAGACCGACAAGGGCGAGCTGAAGTCGCTGGCTGAGCTGGGCATCAGCTCGATCGACCTGCCCAAACGAGAAGGGGAGATGGATTCGACCTTCGTGCGCAATGGACGCACCCAGCTCGCACGCGACTACGACTTCGAGCTGGCCAACCCGATCGCCTGAGCCTCAGGGAGCTTCAGCCAGGGGCCGCTTGAGAGAGAGGCGGAAGGGGTGGCCGGCGCGCGTGACGGCCACCCCATCGGCGTCGATGCGCACCACCCGGCATCCGAGCACGTACTCCCCCGGGCGGGCGGTGAGCCGCTCGCCTCGGGCCGACAGCACCGCCTGGAATTGACCGCCGCTCTTCTCGATGGCGATCAGCTGAAAGCCAGGGGGAGCCGGCTTGCTGATGCGCCCCCCGGCATCGGGGTCGGTGGCGATGCTGGAGGTGGCCTGATGCCTGGGCCGGCCGCCTGGAGCCAGGAACGGGTCGCGGGCCGGTTTGATATAGTTGACGGCGGGCAGAGTGACCCGGGTGACGGTCGGCTGAGCGGGTGGCTTCACCCTGCGAACGAAGGGGTCGCGCGTGGCCGGTGGAGCCACAACCACCCGAGCCTCCTCGCGAGAGGCGGGGGCGGTGGGAGGAGGCGCAGGGCCGGATGTCGTCTGGGGCGATGGGCTGGAGCAAGCCACGGCTCCCCAGGCCAGTCCGGTCAGCAGCCAGACACTCAAGCTCCTTCGCATCTTGAGCCTATGTTCTTGAACCATCTTCAATTCCCTCCCGCTTGGCCACCCGCACGCCTCCCACCAGAACGGCCTCCTCCTGCTCATGGATGGCGGCCCGCCCCTTCGGATTGAGCATGTCCTCGATCTCCTGAACGATCTTGAGCGTCTGCATCCCCTCGGCTACCAGGCGCTGAGCCTCGGCGTGGCTGGGCGCGGCGGCGATGCGCTCGGCCTGCACACCCAGGCTGACCTGCACGGTCGGGTGAGCCGAGAAACGCCCCATGGCCAGACGCAGAGCCTTCTCGCCAGCCGGTTGCAGCAACCCCTCGCCCAGCTGATCGAGAAACTCCTGACAGACCGGCAGGGCCAGCTTGAGGGGCGAGTTCGGGTCCAGGGTGCCCTCCACGGTCCACTCGGTGACGCGCAGACGCTCCTCGGCACCGATCTCCTGGCTGGGGCCGTAGGCCATCAGAACTGCCAGTCCCAGCTCGTCCGGCCGGGTGCTCTGGAGGTTCTGCAAGACGCTGCGCCCGATCAGACGTCGGGCTTCGTCACTGGTTGCCCCCTCCATCAACTCGCCGGCCCACCCTGCCGCGGGATGATGCTCGAGCAGCTTGAGCATTACCGGGAGGCTCGCCTCTCCGCCCGAATCGGCCAGCAGGGCTCCCACCCTGCCCACGGCCTGATCGCGCTCGCTGTTGACCGGCTGGCGCTCGAGCTGGCCCAGCTCCCAGCGCAGCAGGCGGCGCTTCTCCTCGGGCGGGCAGTCGAGTCCGGCGAACAACTCGCCCAGACGCTCGCTTCGATCACCCGAGGGATTCTCCAGCCACACCTGATAGGCTCGGCTGCGCGCGCCTTCGGTTTCCAGCGCCTCGCCCCAGGCCAGCGCCAGGCGCGCCCAGGGGGATCCGATCTTCTCGAGTGCGGGTTTTGCGGCGTCCGCCCCGCCGAGCTGGCGCAGGTACTCGGCCTGCTGGGTGAGCTGGTCGGGGTCGGTGGTGCGGTCCATCTGATGGCGCACCAGCTCGACCCGCTCCTCGTTGCTGACCTTCGAGCTCGTCCGCACGGCAACAAGCGCGTCGTAGAGCACGTTCTGCGACTCTCCCAGCACCAGCGGAACCAGGGCCGCGCGCAAAACCTGGTTCTTCGTCGCGGCCAGCCACTCGTCCAGTTGCTCGGCTCTGGCCAGCGTTTCTGGCAGGCGCCGCAAAGCGTGATCGACCTCTTCCAGAGCCGCATCGCCCTTCAGCTCGTAGAGCCAGCTGACGCAGGTCAGGATCTGCTCTCTGGTGCCCACTTCGGTCAGCGCGCGGCTGACCAGCGCCGCCCGGTCTTCATTGGGCAGTTTGCTGTCGTAACGATTGGCCTGCCACAGGCCGCGCAGCAGCTCGACCGGGTCGACATCAAGATCTCCCTTCAGGGCAGCCTCGGTCAGCACTCTGCGGCTGGAGGGGTGCGAAACGGCCTGGCGCCAGTCGATGAGGCGCTCGACCTCGGCCTTGCGGGTCGGCAACCGGGAGAGCAGCTCGAGCACACGGGCCTCGCCCTGCTCTCCTTTCAGCTCGTAGGTCCAGGAAGCGTGCACCGCCAGGGCCTGGTCCCGAGCCTCTCCGGGGGCCAGGGCGACCAGTTGATCGGCGCTCCAATCCACCAGGCGGGCTCGCTCGACATTATCCACGCCGTGCGAGGCCGTCTTCCAGAATTCCCGCATTCGCTCCAGGCGAGCCTCGGGGGTCAGCTCGACCGGCCCGCTCAGCACCGCGGACACGGCCGCGCTGCGAGCCTCCTCCAGGGTCAAGGCCCCCAGCCAGCCGGAGAGCTCTTCGCCCAGCGGCTTCGTGGCGGGGTCGGAGGCCAGGTATTCCGCGATGCCCTCCGAGACCCCCAGCTGCGCCTTCCAGGCCAGTAAAGCCAGCACAGCAGCGGGGGCACCCTCCTCGCCCCGACGCCCGGCCAGCTGGTCCAGATTGCGCTCCACCAGCCGCCTGGCATCATCGCGAGGGAGCTTGGCCACCATCCCTCTCAGCAACTCGATGCGAGCGGAGGGGGTATCGGCCACCGCCGGCTGGCCCATCACCTGGCGCAGCATCAGCGAACGGGCCTCAGGATCCTCCAGAGTTACTAGCCAGTCCCGTTCCAGCGCGCCCAGCATCCCCTTCACCCGGGGCAGAGCCGCCTCGCCTGTGAGCTCCACCAGCCAGGCGCCCAGCGTGCGCAGGGCCTCCTGGCTGTCGGGCTGCCCCTGCAGACGGTCGAACTCGGCCTCAACCAGCCGGGCTCGCTCCTCGTTGGGCACCTCCGAGCCGGCTCCCCTCCAGAAGTTGCGCATGCGCTCGATGGTGCTCTCGCCCTCGCCCTCCAGGGCGATCTCAGCCGCCAGAGCCCGCCCCCGGTCGCTGGTCAGGGCCCCCAGCCAGCTGTTCAGCTCGGGGCTTTGCAGGAAGTCCTGCACCACATCAAGGGCTCCGGCACCCTCCAGCTCGAGCAGCCAGCTAGCAAGCTTGCGGCGCGAGGGCGCGTCGCTGGCGGCCGGGAAGTTGGCTCGCACCAGAGCCGCTCGCTGGGCGTTGTCCACCGTGTGCGGGAGCCGCTTCCAGAGCTGGCTGAGCACTTCCACCCGACGTTCCCCGGTGGCGTCCGGAGGATTGGTCTGAAGGAGCAGAGTGGCGATCACACCGTGGCCGGCCGACACGACCTGGCACCATTCCCGGGCCAGTTGACCGGCCACCGGAGGCAGCATGGGCATCAGCTCGGAGCCATCGCTCGCTGGATCGAGCTCTTGGAGCCATCCGGCCAGGATGCGGTTGTCTTCCAGACTGTTGGAGTCGCTCAGCTGGGCGCGCACGAGGTGGGCGCGCTGGTCGTTGGGGAGGGTGCGGTTGGCCTTCCAAAAGGCACTCAGAAGCACGACCGGTTTGTCGTCCCGGGGGTGATCCAAAAAGAAGTCCTGCACCGCGCGCCGACCGTCGGGCGTGGTGACGGCGGCGCTCCAGACAGCTGGCTCGGCGAGCCCCAGCTTCTCGAACACGGGCATCAAGTCGGATTGCGCCTGCCGGGCATACTGGCCCACCAGAACCGCATCGGCCCCGGCTCGGCCCAGCTCGCTGCGGAGGACCTCGGGACGCTCTTTCTCCGGCAGAGCTTCCAGCACGGCCTGAAAGGCCTCAAGTCGGGTCTTCTCGTCATGCACTGGCTCACGGCTCAAGAGGGCGTGCCAGACCGTGAGGCGTTCCTTGTCGGGGAGAGCGGCCTCCCAGGTCTCGCCGGCCTGGATCGAGCCGGCCAGCTCGGGGGTGCGGCGGGCCTCCTCGGCCAGCTCCAGGATCGGCCTGTCGGCCGCCAGCAGGCGCACCTCCTCGGCTGTCAGCGGCGGCGTGCCCTGACCGGCCTTGCGGGCCAGGGCCCAGGGCAGCTCGCGAGCCAGCTCTCCCATGGAGGGAGGTGGCTGGCGGTGAGCCAGCTCCCAGGCCCGGGCAGCGGTCGCCGCATCCGGCGCGGCTTCGCGCCAGGCGCGATAGGCGCTCAGGGTCTCGGGGGTGGCCTGGTCCACCGGCAGCCAGGCTTCACCGTCTCGTCCCACGTTGCCGCGCGAGCCCACCAGGTAGGCTGAGGCGGGCTCGCCCCGGTCATCGAGAAAGACGTAGCCCTGATCCTCGAGCCGGGCCAGCGGGCTCTGAAGCGTGAAGTCACGCAGCTCGCCCACCACTTCGCGGCTCAACGCCACGCTGCGCTCGCCCTTACGGGCCCGCAGCTCGGGCAGGCTCCTGGCAGGCTCGGTGAGGGCGTTGTAGGCTCCGTAAGCGCCAACCTGACCGGGTTGGGCCTCGAACAGCCAGCCGTGGGCGGACAGATCCTGCAAGGCCAGGCCCAGCTCAGGCTCGACCAGCTTCTCGGCCGGCAGCTCTCCGCTGAAAACGCGCACCTCCTGAAGGTCTTCAGAAGAACGCAGCGGCAACGGTAGGTCGCTGTCCGGAGGCTTGACGAGCAAGCGCTCGCTCTGACCGCGCTCAAGGCGGTCTACGACCTCATCGAGCGCGATCGACTCACGCGCTTCTTGCCAGGGCAAGCGCCAGCGCTTCTCCTGGTAAAACTCAGCGACGACAGGAGCGGTCAAAGATTTTGGACGAATCTCCACCCGGTCAGCTTAGCTGCAAGCCTGGAAAAAACGCTGAACGAGCTTAGCTGTTCCGAACAGGAAGCCATGATCCGCCCACCCGCACGCGACCGTGCTCGAGCTGGACCCCCGGGGAGTGGCTCTGACAGACGCGATACACCTCGCGAAGATGAGGCCAGAGTGAGCCGATCTCCTGCAAGGTCTCGAGCGGGGCGGCCCGCCCGGTCAGGTCGGACAGGGAATACAGCTGGCTCAGAGTTTCCAGGCAGGCCGTGGCGACCTGCTGCATCCGGCTCGGATCCTGAATCTGCTGAACGGTGTCGGGGAACCGGGTGGGGAAGCTATTCTCGCTCCAGAGCGTGTTGCCATGATAGCTCAAGATCGCGGCCGCGCTCACGGTGCGTTGCTCGGGGGTGGCTTCAAGCTGGCCGGTCCGAAAGCAAGCATAGAGAGCCCGCGAGGCCTGGTGCTGTCCCAGAGGGCTCTCGTCGTCGAGTCGGCTGGCAACCCCCAGGCCAAAGCGCATCACTTCGATCTGGTCCGGATCGCTGGCCTGCACCTTTTCCGCCAGGTGACGGCGCACGGCCAGGCCGCCGTCGGTCAGAGCGCCGCAGAACTCTCCGAAAGCCAGGTGCGCCTGCTCGGTGGTTTCACGACGCAGGGCGCGGGCGGCCGACTCGACCAGGTGATTGCGGTCGCGAGGGTTGGTCAGGGTGGGCAGAAACTGGTCCACCACCTCCAGCATGGCGGGCGCGGCCGGGTGGGTGCTGGCCCGCAGAAAGGGCAGCACGTAAGGCGTGTGGTCCTGACTGGCCATCTGCTCGGGCTTGAGGTCGGCCAGCCAGTTGGCAGCCAGCCAGGCCGCGATCATCGTGGCCGGTCCCGTGGCTGCCTTCTCGAGCCCCTTGCCCCAGGTGCGAGCGGCCCGCTCGGCCAGCTCGGGACCCAGCTGACCTCGCATGCTGTCGACCGAGCTCTGGACCAGCACATCCAGGGGCTCACCGGTGGACAGGGCAGGGGCGGCCGAGGCCCGCACCGGGGCCTGAAAGACGGGTGGGCGCCAGCTGACCTGCATGAGGTCAGCCTAACCTGACAGGCTGAAAGGGGCCTGAACGCGAAGCTCGCGGCCGTGCGCACCCTGCTCCTCTGCCTGCTGATGGCGACCGCGGTCAGGAGCAGGGTTCCTCCTGAAGCCTGGCTCGAGCAAGCTTGCCGTCCCCACTTCGTGAGAAAAATTCTCCAACAACTGGAATGATTTTCCATGCCAGCCATGGAATGTATGTTCGGAAATTTCCTGTGCAAGGAGCAGAGACCGTGCCCACTGTCGCCCTCGACCCGGAAACCGAAGCCCGCCTGAAAGAGCTGCCCAGTCGCCAGACCTCCATCTGGCTGGGTGACCGACGTCTCAGCCGGGCGCGCCTCAAGCGCGGCCCCCTGGCTGTGGCGGTGTGGGTGGACGCGGCCACCGGAGCGGTGCGCTCGCTCAAGCCGGTGGAGGCCACTGGGCCGGCCGAGCGGTCCTTGCTGGACTCGCTGGTGCAGGCCATCCTGACCGACCAGACTCCGGCCCGCCCGGTGCGGGTGGCTGTTCCGGCAGAGTTCGTGGTCAAGCTTAAGGCCGCCCTCGAGCCCATCGAAGTCCGGGTGGACGCCCTCCAGGAGCCCGAGTTGCTCGACCTGGCTTTCCGCGATCTGGAGGCCTACCTGGGCGGTTCCCGGCGCAGCTACCTCAAGCAGCCCGGCATCACCCCGGGTCAGGTCCGCAAGCTGTTCGGGTCAGCCGCCGAGCTTTATGAGCTGGCCCCCTGGCTCGACTTCAGCGACCGAATGCTGTTCGAGCTCGATGGCCTGTCTGTCTCGCCGGTCTTCTGCTCGGTGATGGGCTCGCAGGGCATCGAGACCGGGCTCTCGCTCTTGCTCGACCGCAAGAGCGTGCAGGCCGTGACCGATGGCAAGCAGCCGGGCGCCTGCATTGGCCTCACTTTCTCCGACCTGGAGAGCTACCCGAGGCTCTTGCTGCGAGAGGCCACCACCCACGGCTGGCCACTGGCCCAGGAGGGCTCGCGCCAGCTGGCCCCGCTGGTGCTGCGGGCCGACCGGCCGCTGGCTCCCTTTCCCACCGCCGCCGAGATCCGGCTGCTGGTGGACGTGGTGGACACGTTCGCGGCCCTTTATCAGGAGCCGGCCTTCCCCGACAGGCTGACTCCGGGGACTGGACTGACCGTGAGCATCCAGGGGCGCCGGCCGGTGGCGGTGAGCTTCTCAGACCTGTTTTAGAGGCGAGGCCTGAAAGGCCGTGCCGCTCAATATATTGACTGTACGTCGAAGCTGCTTCCCACGAAGAGTCCGCTACCGTGTTCTCCCGAGCGCAAAAGAATCCCTTACAGGGTTCTCCGCCTGCGCGATGCCCAGAACTTGTGGACGTCCTCCGCGGGCCACGAGGGGTCTGCGGCCGTGCTCCTCCAGACGCAGGCCTTTCTGCAAATCCTGCATCGCTTGACTCCAACCAGGGCCCGAAGGTGAGAGCCCCGAAGCAGGCCCTCCGCCGTGCAGTGCCCAGCTTGCTCATACCAGGATCAAAGCGACGCCACGGTATGCCCTCGCTGCAATACCCCGCTCGCCGCCGCCTACTACGCCCGCCAGGCCCTGCCCGAGGGCACGCCCCTGCAGGGCGGCGTCTACCGGGTGGGCGAGAAGATCGGCATGGGGGCGACCAGCATCGTCTACTCTGGCGTCGAGGTCCGCCTCAACCATCCCATCGCCATCAAGGAGTTCTTCCCGCTCACCGCTCGTCGCGAAGGTATGAAGGTGGTTCCTACCAACTCCGGGACCGGCCCGCGCCGCAAGTACAACCTCGAGCGCGAGGAATTCCTGGAGGAAGGCCGCCTGCTCTCGCGCTTCAACCACCCCGGCATCACGGGCGTGCACAACCTGTTCGAGGAGAACGAGACAGCCTACCTGGTGATGGAGCTCCTGCACGGGGCTACCCTGTACGAGCTGGCCACCGAGCGGGGGGGCAAGCTCGAGCAAGACGAGGTCATGCGCTGCGTGCTGCAGATCCCACCCGCACTCGAGACGATGCACCTTTACGGGCTGGTCCATGCCGATCTCAAGCCCGACAACCTCATGATCACCGAGGACGGTCGGGTGGTGCTGCTCGATTTCGGAGCCACCTACCGTTATCTGACCGGCACCGGCAAGACGCAGGAGTTCACTCCCGCCTACGCCGCCCCCGAGCAGCTTCCCGAGCTGGCGGGCCAGTTGGGCCCGTTTACCGACATCTACGGTCTGGCCGCCACGCTCTATCAGCTGCTGGCGGGGAGGCGGCCCACCCCGGCCCGTTCCCGAATCTCGGGCGAACGCCTGGAGAGCCTGAAGGAGCTGCGCCCCGACGTGCATCCCCGCCTGGCCGCGGTGCTGGAGCGCTCGCTGGAGCTTGATCCCGGCCGACGCCCGCAGGACATCAAGACCTTCGTCAAACTGCTGGGGGGCTCTTCGGAGTTCGTCGAGACCCGGGCGGCCTACACGGTGGAAGAAGCCGGTTGCCTGCGAGCCCACCGTGCTCCCCTGGTGGCCCTGGATACCTCAGCCGATGGGCGCTTTCTGGCCTCGGGTAGCGAGGACGGCGCCGTCTGGCTATGGGATACCTTGCAAAACACCTCCTATCAGGCCCTGACCCAACCCGGGCTGACCGGCCTCAAGCTGGGACCGGATGCCAGCTGGCTGATGCTGTCAGCGGCCGACGGAAGCGTGCGGCTGTGGGATCTGGTGCGCGAGCGAGATCTGAAGGTGCTCAAGCGAGGACTGCCCCGGGTGGAGGTTCTGGCACGAACCCCCGACGGCGGCTGGCTGGGCGCTGGCTGCGTGGACGGCCGGGCCAGCCTGTGGAAAAGTCCGGGAAACACGTTCGTGCTGCTCAATGGTCACACCAAACCGGTCTTCGCCATGTCCATCGCCCCCAACGGCGCGATGGCGGCGACCGGGTCGGGCGACCTGACCGTCCGGATATGGGAAGCCGATACCGGCACCACCCTGCGCATCATGTCGGGCCATCAGAAACAGGTGCAGGACCTGGCCTTCTCACCCGATGGGGCGCTGCTCGCCTCCAGCTCACTGGACCGCACCATTCGGGTGTGGGACCCCTTCTCTGGTGGGGAGATTCGCTGCTTCGACGGTCCTGTGCCCCTGTGCACTGCCTTCTCGCCCGATGGGGAGGTGCTGGTGGCGGGCTCGCTCAACGGCTCGCTCCAGTTCTACCACCTGGCCTCGGGTCGGCGTCTGATCGAGGTGAAAGCCCACGCCGGCGGGGTGCGCGGGCTGGTGCTCCTGCCCGATGGACGCCTGGCCACAGGGTCGGTGGATTCCACCGTCCGCCTCTGGGAGGTCCAGGGCTGACCGGTCAGGAAACAAGGCGCGTGCCGAAGTACGTTTACAACGTCGAGACCAAGGACGGACAACTGAAGACCGGCAAGCTCTATGCCGAGAGTGAGGAAGATGCTCGCAGCATCTTGATGCTGCGCGGTTTTCGCATCCGCAGCGTGTACGAGGTGGAAGAGCAGCAGCAGCCCAAGGGCAAGAAGTAACGCTCAAGTCTGGCGAGATTTGTAATCGAGGTAGTCGCGCTGCGCCAGCTCGCGAAAGACGGCCCGATCCACCTTGCGATGGGCCTGGAACTCCTCCTGGGTGACCTGACCCAGGGCCAGTGCCTTGATACCCGGGTCGCGCCACGACTTGGGCTCGCGCCCGGTGATCTGAAAGACCTGCCTCTCCAGCTTGCGCCAGAAGTTCGCCTTCGAGAGCGTCTGGTTCCACATGCCGTTCACGATGCAGTAGTAGTCGTCCCAGGGCATGGCGTGGTGCCTGGCATGGTCGGCCCGGGTCTGGAGCACCCGGGCCTTCTGCAGGGTCCGGGCCAGCTGGGGAGCCTGCGGATGGTGGGTCCAGCGGTGGGAGACCTGACCCAGGGTCGTGCCCAGCAGCATCGAGGTCACCCCGGCCGTCACCGCGCAGTGGGGACTGAAAAGGCCCATGGCCAGGATGGGCAGAGCGGTGAAGGTTCCCACCTGGGCCAGGTTGCTCAGGGTGGAGCGCTCCAGCACGCTGTGGCGCTCGTGGTGGTGCATCTGAAACTTCTCGGCCAGCTCACCCAGCACGGGCGTGTTGCGGGTGGGATAGTTGTCCACCGCCCAGTGGAAGATGCCGCTGCCGAAGTCGGCCGCCGCCCACCCGGCCAGGGCGCTCCCGGCCACCAGGGCGGCGGCGGCCACTTTGGCCGTCACCCCCGGCAGGGAAGCCACCTGGGAGGCGATGTTGGAGACGTTCCAGGCCACCCCGCCGGCCACCGCTCCGGCCACCAGCTTGTGGGCCAGGGGGGTGCGGGGCTCCCCGCCGATCAGGGCCCGGTCGGCCGGCTCCTCGTCCGCCGGGGCGGCGCTGCGTGGGGCGATGAGGTTGGGTCGGTGGGTGGCGTGGGCTACGATCATGGCTTCTCCTGCTCGTCTCACGTCTAGCGTAGCGAGCCAGGGAGGATCCCTTCAAGTTCCAGAGAGGATCCAGCCGGGGGGCGTGCTAACACCGCAACCATGAAAACCTTGCTCGTTGCCACCGACTTCAGCCTGCCCGCCGACCGCGCCCTCAAGCTCGCTCAAGAGCTGGCCGCTGCCCACGAGGCGAGCATCCACATTCTGCACGTCGTCGAGCCGATCGGCGCTCCTGAGGACATCGAGCCCGACGATGAGGCCTTCTTGCGCGACCTGGAGAACAAGGCTCGCCAGCAGCTCGAAACCCGCCAGCAGGGCATCAGCGAGGTGTCCGTGCGCTGCTCGGTGGTGCTGGGCCATCGCAGCGAGGTGATCCGACGCCTGGCCGACGAGCTGGACGCCTGGATGGTGGTCCTGGGAACGCACGCCGGCAAGGAGGGGGGCATCAGCCGCCAGGTGGTCTACCGCCTGGACCGACCCGTCCTGCTCGTCCCCTGAGGAGGCTCCTCCTCGTCTGGCTCCTGCTGACGCTGCCGGTCCGGGGCGATCCCTTCCTGGAGGCCGATCAGGCCTTCAACCGGGGCGATCTGGCAGGGGCCGAAAGGCTCTATCAGGCCGGCGGCGAGCAAGCCCGAGCCTCGACCGACATCGTCGGAGTTGCCCGCGCGCTGGACGGGTTGGCCGCGGTCTCCCTGACGCGAGGCCAGGACGAGCGGGCCCGAGCATTCACTAGAGAGTCTGAGGGCCTGCGCCGCGCTCTACCCGCAGGCGCCCCCAACCCGCCCTTCCTGCAAGCCGAGGGAGAATTCGAGCGGGGTCTGATCCCCCCCTGGGGCACCGGCCACTATGAAAGCGGCAACTTCAACTTTGGCATCTGGTGGAACAGCACCAACTGTCGCTCCTATGCCAAGCTCGATAGCGCCGTAACGCACTCCGGACAGGCCTCGCTGCGTTTGACCAGCTTCAGCCCCTCGGCAGCCAACGTGTTCGGCACCACCTCCCAGCGCATCCGGGGCATCGCGCCCAACACCCTCTACGAGGTCTCGGTCTGGGCCCGGGCCGAGAACCTTTCGCCCGGGGCGGTGCAGCTCATCATGGATGCGGGCTGGCACCTGCGCCCGCTCACCCTGCCGCCCGGCACTTACGACTGGAAACAGTTCACGGCCCGCTTCAACTCGCAAGACCTGGCCTTCATCGACCTGCGCGTCCTGCTGCAGAGCACGGGCACGGTCTGGCTCGACGACCTGAGCTTGCGCCGCCTGGACAGCGCCGAGGTGGTCGGCGACCCGCTGCTGGCGGCCGAGGATCTGTTCCGACGCGGCCAGGTGCGTCAGGCCCTGGCCCTCTATCGCGAGCAGGAGAAGGCCCTGGCCTCGCAGCCGGAAAGGCTTCCTCCTGTGTGGCTAAGAATGGCCGGCGTGCTGGCGGCCATGGGCGAGTACGGGCCAGCCCTCGAGCTCTATGAGAAGGTGCGCTCGCCCACCCACTATCGGGTCTACCTGGCGGTAGGCGATATCTATCTGAACCTGGACCAGCCCGACAAGGCCCTGGAGCAGTTTCAGTATGTCCATCGCAAGGTCAGCAAACCACTCGACCAGGCCATGCTCGCCGAGGCCAGCGACCGGATGGCGGTGGCCTACCTGCGGATGGGCAATCTGCCCGAGGCGATCGCTTTCCAGAGCCAGGCCCTGCAAATCATGACCCATATCAACGACCCGCACGGACGCTCTCACAACCTCTGCCACCTGGGCCAGATCTACCTCCAGGGGGGCCAGGTCGAGGCCGCGCGAGAATGCTTCGAGAGCGCCCTCCCCCTGACCCGGGCCACGGGCGACCGACGCCTGGAGAGCGACGTACTGACCCAGCGGGCCATCTTGCAGGGAGGGCCGGCCGCGCTGCAAGACCTGGCCGAAGCGATCCGGCTGCGGCGCGAGATCTACGACCGTTATGGACTGATCGCCTCGCTCTACTGGCAGGGCCACTTCCAGGCCCGACTGGGCGACCGCAAGTCGGCCCTGGCCTCGCTGGAGGAGGCAGCCGACCTGCTCGAGAGCGTCAAGGACAGCGTGGGCACCCGCAACACCATGCTCAAGAGCAGTCAGGACCTTTACGAGGAGTTGATCCGGCTCTACCACGAGGAAGGTCGACCCGAGGACGCCCTGCAGGCCCTGGCCCGCAGCCGCAGCGACAACCTGCGCCACCTGTTCAAGAAGCAGGGCTCGCCCGTGGCGAGCTCGAGGCGCCAGGCGCTTCAGACCAGCCAGGCCCTGCAGGGCGAGCGCGAGGCCGTGGAGCGAAGCCTCCAGCAAGAGCTCACACGCACGCCCGTATCCCAGGATCCGGCCGCGGTGGAATCGGCCCGCGGCGAGCGGGAGAAGCGCCTGGTGGAGTATCGCGAGTTCGTGCGCGACCTGTTCCAGACCCAACCCGAGCTGGCAGGGCTCATCAGCGTCAATCCCAAGCAGCTGCGGCTCAAGCAGGGCACGCTGGGCCCCGACGAGGCGATCGTGGAGTACCTCTGTGGGCAAAAGCAGCTTTACGTCTTCTGCGTCACCGCCAACGATCTGGAGGCTCGCATCGTGGACCTGCCGCGCGAGGAGCTCTCTCGCCGGGTGGGCGAGCTGCGCACCAGCGTGCTCCGCGGCGACGAGCAGAAGCTGCGCCAGGAATCCAACCGGCTCTACCGCGATCTGCTCGGACCGGTGGAGGCCAGGCTGCAGGGCGTGAAGACCCTCTCCATCCTGCCCAATGGGCCGCTGCACTATCTCCCCTTCCAGTTGCTCGCTCCCGACCTGTCCGGCCCGGACTGGCTGGTGGACCGGATGGCCTGCGTGAACCTGTGCGAGGAGAGCTTCCTGGTTCCCCCGGCCCCCTCGGCCACGCCTCGCCGACTCTTGTTGCTGGGCAACCCGGACGGCAGCCTGCCCCGCTCGGAAAACGAGGTCAGGCGCATCGCTGAGCTGTTTCCTGGCTCGACCGTCTACGTTGGCCCGGCGGCCCGCAAGGAGCTGGTGGGAGCTGCCGCCCGCGGCTACGAGGGCCTCCACATCGCCTCGCACGGGATGTTGGATCAGCGCGACGCGGCTCGCTCCTACATCTTGCTGGCGCCCGACCGGCTGACCGTGCGCGAGATCTGGGGCCTGGACCTGAAGGGACTGGGGCTGGTGACCCTGTCAGCCTGCCAGACCGGCCTGGGCGAGAATGGCGCCGGCGACGACCTGATCAGCCTTGAGAACGCCTTCTTCTTCGCCGGGGCCGAGTCGGTGGTGGCCTCGCTCTGGAAGGTGGACGACGACGCCACTGCCCGGCTCATGACCGAGTTCTACGCCAATCTGAAGACGATGAGCCGGGCTCGGGCTCTACAGGAGGCCCAGAAGACCATCAAGCAAACCTCTCCCGGGCCCTACTTCTGGGCGCCGTTCATCCTGATCGGGCCTTCCTCCTGAATACGCGCCGGTCGCCAATCAGCACGAAGGGCGCCCAATATTACGGGTGGCTGGTGGCCGGCTGGCGCAGCAGCTTGAGCTGAGCCTGCTGCATCGCCAGGGCCAGGTTCTGACCCCTCGACGACCGCCTTGATGAGGCGGGGTCATAGAGCTCGGGGTCGTAGCTCGGACCGAGCGCCCGAGGCGATGCACGACCCGGGTCTGACCTTGATCTGCTGGTCTTGCTCGATGCGATGAGCCTGGCCGATCGAAACGAGCTTTCCGACCTCGGCTATGATCTCATGCTCGAAAAGAGTCTTCCTTTCCCGGTCAACCCGACCGTCATGACGGAGCAGGGAAGCGCGTGGAGGCGGCCCGACGGGATGAGCTACGGACCTGGCGTTGGCGCCGGAGTCGGAGGCTTGGGCTCTGGCGCCGGCGGTGAGCCGCCCCGGGTAAGAACCTGCTCGACCCTGGCCTTGAGCTCCGGATCGAGGATGTTCTTCTTCTTGACCTTCTCGTAAGCTTCTTTGAGCTTCTGGAAGTTGGCTCCCGGCTTGCCCAGCTGCAGCTCGCCCTCGGCCGAAGCGGTGAGGGTGCGCACGAGATTCTTGACCTCGGCCTTCTTGGCCTCGTCATCGGTGTCGCTCACCGAATCGAGGATGTCACCGATGGTATCCACCACGAAGTCAGGGCTGATGTCGGGGCTCGGGCCCGGGCCTGGCCAGTCGGGGCCCCAGGGGACGAAGCCGCCGCCGTCATCGCCCCCACCGATGTTCCGGTCCCAATCGGGCAGGCTGCCATCGGGCGAGTAGGGCGGCAGGGGGCGCTCGCCGGTCACGCTCAGGGGATTGTAGGGCGTATTGCGCGTATTGCGGATGTCCACAATGCGGTTGTTCTCCAGATCGTGCACCACCATGTCAATGTGGTCGTTGTACTCGCCCCACTGGTTGTCTTGAATGATGGCCCCCTGGGTGGGGCCGCCGCCCGGCCTGGTGATGTCGTTCTCGCCCAGCTGGAAATCACCGTCCAGGCGCATCTGCACGGTGCGCATGTGGCCGGGCTGATAGACGATGTAGGCGCCCTTCTCGAGCAACGTCTGGCGGGCCGAGCCATTGAGCAGGTGGCTCGAGTCGTGCACGATGTCACCGGTCACCATGTGCATGATGCGGCGCACGCCCACGCTGCCACCGTATGAGCCGGCGTCGGGATGGCGGCGACCGACCATGTAGCTCATGCCTTCGTCGAAGATCAGACCCACCGGACTGCGCCGGCCATTCTGGTTGGCGCTGCCGACGGTCCAGCGCCCCTCCTCGTCGTTGGCTCCGAAACGGAAAAGGTGGGGTGGGAACTTGATGTTGGCGGGCGTAGGGTCGTTCTCGCCCCGGCTCAGCGTGTTGAAGGAGCCGGTGAGAGAGACCTCCTTGAGGAAACGAGCCATGTGCTCGGGATGGTTGACGAAACCGCCCGCGATGTAGCCCGACTCGAGCCAGCAGGTGCCGTTGCCGCCCTGATCCACGTTGGTGGGGTCGGCGGCGTGGAAGAGGAAATTCTCGGCCAGCTGGGCCCGCATGTTCTGGTCGAAGTACTGGCCGGCGGCATCCGGCGTGCCGGCCAGCTGGTCGAGCTGGCCGTAGGTATCCACCAGCTGCTGACGGATCATCTGGGCCGTCTCGGCCCGGTCCTTGCCGGCCAGAATGCGGGCGTAGCCACGGGCGGCCATGCGCCGCTCCATCTCCCGGGACATGTTCTCCAGCCGCTTCATGCGCTCGTCGTCGAGCTTGCCGCGCATCGTGTCAAGGAACTTCTGGCGCGCCTGGGACACGGCGTCTGTTTTGGCAGGCGGGGTCTGCGTCGTGGGGCTGACCGGGCTCACCTGACCCGTGGGGCCGACCTGACCCGTGGGGCCGACCTGACCGGTGGGGCTGGTTTCGGCCTGGGCCAGGCGCTGCTGAGCCTCGCGGCTCTTCACTTCCAGGTCCTGATTGAGCGCCTCGCGCTGGCGGCCGGGCTTGATCCCCTTCGAGTCGGCAGCGGAATCGGATTTCAATGCCTCGAGTTGACCGACCAGTCGGCGGGCCTCGGGAGCCGAGTTGCCGGCCGGTTGGTAGGCGGCGGCCTGGGATTCATAAAGGTTCAGGCCCTGCCGATCCTCCTCGATCCTCCGGCGCTCGACCTTCGGATCGACTTTGCCCCAGGCGGCCAGAAGGGCACTGGTGTGGCCGGACGTGCGCTCCTCCTCGCCCCCCCACTCCAGGGCCTCGGCAGAAGTGCTTGAAGAGCCCTGGGTGCTGCTGCTGTCGTAGGTACCGTTCCCACTCGAGCTTGACGAGTTGGATGAGCTCGAGGAGCTGGAGCTACTGGAGGAGTTGGAGGAGCTACCCTGCGTGGCCCGCGAGGCGGCTGCCCCCAGGCTCCCTGTTCCCGCGGAGCTGGAGCTCGTCGAGCTAGAGGAGCCCGACGAGCTACTGGCACTGGAGACAGGAGCCACGCTGGGCGAGCTTTTCTGGGACGTCTGGCTCACAACCGTCCTCCTGGTGGGAATCTCTTGAACCCACTGTAGTGGGACGGACGGCCTTCACGCTCAGACTTTATGTTGAAAGCTTGTTAATGGTGTGAAAATTTTCTCACGCTCGATCGAGACAAACGAGCAGAAAACGGCTTGACGACTACTATGGGGCGGGGTTACAAATTCTGCTCAACTACTGAGCTTGCTGGTAGTCGTGGTTGTCGGTACCATAAGCGTGGGCAGGACGGTCTTCTTCATGCCGGCGCGGCTCCGAGCCAGCTGAAGACTCTCCGGCCCGGGGCTATAGTCCCGCGCGATGACCTGTGCAGCCTTTGACGGCGCCGTTCGACAGTTCCGCGCGTTTCGCGCTGTGCGGCGCTTTACTCGGGAGCCTCCTCCAGACTGTTGCTGTTGAGCAGCCTCTCCTCCAGATTGCCGCGCACCTCCTCATAACGGTGCCGCTCGGGAGCGCTGGCCTGATACCAGGCCCAGGCTTCGGAAGCCTCCACGAGCTGAGCGTAGAGGAAATTCAAGTCTAGTTGAACCGCTTCCACCCATTGATTGTGACGTGAGCGAAGCTCTTCGAGCTGGGCATTCTGCTCGGAGATCCGGCGCTGGGCCGAAGCCAGGGCCCGGGCCAGCTCAAAGTTCTTCTTGGCAAGCTTCTTGTTCTCGTCCGCCAGAGCGCCAGAGTCCGGCGCGACCGGCTCGAACGCCTGCGGCGCCTCGAAAGTCCCCATGTCCACCCTCCTGGCCCTCCCGGTGTCCTTCCGACCCGGGTCGAGCGCTCCTGACTATACTACTTGCTTCAATCTGACTCCTTCTCTCAAGACCGCTGAAGAGCAGTTTCAGGCTCCCTCAGCCGTTGTAGGACGCCTCACGCAGCAAGGACAGTCATGCTAGGTTAATCGGCTGAAAGAGCTCTGAAAGTCAGCGAGCGTCGGAGACGTTATCCATCAGCGTGGCGAAGAGGGCGTGGGGATCGAAGCGTTCGAGGGCTGCCAGGTAGCGGCCCTCCTCACGCGCCAGGCCGGCTCGCCGCACGGTTCGGAAGGCGTGTTGGTAAGCTTCCAGGGCGGCCTGGGGGCGAGCGAAGCGATAAAGCTCGCCCAGCTCGTAGTAGGCCTCGGCCAGCCAGGCCGGGCTGGGCATGTCGGTGAGCTGCTCGACCGACTGCTTGAGCAGCTTCTCGGCCTCGCGCTCGCGCCCTGATTTGCGCGCCACCTGGCCCATCAAGAGGTTCAGAAAGGCGACCTCTCGGTCCATGCCCAGCTGAGCCATCAAGCTGCGGGCCCGCTCACAGGCTTCCTGGGCCTCTTCCAGCTTGCCATAGCGGGTGTAAGCCTGGCAAAGGTCCATCTGCACCCGGCCCAGGTTGAGGGCGTCGCGCACTTTTTCGAACAGCTTCAAGCTGGCCTCGAGGTGTTCCACGGCCGAAGCCATCAGGCCTAGCGCCGCTTCGCAGCGACCCAGGTTGCGCAGCGCAAAGCCCAGCGCATAGTCGTTCTTGAAGCGAGTCGAGGTCTTAAGGTCGCGTCGGAAGTAAGAAGCCGCCTTCTCATACTCCTCGCGCACGAAGTGGACGTGCCCCAGCTTGCCGTAGATGGTGGCGAGCTCGGCCTCGGCCCCCAGCTTCTCGCACATGCCGGCGCTGCGCTTGAGACAAAAGAGCGACTCTTCCAGCCGATTGAACACCAGATAGGTACGCCCGATGCTCTCGTAGGTGCGCGCCAGCCCGTAACGGCAACCGGCCTTCTGGAACAGGTCGTAAGCGGCCAGATGGTAGAGCAAGGCGGTGCGATGGCGGCCCCGCAGGCTGTTGACCACGCCCAGATAGCGCTGGGCGTTGGCCTCTTCCAGACTGCTCTCGCCCTTGAGGGAGGCGATGGCCTTCTCGAAGGACTCCTCGGCGGCCTGAAGCTGGGAGCGGCGAAGGTGACACAGGCCCGACTGGATGATGAGCCCGGCCAGCAGCTCGCGCTCTTCCGGGGTCTTCGGTTTGAGGCCGGCCATGGTTTCGTCCACCAGGCTCTGGGCCTCGTCGGCCGAGCCGGTGCGCCCGGCCAGGGCTGCCAGGCGGCAGAGAATCTGCCCTCTCAGCACGCCTTTGGCGGGCGCCAGGTTGAGCGCCCGCTGCAGGCTGGCAAAGGCGGCCTCGGGGTCGCCCCGGCTGGCCATCACCTCGCCGAGCAGGAAATGAGCCCGAGCGGTCACTTCCTGAGGCTGATCGGCCAGGTCGAGCACGGTGCGGGCGTCCAACTCGGCCTGATCCCAACGGCCCAGGATCAGGGCTGCCTCCGAGCAGAGATTGCGGGCCCGGGCCTGGCGCTCGCGGTCGCCCTCCTTGATGGCCCGGTTCAGGGCCTTGCGAAAAGCCGAAAGAGCGCGCACCGTTTCCAGCGCACGCAGATGTTTGGCTCCGGTTTTCAACAGGTCAGCCTGGGGGGGCATGGCTGGCAGGTTTCCGTCGAGGGAGGGGAGGATCCTGCGCGCTGAGGATGGAGTTAGCAAGGACTTGTAGAATGGCCGGCCATGCGCGATCACCAGCACTGGATGTGGCAGGCCCTAGAAATGGCCAGCAACAACCCGCGCTCGCCCTTTGGAACACTGATCGTGCACGCCCCCAGCCAGTCCGTGCTGGCCTCGGGCTGCAATCACACGCAAGACAGCCCCATCTGGCACGGCGAGATGGACGCCCTGTCCCACCTCGACCGCGAGGCCCCCTTCGCCGAATGCGTGCTCTACACCACAGCCGAGCCCTGTCCGATGTGCCAGGGCGCCATCTTGTTCGCAGGCATCCCACAGGTGGTCTACGGCAGCTCGATACCCTTCCTGCAGTCCATCGGATGGGAGCAGATCGACCTGCGGGCCTCCGCTCTGGCCGCTTTATCCAAGCAGGGCTGTCAGTTGCTCGGTGGGGTTCTGGAGAAAGAGTGCGATGCTCGCTTTCTCCACGCCAGAGAGCTTCGCGCTCAGGAGAAATAAAGAGCGGCGGCGTTCCCGTGCAGGATCTTGCAGGCGGCCTGCTCGGCCTGGCTCGCGCTCAGATCGCCGTCTTTCACCGCCTGCTCCAGAACCAGGCCCAGCACGCGCCGCCCCCACAAGGCGCCCAGGTAGAACAGCTCGCTGATGCGGCTGGCATCGCTCGACCAGGTCAACTTGGAAAGGGGGCCCAGCTCGAGGAGCATGGCCACCGCCTCGACCATGCCACGCACGCTCAGAAAGGGAACCGCCAGGCCAAAATCCAGGTAGACATTGGGGTACACGCTGGCCAGAAAGCCCGCCTCGCGGGCGAAGGGATAGCTCGCGTGCAGCAAGACCAGCTTTGTCGAGGAGAAGCGCTCGATCAGAGGCCGCAGGGCCAGCGGGTTGGCTGTCGCCAGGTCCAGGTCAGGGTCGCCGAAGCCGGTGTGAAACTGCACCGGTAGACCCCGCCGGGCGGCTACCTCCAGCCCCAGCCTCACCAGGCGGTCGTTGAGCGGCTTGAGGGCCAGCCTTTCCCCGCTCCAGGACTGGTAGGCCGCCTCAGCCTGCTCTCCCTCCCCGATGGCAAGACCGGTTCGGTAGGCCGCGATACTCTTGAAGCCGGCCGCGGGGGTGCTCTCGAGGTAGCTCACATAACGCTCCAGAAAGGCTGCGAAGGGCCCCGGGTCGTAAAGTTGCTCGGCCACTTGCTCCAGGCGCACCAGGCGCCGCACGGGCACGAACCGGGCGTGCCAATCCAGAGGGTGGCAGCGGTCGGGGCTGAGGCCGTCGTCGAGCAACAGCTCCTCCACGCCGGGCAGGCAGCGCGGGAAGAGCTCCTCGGGGCTCAGAAGGCTGCGAGCCTGCTCCACCTCATCACTGGCACAGCCGAGCAGGGCGGCCAGGTCGCGCAGACTGCGCAGGTAGAAAAGGCTGTTTCGGGCGTGGCCTCCCGAATGATGCGCCTCACTGAAGCACTCGGCGTAATCGGCAGGTTGCTCGCGATGGATAGGGTGACAGTGGCTGTCGAGCAGGGGATAGCCGCTCAGGTCCAAGGTTCTCGCCCTCCCGCAACCGCGTGGGGGGTCAGAAACGCCCCCCCAACAAGCGCACCTCGCCCTCCGGGCCCAGCTCCTCGAGGCGGGCCACCTCGGCCCGGCGCACGGCCAGAAAGGCCTGGCGCAGCTCGGGGCCGAGGGCATCGGCCAACACCGTGTCGCGCTCGAGCTCTTGCAGGGCCTGTCCGGCCGAGCTGGGCAACCGAGGGGGACGGTCGGACTCGGCCAAACTGGCCGGATCCGACTCCACGCCAGGGGGAAGCTCCAGGCGGCGCTCCAGTCCATCCAGCCCACAGGCGATCATGGCCCCGATTGCCAGGTAGGGATTGGCGGTGGCGTCCACCGCCTTCACCTCGAAGTGGCCCGGGCTGGCCGGCAGGCGCAGAGCCGCCTCGCGATTCTCGATGCCCCAGCAGCGGAAAGCCCCGCTCCAGGAACTCGGCACCAGGCGCTGGTGCGAGTTGGGCAGCCCGGCCGTGATGGCCAGTAGAGCGTCCAGATGTGCCAGGATACCGGCCATGAAATGCCGGAACCGGGGCGCGTCAGAGGGGATCCCTTCCAGGCCCAGGTGCAGGTGACAGCCGCTGCCAGCCTGAGCGGGGAACGGCTTGGGCAGAAAATTGGCCCGCAGAGCGTGGCGTTCAGCCACGGCATGCACAGTCTCGCGCAGGGCCACCTGGTGGTCGGCCGCCTCCAGTCCGTCGGCGTGGCCAATGGAGACCTCGAACTGCCCCGGGCCGGCCTCGGCGTGGAACTGCTGCACGCTCATCCGTTGAGCCACCAGCGATTCGAGCAGCTCATCGAGCACCGGGCGAATGCGATTGAGCGAATACACCGAGGCGAAGTTGCTATCATCCACCAGGGCGCCATCGGGGTGATGCAGGTAGAACTCGTTCTCGAAGGCGGCCGTCAACCTCAGACCGTGGCGCTTGTGCAACCGCTCCTGCTGGCGCCTGACGAAGCCGCGCGGGCAGAGGCTCCACGGCTGCCCCTGAAAGTGCATGTCGGTGAGCACACGGGCGTGGGAGGGAGCATACGGTAGGGCCTGCAGCGTGGACCAGTCAGGCACCAGGGCCACCTCTCCCACCGGAGTCAGCCCGCTCTCGGGCAAAACCATGTCGGCCGTGGCCGGAGCCCCCTGGGCCCCGGCCGCGATGAAGACCTCGAAACCGTTATCCCACCCCTCTCGGTGCACGGCCTTGGCCCGAATCTGGTTGCCGAGATCGCACCAGGTGGCCCGAATGGCGCGAATGGAGGCGGCCTCAGGGGCGCTCAGAACGTCCACGGGCTACATCAGCTTGAAGCGGCGAATCACGTCCGCTCCGCTGTCCTGGTCTAATTTCACGCGGGGAGCTTCGAGAGATGATTTTCAGGAATCCTTCAGCCTCGAAACCTAATCTGCTCAACGACAAACACAACCAGACCAGCACTCGGGGAGGCATTCCGTGATCACCACCAGCACCAGTTCCTTCACCACCCCTGTACCTTCCGCCAAACAGCCCGTGGGCATCGCGCCCGGCGGCTGCTTTGTGCCCGACCCCCAGGACGGCCTCGGCCCGCCCGTGACCATCCCGGAAAAAGACTGGGACGAGCAGCTCAAGAAACAGAAACCCCAGAAGCCGGCTTACGACGAGGTCGTGAGCCGCACACTCAACCTGGTCGACAATAAGGAGATCGCTCGGGCCGCCCAAAAACACGACATGAACGTGGTCAACGTGATGTGGGAGGACACCCATCGCTTTGACAACTCCTCCGGCGGGCGCAACATCACCGACATGACTCTGGCCGTGCAGCAAGAGGGCAAGCGCGGCGACAGCAAGGTCAGCCTGCTGCCGGTGCTGCGCAATCCCAACTTCGCCGACAAGACCGTGGACATCAGCCTGGACAAATTCTTCGTGCTGGTGGGCAACGAGAAGGGTGGCGAGCCCCAGCGCGTCTCCCTGCGCGAGTATCTGGGCGACATCCGCCAGTATCTGTCCGACCCCAGCTCCTTTGCCGGCGACACGAAGTCGCTGCTCAAGGCCGACGAGACCCACGTGCTGGGCAGCGCCCAGGCCTGCTTCTTGCCCGTGCCCCAGGGCGAGGGGGAGACGGTCAAGTTCAACCCCACCGTCTACAACTACCAATCGGTCAAGGACGACCCGGCCGTGCTGACCATCCTCTGCACCCCGGAAGGCACCAGCGCCACCGTGATCGACAACCAGCGCGACAAGTTCGGTGGCCAGAGCTGGGGCCAGCCCCTCTTCTTCAACGAGAACGGGAAGCGGGCCAGCCTGGTGGGCGGACGCATCAGCGAGCGACCCGATGAGCTCGGCGGCGCGGTCGCCTCGGGCGTAGCCACCGCGAACGAGAACATGGTGATGATCATCCAGGTTCCGCTCAAGCAGAAGAACCCCCAGAACTTCGGCTTCCTGGAAGCGGCTTCGTTCTCGATGGCGCCCCAGTTCAAGGGCGCGACGCGCTCGATGCGCTCGACGGAGGACGCCTACATCACCCACGGCAAGGCCGAGGGCGACTTCACCGAGATCGACAAGCAGAGCCTGGTGCGCGACGAGGAGCTGCCCATCCGCGTGACGGTGCAGTTCTACAAAGCCACCGACGGCAACGTGACCGCCGCCGACGTGGACGATGCCGCGGCCAAGATCAACAAGGTCTATGAGGACGGCGACTACGTCGGAAGCCTGGTGACCGGTCGCGACCAGAGCCGCCCCACCGCCCCGCAGGGCTTCAACCAGGAGCCCAAAGAATTCTGGAATGACTGGGCCAAGAAGCACCAGCGCGAGACGGGAGAGACCCCGGCCGACGTGGCCGACCGCTTCCGCGACCTCAACGCCAAGACCGGCGTCGAGCCGACCGCCAAGAAGAAAGAGCCGCTGCCGGATGGCGGCATCGGCTGGTAAATTCAGCGACGGTCGAAAATTGAGCCAGGGCCCGGGTCGCAACCACCCGGGCCCTCTTGTTTTCAGGTTTCTGTCACGTACCTGGTGCATAGTAGATCAAACGAGTCGGGAGGGTACAGTCATGCAGGTCTCCATCGCGCAGAAACCCTGGGGTCTCAACTCCAGCCGGGCTTCCTCGCAGCCCGAGCAGGCCCTGGCGTCTCACACCCAGCCCCTGGACGCCTGGGCAGGCAGCGCGGAGATCGCGTCGGTGCCGGCTCTCTTCAAGATGGCGGTGGCCAAGAATCCCGATGGGCCCTATCTGGGCGTCAAGGTCGGCGATTCGTACGAGTACCAGACCTACCGGCAGGTCGAGGGCCAGGTGGAGCAGTTCGGCTCGGCTCTGCTGGACCTGGGCCTCAAGCCGGGAGACCGGGTGGCCTCTTTCGCCGACAATTCGCCCCAGTGGCGCATCGCCGACTTCGGCATCTCTTACGCCGGCGGGGTCCATGCCCCGCTCTACGATCAGCTCTCCGACCGCAACGTGGAATACATCCTGAAGGATTCAGGCGCCAGCGTGCTGGTGGTGGACGACAAGGACAAGCTGGCTCAAGTGCTCAAGTCCGAAGCCAATCTGCCCGATCTGAAGACCATCATCGTGACCGACGACATGGACCTGACGCAATTTGAGACCGGCAAGCAGCTGATCTCGTGGAAAGACCTGCTGGCCCGGGGCGACGCCAGCCTGCCTCAGAACAAGGCTGAGATGGAAAGGCGCATCGCCGACGCCAAAGCCAGCGACTTCGGCGGCATGGTCTACACCTCCGGCTCGACGGGCGACCCCAAGGGCGTGCTGCTCTCGCAGGGCAACTGGGTGTCGGACGTGGAGGGGATCATGCGCAAGATCAACTCCGATCCCCAGCTTTCCCTTAAGGAGGTCCGCCAGGATGACGTCTACGCGGCTGTGCTGACGGAAGCCCACGTGATGGGTCGGGCGGCGTCTTACGCCATCACCGCAGAAGGCGGCGCCATCGCCTACCCGGACGGTCTGCTGGCCTTCAAGAAGGACCTCAAGACCATCAAGCCCACCATCCTGGCCGTCACCCCGCTCTTCTTCAAGAAGATTTACGACGAGGCCGAGAAGAAGGCTTTGAAGAACACCGACCCGGCTGTTGAGCCCGCCCGCGCGGCGCGCTACGCCCAGATCGGAACCGCCGGCGTGGCCGCGCTGGGAGGCCTGGCCCTGGGACTGGCGGGCGCCCCCTGGCTTCTGGCGGCCGGACTGGCCGCGGGCGGCGCGGCTCTGGGCGGCCGGGTGATGGCCCGGCTGGCCAGCAAGAAGGCAGCCGAGACCACCAAAGCCGACGCCTTCCAATGGGCCGTTGGCAACGCCCGCAATTTCCACCAGCAACACGGCAACGTGCCGCTGGGCACGCGCATCAAGCAGGCAGTGGCCGAGAAGTATGTCTTCCCCGAGGTCCGCAAGGGGATCGACCAGAACACCGGCGGGCGCATCCGGATCATGATGAGTGGGGGCGCGGCCCTGGAGCCGGAGGTGGAGGGGATGTTCCGCTCCGCCGGCTACAAGATCGCTCAGGGTTACGGGCTCTCCGAAACAGCCGGCGCGGCCATCATGAACGACCCCAACGACGCCAAGCTGGGTACCGTGGGTAAGCCCCTCCAGGGGGTGGAGGCGCGCCTGGGCGAAGCGGACGAGATACAGCTGCGCGGGCCCAATGTTTTCACCGGCGGTTACCTGGGCAAGCCCGATAAGACTGCTGAAAGCTTCACCTCGGACGGCTGGTACCGCACTGGCGACAAGGGCAAGCTGGTCAGCGTCCCCATCTACAACCCCTGGAAGGTGGGTGGGTGGGCCGGCCTGGCGGGTGGCGTCGCGGGCGGCGTTGTGGGCAGCCTGGTGGGCATGCCGGTGCTGGGCGCCGCGGTGGGCCTGGCGGCCATGGGCGGCGCGGGCGCGCTGATCGCCAACCAGGTCCGAGACGACTACTATGCGATCTGCGGCCGCATCAAGAGCCAGTTCAAGCTTCCCGGCGGGGAATACGTGGCCCCCGAGCCCATCGAGGAAAGCCTGAAAGGCAGCCCCTACATTCAGGAAGCCGTGGTGGTGGGCGCCACCGACAAAGACATGGTCGGAGCCCTGATCGTGCCCAAGTTCGACAACCTGGCGACCTGGGCCGGCTCCAAGGGCCTGCCCACCGAGCCGGCCGAGATGCTCAAGCACCCCGACGTGCTCAAGATGATGCGCGAGGAGGCCATGCAGCGAAGCTCCGGCCACGCCAACCACGAGCGCGTGCGCGCGGTGGCTCTGCTCGATCGCGAGTTCACCGTGGAGGCCGACGAGATGACGCCCAGCTTCAAGGTGAAGCGGCCAGTGGTGCTCGAGCGCTACGCCGAGCAGATCAAGGGTATGTTCTAACCTCTACATCGGGGTCGGCCAGCCCCAGCGTGTTGAAACGCTGGCGATGGCCGTCTTGTCGGAGGACAATCTGGAAGCGCTGACCGAGTGGAGCCGTCCGCTGGAAGGCAAGGTCCTGGGCGCGCCGGCTCTGATCCAGATCCCGGACGGAGGGCTGGTCTGAGCTTGTTCATGGCTTAAGGCTACTGCGTCTTGCCGAGCCTCAGCGCTTGACCTTGACCCGCACCCCACCGACCGTCACGTAGCACTCGGGCTGGCTCCTCCAGGATCACTTCGGCCAATCGGAAGCTCGAGTCGGCGCCCAGAATGCTATCGCTGCCCAGGGTACTCTTCAAAGTGAAGGGGAAGGTGCCGAGGTTGATGCTCAGCCCCAATAGCGCCAGCACGTTGACCGAGATGTTTCCTCCCAGGCTGAAGAGCTTCAGCACCGATATGGTGGTCCCGAAACCGAGGGTAAAGTCCAGGCCGGGCGTACGCGTCATCCCAACCTGAATGTCCAGGCCTGCCACGCCCGGGCCGGTGGCTGTGCCGGTAATCTTGGAGCCGTTGATCTTGAGATTGGAGAAAGTCTTCCCGGCCATTTGAATTTCGGTAAAGTGCACCGTGGCCGGCAGGGCCACGCCTATCGTCGGGCCGACGAAAAACCCGCCCATCATGGCTTCAAGCGACGTGTTGATCTGCGCCAGTCCGGGGATGTAGTGGGCCAGGTTGACCGGCAAACTGAAGCTGGGGCTGACCGAGAGTTTTCCCGCGCCCTGCTCGAACCCCCCGCTGACGCTGTCGAAGAGGCCGTACGAAGCCAGCAACTGAGAATTGAAATTATCGACCTTGTGCAGGATGGTATTGGTCTTGCCGTGCTCACCCAGGAGCTTGAGGACCAGGCTCAGGATGATGTCGATGAGGTCGAACTGGATATTGAGGCTGGTGTTCAGGGCCGTGTTCCAGACCGTCTCCACGTGGCTGTTCCAGCCGTCCGAGACCCACTTGAGCTCGGCCTGCTTGATCGACAGGCCTACCGAGACGCCGGCCGTAAAGCCCAGCAGAAAGCCTCCCTCGATCTCATCATCGGAGACTTCCACCTCGATGCTGGTGGCGTCGTGGCTCCCCTCGATCTGAAAAGACAGGGCGATGGCGGGGCCCACCATTCCCAGGAAGACGAACCAGTTGACCCCCACGGAAAGGTTCCAGGCCAGCACGGTCGGGTTGGCTGAGAAGATGGATCCGTCGCTCTGGACCCCCAGTCGGGCCGCTCCGGCCGGAAAGTAGGGGACGGATCGAGGATGAGAGAGGCTGATCGGCTTGGAGGTGCCCAGAAGGGTTTTGGGGACCGATGGCATGCGCTCCTCCTAAACCGGCAGACCCAGCACCACGGCGCTGGACCCATCCGTGAACTCGGTGACGAAAATCAGGCGACCCAGGCGGTCCACCTGGTCGAGATGAAAGCCAAAGATGATGGCGTTGATCAACCGCCCGTCGATGCGGTCGCCGCGGTTGAGGAGCAGCAAGGGAGCGCCTGAGGAGTATTGCACCAACTCGTGGCCGATGTCGGTGACAAGAATCAGGTGCAGCTCTCCGTGAGGGCTCAGCACGCCCGGCACGAAGCCGCGGATGACCCGTCCTCCGGGGCTGAGGTCCCCCACGCGGATGATCGGCTGATCGTGAAAATAGAGCACCTGGTGGTTCTCCGATTCGTGCACGATGAACGTTGTATGGTCGGTCTCGTCGGCCAATCGGGGACCGAAGATCATCGAGCCCGTGGCCGTTTCCCTGGCTGCCCGAGGCGCAACTCGAAAACTCGGCGGAGCCACCAGGAGGCGCCTGGACTGCTGGTCGTGGATGTTGCCCCGGAGCAGGCCCTGGGCGGGAAGGGTGCCGCGAGGATCGGGCGAGGCCTGACCGTGACCCTGGCCGCTGACCTGTGCCAGGAAGTCACCCGATTCGTTGTGGTCGACCAGGCCGAGCGTCCCGATGGTGCCCTCGGCATCAGGGAGGAAGGTGCCCGTGGACTGGAGCAACCGGGCCCCCTCCAGGCTCATCCCGGGCAAGACGAAGAGCCCCTGATGGGACTGCACCCGGTCGTGCGAGCTGTAATGATCGACGAGCAGCAGATCGTTTCGGTCAGTCAGGTCGATATCGACGAAATTTCCTCCCAGGTGCACCCCGTCCTCGGAGACATGGGTTCGATGGCCAGCCACCACCTCGAGCGAGCCGTCCCGAGGCAGAAAGAGGAGATCGCGACTTTGCCGGTCGGTGCGAGCCACCAGGGCATAGTGGCCATGGTCGTTTCCAGCCACGGTGCCGACCCCAAGAGCCACCGCGCCGTTGGGCAGGGTATCGCCTGTGACCACGACCTTCCGAGCCGAAAGAAGCTGACTGCGACCGTTCCTCGCGATGGCCTCGAAATCGGGCAGCAGCTCGTAGAGCCCCATCCCAGCCGTTGTCTGGCCGTAAAAGAGGATATGGCCGACATCGTTGATCAACGCGCCGCCCGGCAGCGATTCCAAGATACGGCCATCGGGCAGCGTCTGGCCCGTGGAGAAAAGAGGGATGAATTGAAAGCCGTTGGGCCCGCCCGAGAAACTGCCCATTCCGGCCGGGCCAATAGGCCCTCCGGCACATGAGCTCAGAAACAGCCCTCCCATGGAGCCTGCCAGGAGCTTGAGGAAGTCTCTCCTTCGCTGCATGGTCGCTGCCCCTCCCTGGTGGCCAAATTCGCAGTCGCGGCTCAACTGGCAACCAGGAGACTTCCTTTGCCGCCCGCGGGGTTCCCGGGAGAGACTTCCAGCGGGCCCTGCGGCAACCCTCTCGAAGGGTTGGGCAAGCTGGACACGAACCTCGGTCCATGGCCGAGGAGCGTCCCGTGGTCCGCATTCGTACCGCAGCCGAGCTGTTTGAAGGCCTGCGCCACCCCGAGCCGTCGGTGAAGCTGGCCGTTCTGGCGGCCGTTGCCAGCCAGCCCGACCGGATCCTGGCCTACGGACCTCTGGGTGGGGTCGACGTCGTCGACGAGCTCGTGGCCCAGCTTTCGGATCAACCCGGACTCTACGCCGGGCCGCTGCTGGGAGCGCTGGCACGATTCCGAGACGACCGCGTGGTCGAGGCCTGCGCAAAGATTGCCCGCCAGCACAAGGATGCGGAGATGATCGCCCAGGCTGTGGAACGCCTGGCGGCCGAGGAGGAGCCTTCGGCGCGCGCTACCTTAGCTGAGCTCTTGTTCTCGCTCGAGTCGGTCCGAGCGATCCCGGCCGCCCGGGCCCTTCGCGCCAGGCCCGACCTGTCCCCGGGCGAGCATATGCGCGTCGAGCTGTGGGTGGGCGCCCTCGAGGCCGTGGAGAACCAGGCCCTGTGGCTGGGCGAGTTGGGCGGACCGCTCCGCTCGCGGGCGCAACGATGTCTCGAGCGGCAGGGAGACCTGGCGCTGGACTGGCTGGCAGGACGCTTCAGGGAGTTGGACCCGGACCTGCGCGCCTGGCTCTTGGTTTGGGCCGGTCGAGTCTCCCATCCGACCACAGCCGGACTGGTCAGCGAGGCTCTGGAGCAGGGCCAGGGTGATTTGCCGCGCATCGCGCTGGAAGTCCTGGCCCAGGACCCCCGGCGTTATCCGGGGGCGCGGGAGCTGGCGGCCGGGCTCACGCGCTCGGAGAATCCGCGGGAGCGCGCACTGGCCTGGCGCGTTGCGCAACTCGAGCCGGAACAGGATTGGGCTGAGCTGTTTGCCCAGGAGAAGGATCCCGAGGTGCGCTGCAGTCTGGCCCAGAGGCTTGCCGAAGAGCCCAGGCTGGACCCGCTCCTCGCCCTGACCGGCGACCCGGACTGGCGTCTAAGAGCCCTGGCGGCCCAGGGACTGACGACCCTGGGAAGCTCCGCCCTCGAGCCTGCGCGGCAGCTGGCCCGGTCTCCAAGTCTGGAGGCTCGGGCTGTTGGAGCGCGCGTGCTGGTGAGCCTGGGAGACTACGAATGGATGGAGGAGCACCTCCTGGCTTGAAGTCGCGAACGGAAGGTCGCCGACCGCTCGACGACTTCCGCTCGATGAGATCCGTCTTTCCTGACCCTCATCGAGCTCGTTCCAGATCGTGAAGCCGAGCACGGCGGGAGATGCCATGGTGGCCAAGATCCGTGGGCGCTTGGACGACTACAATGACGGTCCTACCAGAGCGACTGGAGCACTCGGTTGTGCGCACTCAGGGCGCGAGGGCGAATTGTTCCGCCTGCGGGTCGGCAGGCGCACGCCTCCTACGGTGATCGTCTTGTCGCCCATCGCGATGGTGCTCGAATTGCCTTTGGCCAACCCCAGCGCCAGGCCCAGCTCGGCGAACCAGACGTCGGCGTAGGCCTCGCCGGCCTCCAGGCGAGGCAGGATCCCCTTCCAAGTTTTCAGGGTGATCTCGGGATCTTTGGCCTTACTCAGGAGGTGCTCGAGGTGCTGCGAGTGGCCGCGCCGGAAGCTCCCCTGCACCACCGGCAGGTCTCCCAACTGGTCGTAGAGGTGGCAAAAAGGGCCGATGGCGGCCTGCGGGTCTTTCTGGCCTTCAATGAAGCTCGACAGGCTCAGAGCTTCCTCGGGGAAGCTCTTCTGCAGCTGGCTCATGCGCGTCGTCGCACCTTCCAGCTGCTCCTCCGAGGAGCAGGTCTCACGCAGTTGACGATAGGCCTCGAGGGCCCTGTCGGCCGGTCCGTGCAGGCGGTCGAGACGTTTGTGGTGGCGGTTCAGGGCGGACCGGTCGGGCGAGGCTCCGGCCAGCTCGGTGGCCACCTGGAAGCGTTCCTCGCCCCAGCGGGAGAGGTCCGGGAAGCCGCTCATCCACGAGCTCGTCAGCTGCTCGCGGTCCAGGCTCAGCTCGCTCTGGTTGAGAATGACCAGGGCCTGTCGCCAGGCCTTCAGGCGCTCCTGAGGCGGTGCCTCGCTCACCAGCACGCTCAAAGCTCTCTCGTAAGCTTTTCGCTGGAGGCCAGCGCTGGCCACCTTCACCCGGGTATTCTGCGAGCTCAAGTCGCCCATGACGGCAGGGTCGGGCGGGTTGAGGGCCGTGTCCGCCAGCTGCACCACGGACAGCTCTTGCATCGGGGCCGCGGGGGCCGGGCCCTCGGGCAGCTCGCCGGCCAGCTCCAGGATGCGCTCGTGAATGAGGATCTCGGTGCGCTCCCGGGCCGGCGAGACGTGGGTATCGGCCCGGCCGAGGTTGAGCAGCATCAGCTCCCGCACGGTCCCGCCCTGACCCAACAGGTGGTCGCGCACCCGGTCTACCGCGTGGCGAGCCTCCTTCGGCTCGGACCGGCCCTCGACCAGCAGCGGCCGGAGCTTCTCGAGCGCCTCGGGTGGCAGGCCGACGAAGGACGTGAGCGCCAGGACGTTCGCGCTCTGCAGGAGCTCCTCGGGCTCAAGCTCGGCGACCTTGCGGGCGGCAAGCTCTGTCAGCTCGGGCATGAAGGCTTTCAGACCGTGCACGCACCAGGCGCTGGGCGGGTCGGGGTCACACAATTCCGCAGCCAGATCCGGGCGCGTCAGGACCGACTCGGCCACGCGCTGGCGGCTGGGACCGTCCAGAGCCCCGGCGACCTCCCCCAGGAGGCGGTAGGTGTTGCGGAAGTTGGAGGCCTGGAGCAGGGACTCCGCATCGGGACGCCAGCCGTTCTGAGCGGCCGCCGCCAGCATCGCGTGATCCTCCCTGGTGTCGGCGTGCGGGAGCACCATATTCGCGGCCTTGTCGGCCAGCTCGGGGTGCTCGGCCATCCGCTGCTCGAGCAGGCAGACCGCGCCCATGCGCCAGTCGGAGTCCGGGCTGGTCAGAAACGGCCGGAGCTGGGTGCTCACGAACTTCTCGTCCAGCGGCATCAGAGTGGTCAGGCCCCGGAAGAGCCGCACCCACCCGGTGGTAGGAGAGACAACCGTGTCGTCTGTCCTCACGGCGGTCCGACCCAGGATCCCCCGCGACTCTGCCTCCGGAATCAGCCCGGTCAGGAGCGGAAGGTGCTCGGCCAGCACGGCCTTCAGCTCTGGCGTCCTGCCCGCTTCCTCGAAGAGGAAGCCGATCATCTGGCGTCCGACTCCTTCTCCGCGCGCGAGGCCCGACTGGTGCAGCATGGCCGGGAAGATCTGGCGCGCCAGCTGCGGATTCTTCTTGCACAGGTCGCCGTAGGCTCTGGCTTCTTTCTCGCCGTCCATCCAGGTTCCGGCGCTCGTGGGAATGTACTGGACGGCCACCGGCGAGAACTCGGGGGCCTCAGGCGAGGCGACCGCGGTTCCCTGCACCGGGACGCGCTCGGTCATGATGCGCTGGGTCAGGTCAGGGGGGCCGGAAATCAGGCCCTCGGTCTGCCAGTCGCCGACAAGCTGCACGAAAGGCCGGGGCGATTTTCCGTTGGCTTGAAAGGCCTCGGCCAGGTGTGCGGCATCGCGCAGGGTCTCTTCCCGGGGCCCCTGGCGGCGCAGCTCGGCGGCCACGTTCTCGGGGACCGGCGGGTCTTGAAGGCAGAATCGCTGGGGATCGCGCACCCACTTGTCCAGGGCGCGCACGTCCTCAGGCAACCCCGCACGCGTCGGCAATACGAACCTATCCGGCCGGATGACCATGGTTGCACTCTAGCGGGCCACCCTGAAAAATTTCAGAGCCTGCGGGCCCTGTTCAGAATTCGAGCGCGCGGGAGTGTAGACAATCTTGTTGCACGGCCCCTCAGAGGTCATCGATCCCCATCTACCTTCATGAGAAAAGCCAGGCTCGAAAGGAAGTCCACAGCGAAAAACTCTGCAATGTTTGCATCTTCTCCACCAGGCGGGCCGGTCCGAGCTGCCGCTCGAGCTGCAGGCAGCGGCGCAGCCCGACCCCGTAGATGGGGCAGTCGAGCGAGACCATGTTGTCGGCGAAGGTCGCGTAGCCCAGGCTGTGGGCCATCCGCCACTCCACCCAGCTGGCGAACCCCTCCATCACGTCCTGGCTCTGTTGCGGGCAGTTCTCCGACTGCCAGGCGTGGGCGTGCTCGTGGGCCAGGATGACGCTGGTGAACCAGGCCGGGTATCCCTCCACCACCCACATCGCCCGCTCGCGCTCGGCCCAGAGCCCCACCGTGGCCAGGCTGAGCGTGTAGGCGTCGGTGTGCAGCTTGGGGATGGCCGAGGCCGAGCGGGCCAGGCGCAGCTCGTAGGGCTCCTCCACCCACAGGCCCAGCTCCTCGCGGCAGAAGTGCTGCACCTCGTCGAGCAGGCGGCGGGCCCCCGCCGCGCCAATCACGACGGGGGCATGGCAATCTCGGCACACGTTGTCCACATTGCGGGGCTTTTCTTCCTGGCAGAAACGGCACCGACCGCAGGCGCGCCAGTAGCAGGGGAGGCAGTACCAGCAGTCTTTGAAGACCAGCCAGCGCTCGGCAAAGAGCGCTCCGCAGCCGGCGCAGGCTCGAGCCGGACCGTGGCACTCCGGGCACTCGCCTCCCCGCGCGATGGCCTGGCCGCACTCGAGGCAGAGCGGGTAGCGCTGGGCGCAGCCGCGGCAGTAGGCCTTGTCCAGATAGGTCAGGCAATCGCCGTGGATCAGCTCGTGGCACTGATCGCAGCGCGGAAACTGGGGAGCGCAGTAGACGCAAATGACCTTGTCGGTGCTCCGGGTGGCCGCCTCGAAGACCGGACGGCGGCACCAGAGACAGCGGGGCTGGCCCTTCTCACACTGAAAGCAGTAAGCCAGGCCGTCCTCCCAGGAACGGCCTCGCCCCGGCTCGATCTCGAGACCGCAACTGCAGCACTCGGTCATGCTGATCGTTAATGCCAACCTGCTGGAATGAGTTCCTTCACGGCGCTCTTGACATATCTTATGGAGGCTGTTAGCCATAAGTTATGAAGCGCACAACGGTGGTCCTGGACTCCGCCTCGTTGGCGGCAGCCCATCAGCTCTCGGGAAGGCTCCACATCTCGATGTCCGAGGTCATTCGTCGAGCACTGCTCGATTACCGCGACAAGATGGTCGGGGTGACACCCGAGTTCCGCGACCAGAGGGTCAAGGCGCTCCACGAGCTTTTCGACCTGCTTGCGGGCCACGACGCCAGGGACGAGATCAGGCGTTTGAAGAGCGAGGACGCGAGTTATTAGCCTGTACCACCTGGACACGAACTTCCTGGTGCTGGCCCTCTCAGAGCCCGGACCCGAGCGGACCTCATTGCTGGAGTTGAGTCAGGCCCTCGTACAGATCCAGATGAGCAGCCTGGCCTGGTACGAGTTCTGTCGTGGGCCGCGCACACCACAGCAGTTGGCCGTTGGTCGCAGCTTCTTGACCAGCGATGGCATTGTTCCCCTGACCGAAGAGATTGCCTTCCACGCCGGGGAGGTTTTCGGCGGCTGGGCTCACCGCGGGGAAGAGCTGGGGACATCGTGGTTGGGGTCACGGCTGCCCTGGCGGGAGCCATCCTCCTGACTGAGAACACGCGTGACTTCGCGGGAATTCCTAACCTGAAACTGGGCTGATGCGCTTCAGTGCCGGAAGTGGCGCACTCCGGTCAGAACCACGGCCAGACCGAGCAGATCGCAGGCCTCGAGCACCTCGGCGTCGCGCACCGAGCCGCCGGGATGGATCACCGCAGTCACGCCCGCGGCCGCGGCAACCTCGACCGAGTCGGGGAAGGGGAAGAAGGCGTCCGAGGCCAGCACCGAGCCCACCGAACGCTCGCCTGCCCGCTGGGCAGCGATGCGCACGCAATCGACCCGGTTGGGCTGGCCCCCGCCGATGCCCACCGTGGCCTGGCCCTTCACCAGCACGATGGCGTTGGACTTGACGTGCTCACATACTCGCCAGGCGAAGGCCAGGTCGGCTTGCTCCTGCGGAGTCGGAGGGCGCTTGGAGACGGTCTGCCAGACGGTCTCGGCCGGATCGCCCTGATCGCGCTCTTGCCAGAGCAGGCCGCCGCGTACGCTGCGGTAGTCGCCGGGGGGTTCCTCCAGCGCGCCCATGGCCAGCAGGCGGCAGTTCTTGCGCTTCTCGAGGGCCACCGGGAAGGCCGGTGCGGCGATCGCTTCCAGGAACAGCTCCTCCAGCTCGGCCACCGAATCGGCGTCCAGCGGGCGGTTGACCGCCAGGATGCCCCCGAAGGCCGAGACCGGATCGCAGGCCCGGGCCAGCTTCACCGCCTCGGCCAGGGTGGTCGCGGTGGCCATCCCACAGGGAGAAAGGTGCTTGATCAGGCAGGCGCACGGCTCTGAGAAGCCTTCCACGGCCCGCCAGGCGGCATCCAGGTCGAGCAGGTTGTTGTAAGAAAGCTCCTTGCCCGAGAGCAGCTCGCCCCCCAGCGGACGCCCCCCCGGAGTCCAGGAGAGCAGGCGGGCCGCCTGGTGCGGGTTCTCCCCGTAGCGCAGGTGCTGCACGGGGTAAAGATCCAGGCTCTCGACCGAGGGCTCGAAGTAGCCCGAGATGGCCCGATCATAGCGAGCCGTCATCTGGAAGCCTTTGACCGCAAGAGAGCGCCGCTCATCAACCGACAGCCCGTTGCCCCGCAGGGCCGTCAGCACCTGCTCGTAGTCGGCCGGGTCGCATACCAGCACCACCCGGGCGTGGTTCTTGGCGGCTGCCCGGATCAGGGCCACGCCCCCGATGTCGATCTGCTCCACCGCCTCCTCTAGCGTGACGCCGGGTCGGGCCACGGTGGCCTCGAATGGATAGAGGTTGACCACCACCAGATCGAGGTAGTCCCAGCCGCACGAAGTCAGCTCGCGCCGGTCGTCTGAAGAGTCGCGGGCCAGCAGGCCGCCGTGGATGGCCGGGTGCAGCGTCTTGACCCGGCCCTGTAAGATCTCTGGCGAGCCGGTGTAGTGGCTGACCTCCTCCACCGGCAGCCCGTGCTCGCGCAGCAGGCTGGCCGTGCCTCCCGTGGCCAGCAGGGAGTATCCCAGCTCGGCCAGGCCGGCCGCGAAGGTGGTCAGTCCCGTCTTATCCGAGACGGAGAGCAGGGCTCGTTTCATCGCTCAGTTCCTCCTGTAGACAGCGGATCAAGAGCCGATGCTCGGCCTGATGGACCCGCTCGGTCAAGCTTTCCAGGGTGTCCTCGGGGTGAATCGGCACCTGCTCCACCCCCAGCACCGGCCCGGTATCCACTCCCTCGTCCACCCGGTGCACCATCACCCCGGTGCTCTCCAGGCCAGCCTCAAAGGCGCGCTCGATGGCGTTCAGGCCGGGAAAGGCCCCGGGCAGGGCCGGGTGCAGGTTCAGCACCCGGTCGGGGAAGCGCTCCAGAAACACCGCCGAGAGGATGTGCAGAAAGCCGGCCAGCACCACCCGGTCGGGGTGGGCGGCGGCCACCAGCTCGGCCAGGGCGGCGTCATACTCGCGGCGCGAGCGCCCATCGCGCGCGAGCACCAGGGCCTCCACCCCGGCCGCGCGGGCCCGCTCCAGGGCGTAGACGCCGGGCCGGTTACTGACCACCAGGGCCACCTCGGCCTGCAGGCGCCCCTCGCGGCAGGCATCCAGGATGGCTTGCAGGTTGGAGCCGTTGCCCGAGACCAGCACCACCAAGCGCTTCATGCCAGTACCACGCCCCGCTCGCCGGTCTCCAGCTGGCCCAACACGAACGACTCCACCCCAAGCCCCTCGCAGAACGGCTCCACCTCGGCCTCTGCCAGCACGGCCACCATGCCGACGCCCATGTTGAAGACCCGGAACATCTCCTCCTCGGCCACGCCCTGGCTGGCGATGCGCTCGAAGAGCGGGGGCACCTTCCAGCGCGAGCGGATCACCCGGGCCCGCAGGCCCATCGGCAGGACCCGGGGCAGGTTCTCCAGCAGCCCTCCCCCGGTGATGTGGGCCAGTGCCTTCACCCTCGAAAGTCGCGCTCCCAGCGTGCGCAGGTAAGAGCGGTGGGGCTGGAGCAGGGCCTCGGCCAGCTCCGGATCGGGGTCGGGGAAGAGCCTGCGGATCAGGGAGTAGCCGTTGGTGTGCGGACCGCTCGAGGCCAGTCCCACCAGCACGTCGCCGGGGGCAAGGCCCTTGCGGGGCAGGCGCTCGGAGCGATCCACCAGGCCCACCACCGTGCCCACCACGTCCAGCTGACCCTCGCAGTAGACGCCCGGCATCTCGGCCGTCTCGCCGCCGAGCAGGGCGCAGCCGGCCTCACGGCAAGCGCCGGCCATCCCCATCACCACCCGGCTCAGCTTCTCGGGCTCGAGCTTCGAGCTGGCCAGGTAGTCGAGAAAAAAGAGCGGGCGGGCCCCCTGTACCAGGATGTCGTTGATGCAGTGGTTGACCAGGTCGGCCCCCAGCGACTCGAAGCGGTCAAAACGAGCAGCCAGCATGACCTTGGTGCCCACTCCGTCGGTGGAGGCTACCAGCAGGGGGGCTTTCAAGCTCTTCAGGGCGCTGGCGTCATAGATGCCGCCGAAGCTGCCAAGACCGGCCAGCACCTCGGGCCCATAGGTCGAGCGCACCGCCTCGGCCATCAGCTCCACGGTGCGCGAGCCGGCCTGAAGATCGACCCCGGAGCTGGCGTAATCGGTCATGCGGTCCTCCCGATGTCGGTGCGGTAGTGGGCCCCTTCAAAATGGATGGCGCCGACGCGCTGGTAGGCCCGGGACAGAGCCTGCTCGAGGGTGGCGCCGAGCCCGGTGACGCCCAGTACCCGTCCGCCGGCAGTCTCGAGCCGATCCTCCACGAGCTTGGTCCCGGCGTGAAAGACGACGCTGTCCGGGCTGTCGGCTCCAAGGTCGATGGCGTCGCCCGTACGGGGTGTATCGGGATAGCCATGCGAGGCCATCACCACGCAGGCGGCCTGGCCCGCGCCAAAACGCGCCTCTTCGAGCCTGCCGCCTGCACAGGCCAGGCATACCTCCAGCAGATCGCTCTCTAGCAGGGGCATGAGCACCTGGGTCTCGGGATCGCCGAAGCGGCAGTTGTATTCCAGCACCCGGGGCCCGTCCGCAGTCAGCATCAGGCCCGCGTAGAGCACGCCCACGAAGGGCCGGCCCTCGGACCTGAGGCCTTTCACGGCCGGCTCCAGGGCCAGCTCGCACCACTCCCCCACCTCGTCTTCCAGCGACACGGCCCCCATCCCGCCGGTGTTGGGACCGCGGTCGCCGTCGAGCAGGCGCTTGTGGTCGCGCACCGCCCGCATGGGCAGCACCCGCTCGCCGTCGCAAAAGCCCATCAGCGAGACCTCGCGGCCCTCGAGCCGCTCTTCGACGACCACCTCGCGGCCGGCCTCGGTTCGCATCAGGGCCTCGAGCGCGTCCAGGGTGGCCGGGCCGGGCTCGGGCAGCAGCACGCCCTTGCCGGCCGCCAGGCCGCTGGCCTTGAGCACCACCGGATGATCGATCCCGGCCACATAGGCGCGGGCCTGCTCGAGGTCGGTGAAGGAGCGGTGCCGGGCGGTGGGGATGCGGTGGCGTAGCATGAAGTCCTTGGAGAAGCTCTTGGAGCTCTCGATCTCGGCCGCGCGCTGGGAAGGCCCGAAGACCGGCACCGTAAGGCGATCGGCCAGGCCCGCCGCCAGGGGCGCCTCGGGGCCAACCACCACCAGGTCGAAGCGTTCCCGACGGCAGAGCTCCTCAGGGCTGCTCGTCTCATGGCGAACCGGCGCCCCGCCCCGTCCCAGGGCGAGCACCCGGGTGACCACCTGCAGTGGACCAGAGCGCTCCTCGGCCCGTTGAGCCGAGTCCAATGGCTGGCCCGCCATCAGATGCGTGCCGGCGTTGCCCGGGACGACCACCAGCTCGTCCAGGAGCGGCGAGGCGGCCAGCTTCCAGGCCAGCGCGTGCTCGCGTCCTCCCCCTCCCACCAGCAGCACCTTCATCCGGCGATGGCTCCTTCAAACCCGGTTTTCAAACGATCGTGGGACAGATCCAGCGGATAGTCCCCGGTGAAGCAGGCCTGGCAGTAGCCGTCAGGGCGGCCCACCGCCCGCATCATGCCATCCAGCGACAGGAAAGCCAGGCTGTCAGCCCCCACCGCCTGGCCGATCTGCTCGGGCCCGAGACGGTGGGCGATCAGCTCGTCGTAGGTACCCATGTCCACCCCCATGTAGCAGGGGTGCAGGATGGGCGGGCAGGTGATGCGCATGTGCACTTCGCTGGCCCCGGCCTGGCGCAGCATGGTGACCAGCTGGCCGGAGGTGTTGCCGCGCACGATGCTGTCGTCGATCATCACCACCCGGCGGCCCTTGAGATTGTCGGCCAGGGGCAGGAACTTCATGGCGACGCCCTGGCGCCGCAGGGCGTCGCTGGGCTGGATGAAGGTGCGGCCGATGTAACGGTTCTTAATAAAGCCGTCGTTGTACTCGAGATTGAGCTCGCGAGCGTAGCCGATGGCCGCGGGCACGCTGGAGTCGGGTACGGGGATGACCACGTCGACCTCGGCCGGATGCTCGCGGGCCAGCTCCTCGCCCAGCCGTTGGCGCACAGCGTGCACCGAGAGGTCGTCGAAACGCGAGTCGGGGCGGGAGAAGTAGACGTGCTCAAAAACGCAGAGCGCGCGCCGAGGCGCGGGCTTGATGCCCTGCGTGACCTCCACCTCGTCGGCCGTCAGGCGCACGATCTGGCCCGGCTCCACCTCGCGGATCCCGCTGCAGCCGAGAGTACAAAGCGCACCTGTCTCGGAGGCGGCCGCCCAGCCGCCCTCGGGCAGCTTGCCCACGCTCAGGGGCCGAAAGCCCCACGGATCGCGCACCGCGTAGACCGCCTCGCGGGTCAGCACGGTCAGGCAGTAAGCCCCCCGCCAGCGGGCCATGCAGCTCTTGATGCGCTCAGTCCAGCTCTCGCCCCCCGCTCCGGCCAGCATCATGATCAGCACCTCGGTGTCCGAGCTGGACGACAGGCCAATGCCGTTCTCCAGGAGCTCGCGCCGCAGCATGGCGGCGTTGATCAGGTTGCCGTTGTGAGCCACCGCCACCGGGCCGTGCCGGGTCTCGAGCACGAAGGGCTGGGCGTTGCGAAGCTGGGGCTCTCCGGTGGTGGAATAGCGGGTATGGGCGATGGCCAGCGGGCCGGTCAGGGGCGCCAGGGCGGCCTCGTCGAAGGCCTGGGCCACCAGCCCCAGCCCCTTGTGGATGCGGATGGCGGTGCCGTCGGTGGCGGCGATGCCGGCCGCCTCCTGGCCCCGATGCTGCAGGGCGAACAGGCCGAAGAAGGCCATGCGGGCCACGTCCTGGCCGGGGGCGCAGATGCCCAGCACGCCGCACTCTTCACGGGGCCGATCGAGCACAGGCCACCTCCAGCTCGGGAAGGATGCCGCCGCCCACCACCGTGACGTGGCCCACCTTGCGCCCCGGGCGCGGGGCCTTGCCGTAAGCGTGGTAGTGGGCTCCCGGGAAGCGCTCGGGGCCGGGCAGCTCGCCGATCAGGTTGTACATCACGACCTGATCGCGGGCTTTCGTGTCGCCCAGGGGCCAGCCCAGGCCGGCCCGCAGGTGGTTCTCGAACTGGCTGGTGAGGGCGCCCTCGATGGTCCAGTGGCCCGAGTTGTGGACCCGGGGGGCCAGCTCGTTGGCCAGCAGGCGCCCCTGGTGCTCGAACATCTCCAGAGCCAGCACGCCCACGTAGTCGAGCTTCTCCAGGATGCGGCGGGCATAATCCGGCAGAGGTCCCTCGGCCGGGGCGCTCGCCTTGACCAGAATGCCGTCGCGATGCACCGTCTCGGTGAGGGGATAGGTCCTGAACTCGCCAGTCTTCGAGCGCACCGCCAGCAGGGCCAGCTCGCGGTCGAAGGCGATGATCTCCTCGGCCAGCTCGTCTTCCTTCAGCTCATCGGGTCGGGCGATGCGGCGCTGGCCCTTGCCGTCGTAGCCCAGCCGGCGCTTCTTGGCCAGGGCCGGATAGGCGATCTCCGTTCCATAGGGTGCCGTGGGAATGCCCAGCGAGCGCAGGAAATCCTTCTCCACCAGTCGGTCGCACGACACTTCCAGCGCTTTGGAGGACGGCCAGACCGGCAGGCGCTGCTCCAGCCAGCGCAACGACTCGAAGGGCACGTTCTCGAACTCGTAGGTAACCGCGTCCAGCCCCCGGGCGAACTCGTCCAGGTCGGTGCAGCACTCGCCCAGACCGCGCACGGCCTCGGGACGCTGCTCCAGAAAGCGGAACTCAAGCCCCATGGGGATGCCGGCCAGGGCCAGCATGCGACCGAGCTGGCCGCCTCCGAGCACGCCGATCTTCATCGCGGGTCTCCCACCGCCAGCGAGCTCTCGGTCTGCTTCTTGCGATAGCTCTCCAGAGCCTCGAGAATCCTGGCGTCGTGCAAGCTCAGGATGGAGGCCGCCAGCAGGGCGGCGTTGGCCGCTCCCGAGGGCCCGATGGCCAGCGTGCCCACCGGCACGCCCCGGGGCATCTGCACGATGGAGAGCAGCGAGTCCATGCCCTGCAGCGAACGCGACTGCACCGGCACGCCCAGCACGGGAAGGCTGGTCTTGCTGGCCAGCATTCCGGGCAGGTGAGCGGCCCCGCCGGCGCCCGCAATGATTACCTGGAGGCCGCGTTTGCGGGCCGAGCCGGCGTATTCGAAAAGCAGGTCCGGGGTGCGGTGGGCGCTGACCACCCTCACTTCGTGAGGCACGCCCAGCTCGCCGAGGAGATCGCTGGCCTCGCGCATGGTGTCCCAGTCGCTCCTGGAGCCCATGACCACACCGACCAGCGGATTCACAGCCAGCCCTCCCTCTTCAAACTGCGCTCCAGGCGCGGTCCCACCGGCTGCTGGCCGGCCAAAAAGCTCTGGCCTATCAGCTGCTCATAGATGGAGATATAGAGCTTGCTGGCGCGCTGCCACAGCTCGGGGGGCATAACCGGTGGCTCGCCCTCGCCCCGATAGCCCTGCTCGGCAAAGGCCCGGCGCACGAACTCCTTGTCCAGGTTCTCCCCGTCCTTCCAGAAGCGCGAGCTGTCGGGGGTGTGCACCTCATCGATCAGGATCAGCTCCCCCTCGGGAGTGGTGCCGAACTCGTACTTCGAGTCCACCAGGGTGAGCCCGCGCTCTCGGGCCGTCTCCGAGCCGAAAGCGAACAGAGCCAGGGCCGCCTGGCTGGCCTTCTCCCAGGTGGCCTCGTCGAGATGGCCCTCCTCGGTCACCTGGCGGCAGGTCAGCCGCTCGTCATGGCCGGTCGGCCCTCCCTTGGTGGTGGGGGTGAGCAGGGGCTCGGGCAGCTTCTGGTCCCTGGTCAGGCCGTCCGGCAGCTGGTGACCGTAGATTGTGCGCTCGCCCAGGCTGTAGCGATACCAGAGCGAGGTCTCGGTCACCCCGGTGATGTAGCCGCGCACGATGATCTCCACCGGCAGGGGAGTGGCCTCGCGCGCCACCAGCGCATTCTCGTCGGGGACCGACAGCGCGTGGTTGGGCACGACATGGCCGGTGCGCTCGAACCACCAGGCGGCCAGCTGGTTGAGCACCTGTCCTTTGTAGGGCACGCAGCCGAGCACCCGGTCGAAGGCCGACAGGCGGTCGGTGGTCACGAACAGGCGCCTGCCCTGACTCAGGGAATAGCTGTCGCGCACTTTCCCCTCGCGACGGTCGGGAAGCGGCAGCGCGCTGCGCTCGAAAGTGGCCAGGCTGGCGTTCACGGGCGGCAGATTGCTTGCTGAGCCAGAGAACTCCTGCCAGGATCGACAGTTTTTCAAAGCAGGAGTGGGGCTAGCGAGGGAGAACGGCGCTCGACCTTAATCCTGAAGGGGGGTTCTCAACATGGAGTTGAGTCCAGTTCCGCAGGGCGCAATGCCCCTGATTCCTCATCTGATCGTCAAGGACGCTGCCAAGGCGATCGATTTCTACAAGAAGGTCTTTCTGGCCGAAGAGCTGATGCGTATGCCTTCGCCCGACGGCAAGAAGATCATGCACGCCGAGCTGAACATCGCCGGCTGCCACCTGTACCTGTGCGACGAGTTCCCGGACATGGGCGCTCGCTCGCCCCAGGCCCTGGGTGGCACCCCGGTGGTGCTGACGCTTTACTGCCTCGACTGCGACAAGGTCTTCCACCGCGCGGTCTCGGCTGGCGCCAAGGTGGTCACCAAGCTCGAAGACGCCTTCTGGGGCGATCGCTACGGCAAGGTGAAGGACCCGTTCGGCCATGAGTGGATGCTCATGACCCGCAAGGAGTCGCTGTCTCCCAAAGAGATCATGGAGCGCTCCAAGAAGAAGGTTCTGGCCCACGCCTGACAGCCTTCGAGAAGGCGCCCGCTTCGGCGGGCGCTTTTTTTGTTTGTCCAGGGCTAGCTCTGTCCTGGTATCCAGGCAGGGCGATAGCCCCGTCAAGCGGAATCATTCCAGCATGCAGATTCCTCAGAGCATCGCCGGGATGTCCAGCCGCTGGAGCAAGTCCGACCTTCGCAGCGCCGAAGGCAAAAACTTTGCGAGCAAGGCCGAGGCTTTGCGCGACGACCAGCACGTCCAGTTCAGCCAGGAGGCCAAACAGGCCCTCAAGCAGGGTAAGGTGGAGGACGGCTCCCTGGCCGCCGGTAGCGCGGATGCCTATCCGGAGGTGGCCATCTGCCCCGAGTGCGGCTCGGCCAACTGCGGCTGCCTGGCCCGCCTGGAGGCTCAGCGCAAGCTCGACGAGCTGCGCGCCGGGCGCTCGACGCAGAGGGTGAACGAGATCAACTCGATGGAGCGCGTAGCCTGAGACGGGTGGAAGTCCTTTCGTAACGAGACTGCGGGCTTCCGCCAGGGGAATCGCGACCGACTGCGAATGGGCCGGCTTTCCTCGAAAGGAGCCCTCCCATGCTTGCCGCCAAGTTTCTGCCCCTGGGCCTGGCCTTCATCATGTTCGGCCTGGGTCTGTCCCTGACCAGGGAAGACTTCCTGCGCATTCTCAAGGTGCCCAGGCCGGTCATCATCGGCCTTTTGACCCAGATGCTGCTCCTACCCCTGATGGCACTGGGGATCTGTAAGTTTTTCGGACTCTCCAACGAGTTCTCCATCGGCATGATGATCCTGGCCGCCAGCCCCGGCGGGGTGACGGCCAATATCTACTCCCACCTGGCTCGGGGGGACGTGGCGCTGAACATCACCCTGACCGCCGTCAACAGCGTGCTGGCCGCGGTCAGCCTGCCGCTCATCGTGGGGCTCTCCATCGCCCATTTTGCCGGGGCCGAGCAGCAGGTGGGCTTTCAGTTCAAGAAGGCTATCGAGGTCTTTGCCATCGTGCTGGTGCCCGTCTTCATCGGGATGATCGTCAGGGCCCGCAAACCGGGCTTTGCCGAGCGCATGGACAAGCCCATCCGAATCTTCTCCATCCTGCTCCTGGTGGTCTTGATCGCGGCCGCCATCGCTCAAGAGTGGGAAAAATTGCTGGCCAGCATGGCCCAACTCGGTGGAGCGGTGTTGCTCTTCAACCTGCTCAGCCTGGCGGTGGGCTACCTCCTGCCTCTCGTGATCAAGCTTCCCCGCAACCAGGCCATCGCCATCTCGATGGAGGTCGGCATTCACAATGGCACGCTGGCCATCTACATGGCTTTGTCGGTGCTGAACGTGTATGCTTATGCCATGCCGGCCGCCCTTTACAGCGTGCTGATGTTCTTCACTGCCGGGCTGTTCACCATGGCGTTGAACGCCAGACGTCCGGTCGAGGCCATTGCTCCAGCCGCCGCTTGAGGCAGCTCAGTCCTCGGCCAGGGCGGCCAGCGTAAGACGGTCGGCCCCGGCCCTGGCCGGGATCATGAGGGGCAGGGCCCGCCACCGGTTGGCCATGGCCTGGATGGGAGTCTTGAGCTGGGGGTAGCGTGAGCGGTAGGCCCTCACCACCCGAAAACTTGCCCCCAGAGGCTCGAGACCGGTATTGACCGGAGCAGCCTCCAGCACCTGGCCGAGGGTATCGAGCAGGACGACCAGGCTCATCACGTCCTCCTGAGAATTGCGTCGGCGCAGGGCGCCTGCCTCCATCACCATACAGCGAATGGCCCGCTCATACTCGCCCCGGTCGCCAAAGTGCATCCGAAGCCGCATCCAGTGCTCGGCCTGCCAGGCGGGATCGTAATGGCGCGAATCGCGATTCTCCAGCTCGGTGAACAGGTCCAGAAGCTCGTTGAGGAAGCCGGCCGGAGTAAAGCCATGCTGCAGCATGCCTTCGGCCAGCTCCAGGGCGTCGCGCAGGAAAGCGCTCAGGTCAGAGTCCTCGCAGAACACTTCAGCACAGGCCCGCACCAGCCGAAGGTCCGATTCCCACACCGCCAGGTCGTGAGGGGAACGTCCCCAGCGGCAGGGACGGCTGCGGATGGCACTCACCGTCAGGGTGGGATCGTTCTTGCGCAGCTTCCTCAAGAGCGTCAGCGCGTTCTTGCGGTCGCTCAGGGCCCGAGTATCCTTCAGTTGCGGATCCAGCCTGATAGCACGCTCGACCAGGGCGCAAACCAGGTCGAGCTGAGCGGGCGCGGCTCCCTGCGATTTGAGCAACTGAATCTCGTCGTTCAGGCTGGCCATGGTGCGGGCGGAGGGCTCCATCGTGCTGCGCTCGCGAGCCAGTGCCTGCTGCAGTAACTCGTCGTCCGGGGCCAGCTCGGCGAACTGGCTGGCCACCGTGAGGTCGGATAGAGCCAACTCGACCTGCCCCTGGCAACGCTGATTCAGAGCCCGATAGAGCAGGGCCCAGGCCAGCGCGGTGGCGCCCTGCGGCGTGGGCTCGCGATTGAGCAGCTCGCGATGCATGCGCATGGCGATCTCGAAGTCGCGCTCGGCGTCATCGAAGCGACCCAGGCAGCTGCGACAGCGCCCGCGCCCACCTATAGCGCCGGCCAGGATGGAGGCCAGAGGGTGGCGACCGCGGGCTCCGTGGGCGTAGCCCGTCAGAGCGTCGTAGTCTTGCTCGGCCAGCTCGAAGGCATTGCGCGCCAGGTAGCCGGCCGCCCGGGTCTCGATGGCCAGCAAGTAGTGGTGCAAGAGGTCCATCAGGGCCTCGTCATCAAGCGGGAGAGGCGGCTCGAGCACGAGAGCCGCCCATGACTCGACCACCTCGGTCAGTTGAGCCGGCTCGACCGACAGGGGGTCGCCTGGCACAGGCAGGGGCTTGGTGCGTGTGCGCGAGCTAGGAATTGCGCTTCCGACCAGGGTGGCCACCTCGCGGTCCAGCGTCCACACCTCCTCGGAAAAAATGGGGGTGGCCTCGGTCAACCAGTCCGCGATCAGCTCCAACGAGGGCTCCAGCAAGCTCTCGCCTCGAGGACGTGCCGAGAGCAGCGGGGCCGGGTGCGCTTCGCCTCCCAACCCCAACCAGCGGGCCAGGGTGCGATTCTCCGGACGTTCGATGCCCCCGAAGAAGAGCTCGAGCAACTGCTCCGAGCGCCAACTGCGCACTCGAGTGCTGAGCGAATTGACAGCCGTCTTGAACACCTTCTCGGCACCGGCCACGGTCTCGGCCTGAGCGCGCATCGCCCTGAGCTGAGCGGGGACGCAGGTTCCCTCATTCTGGAGCGCTTGCAGCGCCAGGCCGGTGAAAAAGCGGAGCATGTGATAGAGAACCCGGTCGAGCTCTACCATGGCCGGCTCGGCCCTGTGACGGGCCTCCTCGAGTCGACCGAGGAGCAGGCGGAGCTGAGGGGGGGTCCCCTGAGGAGCCTCGAGTTCCCTCATGGCTGTATACTGCCTGACCGCCTCCCGCTCATCCAGGGGCTGTTCTCCCTGATCCCAAAAAGCCCTACGGGCGATAGGAGTTCGTGCCTGGACAGCCAAAGACCGGCGCCATGCAAGACGACCCGATTTATCTCGATCATAACGGCACCACTCCGGTCGATGAGCGAGTGCTGCAAGCAGCCCTGCCTTATCTGGCCGAGCACTTCGGCAATCCCTCCACCAAGAGCGTCTACGGCCAGCGGGCCCGAGCGGGGCTGGATCGGGCCCGAGCGCAGTTGAGCGAGTTCCTGAGCTGCGAGCCAGGAGAGCTGGTCTTCACCAGCGGGGCGACCGAGTCCAACAACTGGGTGTTGCAGGGCGTGACCGCCGCCCACGCGGGGCCCGACAAGCCTCACCTGGTGGTCAGCCAGATCGAGCATCCCAGCGTGGGGAAGACGGCCGACTTTCTCGAGCGCAGCGGACGGGCCGAAGTGAGCCGGGTGGGAGTGGGACCTTCCGGGCGGGTCGATCCCGAGTCCGTCCGCCGGGCCCTGCGCCCCAACACGGTGCTGGTCAGCATCATGCACTCCAACAACGAGGTGGGCACCCTCCAGCCGATCCAGGCCATCGCCGAGGCCGTGGCAGGCAAGGCTTTGCTGCACACCGACGCGGCCCAGAGCGCCGGCAAGGTCAGGCTAGATCTGACCGGGGTCGACTTTCTCTCGCTGGCTGGCCACAAGATGTATGCCCCCAAAGGAGTGGGGGCTCTTTACATCCGGCGGGGTCGCAGCCTGGAGCCGTTGCTCTTCGGCGCTGGCCACGAAGGCGGGCGCCGCTCCGGCACAGAGCCCGTGGCCCTGGCGGTGGCCCTGGGGGAGGCGGCCGCTCTGTGTCGCCCGGAGGAGGGCCAGAAACTGGGGCGGCTGCGCGACCGGCTCGAGTCCGGGCTGAAGAGCGCCCTGGGCGCCAACGTCCAGCTCAACGGTCACCCCACCGAGCGCCTTCCGAACACGCTCAACCTGAGCTTCCTGCATACCACCGGAGCCGAGCTGACGGCCCGCTGCCCCGAGCTGGCCGCCTCGACCGGCCCCGCCTGTCACGACGGCGTGGTGCGGCTCTCGCACGTGCTCCAGGCCATGGGAGTGGAGCCCGAGGTGGGCAAGGGTGCCGTGCGGCTCACGCTGGGGCGCTCCACCACCGAAGACGAGGTCGATCGAGCCCTGGCGGCACTGGTAGCCGGCTACCGGGCCCTGGTGGACCGACCCGCGGTGCGTTGAAGCCCTGGGCCTGCCTGTCGCTGGCCTTGTTGCTGTTGGTCACCAGCTTGCTTTCCGGCCAGCAAACCAGCTTCGAGCTGTTGCGCTCGGGCGCGGCCAGTCGGCCGCTGGTGGAAGCGGGCGAAGTGTGGCGGGTGATCTCGGCCGGGTCGGTGCTGACGGGAGGGTGGGTCAGCCTGGTCCTGGCCTTTTACACCCTGGCCACCCTGGGACTCAGCCTGGAGAGAGCGGTGGGCCCCTGGCGATTGCTGGCGCTCTACTGCCTGGGCTCGCTACTGGCCACCGGCCTGGCTCTGGCCTCGAGCCCGATCCGGCTGGTTCCAACCGCAGCGGGAGCGCTGCTGGCCCTGGTAAGCGCCGAGCTGTGGCGACGCAGGCAACTGGCCTCGGAGGCCCTCCCCTGGCTCATCCTGGTCGTGATCCTGGCCTTCCGAGGCAGCCTGCCCGCGGCCAGCCTTGGTGGGGCGCTGGCGGGACTCATTCCGCTCAGCCCGCGGCCGGCGAAGGTCCTGGCCGCTGTCATTTTGATCTGCCAGGGAGTGGCCCTGGGGGAGGCGGCCCGCCATCCCTCCCCGGAGAGCTATCCCGCCTGCACCTTCGAAACGGCTCACTTCCGCTTCCAGCACAGCTCTCTCTTGCGTCGGCAGGGCTCTCGGCTGGCAGGGCCAGGCTTCACGCTCGAGGTGGATTCGGTGGACAACGGCCAGCAGGTAGACGTGGGCGCCCAGATGGCCCGTCTGGCCAGACGGTTTGCCGCCACCGGCCAGGAGTTGCGCAACGTGCAGCCCGAGCCGCTGCAGGCCGGTGGTCGCACCTGGCTGGTGCTCGGGGGCACACTGGGCGGAGTCACCAGCCGCATCGCTTTTGCCGTGGCAGGAACGCGGGTCTATCGGGTGACCATGACGGCCGCTCCGGAGGACGCTCTGGCAGGCGAGTCGGCGCTGCGGCAAACCCTGACGAGCTTTGAGATGCCAGGCGCCCCGGCTGCCGCTCCCCCCGAGACAGCCCTCCACAAGGGCCAGGCTTTGATGGCCTCGCGCTCCTGGAAGGAGGCCGAGAGCGAGCTGACCCGGGCCATCGAGCTCGAGCCCGGGTCGGCCGAGGCCCACCTGGCGCGGGCCATGGTGCGGTTGGCTCAAGACCAGCCCGAGAGCGCGCTGGCCGATGTCGAGGTCAGCGTGGAGCAAAACCCCATGGATCCGCGAGCTCTGCTGCTGCGAGGCAAAATCCTGACCAGGCAGAAGGCGTATCAGCGCGCCCGGGCCGACCTTGACCGGGTGCTCGAGCTGGTGAGCGGGCAGGCAGCGATGGAGGCCACGGCCCTTCGCGAAAGGGCCGCCTTGCGTCTCGAGCAGGGCGACCCGGCCGGGGCGGTGGAGGATCTGCGCCGTGCCCTGCAGCTTGAGCCCCGGGAGGCCGAGCTCTATACCCGGCTGGCCGAAGCTCTGGAGAAATGCGGTAAGGGGAAGGAAGCCGAGCAAGCCCGCCAAATGCTGCAAAAGCTGAAAGCCCGATGAACGCAAGTATTCTGCTACTGGAAGATGACGACAAACTCCGCACCATGCTCGAATCGGTGCTGGAGGATGAAGGCTATCTGGTCAAGGCCGTCCCCAGCGGGGAAGAGGCCATCCGCCAGGCGGCCGACGGCACCTACGACCTGATCGTCACCGACATTCGCATGGAGGGCACCGACGGGCTGGATGCCCTGGCGGCGGTGAAGGAGCAGCGCCCCGAGATCGGCAGCGTGGTGATCACCGGCTACTCCACCGAGGCCGACTGTATCCGGGCCGTTCGGTTGGGAGTCAACGACTATCTGCGCAAGCCCTTTCGGGTGGAAGAGCTGCTGGAAGCCATCCAGAAGGCACTCTCTCGTCGCCACCAGCAAGGTCAGGCCGAGCAGGCCCAGCTGGCCGTGCTCAAGACCCTCTTGTGGGGAGTGGAGTCACTCTGCCGGGCCCTGCGGCCGCCCGAGGGGGGAGGGCTGCTCGAGGCCGGCCGACTGGCCTCCCGACTGGCCCGCCAGATGGGGCTTTCCGGACGCGAGCAGTCCGAAATCCAGGTGGCTGCCCTGCTGGGCTCGCTGGAACGGGTGAGCCGTCCTCCCCTGGAGGGAGTTCCCGAGGCGGTCCTGCGCCTTCTCGAGCAGAGCCGTGAATGGCTGGCCGGCGAGCCTCCCGAGCGGGCCGGCCGGCTCGAGTCCCAGTTGGCAGCGGTGGCGGTCGCCTCCTGCGCCGAGCCAGGCGATACCGGGCTCAAGCCCTCGGGCGTGCTCGCGCTCCGCTTCCCTGACCGCTTCGAGGAGAGCGTACTGACGGCTCTGGATGCGGTCTTCCAGGAGCTTCCCGAGGAGCAAGACTCCCACAAGCGCCGCCAGGGCCTGCTCACCCTGGCCCAGGCCCTTACAGCGGCCGGAAAGTTGCGCGAGGCGGCCCAGACCCTGAGCCATCCTCAACTGCAGGACAAGCCGTCATGGGAAGGCGTGCAAGCTCGCTTGAGCCTGGCGCGCCTGCATCGAGGCCGACCGGAGGCGGTGGAATGGGCGCTCAAGGCGCAGGCCGCGGCCGACCTGCTGGGCTCGGGCCTGACGGCCCGCACGGCGCTCGAGGTTGGACTGCTGCTCTGGGAGGCAGGGCAGCCCGAGCAGGCGCGCTCGCAGCTCGAACGAGCCTCCCAGGTTCTGGGCGAGCTGCAGTTCTACGCTCCTCAGGCACGCACCCGGCTGGCACTGGCCGCGCTCACCGGGCAGGAAGAGCTGGTGCAACCGGCTCTGGAGGTGTTGCTGCGTCCCGAGCACCTCGATGAGCTGCACCGATGCGGCTCCTGGGCCATCAGCACCCTGCTGGGTTGGAATGCGGCTCGTCCCGAGCCCTCTCGGGACCGCCTGGTGGCCCGCGTGCTGCGCGAATTCCCCCACGAAGTCAAGCACCTGCTGGCCGGCGGGCAACTGAGCCCGGCCGCCCGCCTCTCAGCGGTGCGTTGCCTGGGAGGCAGCGAGCTCCTGGCTCCGCTGGCTCAGGACCCCGACCCGCAGGTGCGCCAGGCTGCCCTGGCAGCCGCCTCGCAGGCCGGAGCAAGCCCGAGCGAGGTGCCCTTACTGCGCCTCTACAGCCTGGGCGGCTTCCGCGTGTTCAAGGGACGAGACGAAGTGGAAGAGTCCCTCTGGCGCAGCCAGAAGATTCGCTATCTTCTGGCCTGCCTTGCGGCTCAGCCGGGACGGCGTTTTCCGATCGAGGCCATCCTGGAGGAGTTCTGGCCGGGCGACCCGGACAAGGGCCGCAAGAGCCTGAATCAGGCTCTGTCCGTGATTCGACGGTGCCTGGAAGGCCAACCCGAGTATCTCGCCCGCACCAGCGACGCCATCTACTTCCAGCCCGAGCTTCCTCGCTGGCATGACGCCGAAGAGCTCGACAAGGCCATCGTCGAGGCGGACCGCTTCTACGCCGCGGGCCAGGTCGGTCCGGCGGTGGAGAAGCTCTCGCTGATCCTCCAGCTCTATCAGGGCCCCTATCTGGAAGGCTGTTACCTCGACTGGGCGGTCAATTGGCGGGGCCAGCTCGAGGACCGGCTGACCTCGAGCCTGCGCAACCTGGCCCTGGCGGCTCAGAGCCTGGAGCGTCACGAGCAGGCCCTGGAGTGCTCGCGGCTGATGCTCGAGCTCGACGGCTGCAACCAGGACGCCCATCTCCTGGCCATGCAGGGTTACGTGGCCCTGGGCCGGCCCGAGCAGGCTCTCCGGCAGTATGAGCTAGCCCGCAAGGCCCTCAAGAAGGACCTGGGCATCGAGCCCTCGATCGCCCTGGAAGAGGCCCGCCTGAGAGCCCAGATGGCCTCCTAGGAATCTCCCGGTCCAAGGACGAAAGCGAGGCCTCTATGGCAAGCACGATCGTCGACAGCTATTTCACCGGCCAGACCGCCGGAAAACCGTTCCCCACCGGGGTGGGGTTCTTGATGCCAGGCCTGGGGGTCGTCCCCAAGGCCAGCCCGCCCACCCTCGAGCAGGTCAACCAGGCTTGCGCCCTGGCCTTCCAGGACAGCCTGGAACGGGCCGGCAAGCTGACCGGGGGCACGGCTGGCTTCGTCCAGCTGGCTTTCGCTCAAGCCTTCCTGGTGGGCAAGGACCTCTACTGTCTGGCCGTGATCCAGTGGGTGGGCGCAAAGAGCGCTGCAAAGAAGCCTGCCAAAGGGAAGCCCGGCGCCAAGCAAAGCACCAAAGGCGCCAAGGCGGCCCAAAAACCGGCTCCCAGAGCAAAGGTGGCGGCCAGCTCCACTCCCAAGAAGAAGGCTGGGAAGACCGCCGCTTCTCAGGGCAAAGGACGTCCCGCCAGCAACGGCAAGCCGGGCCGGGCCACTCCCGCGCAAGGCAAGCCTGGCCAGGGGAAACGACGCTCCAAGTAGTCTTGACGGCAGTTTGACGGGCCGCCCAAGGTCCTGCCCGTGAGCGAGCGCCTGGGGTCTCGCTGGAGATGCTCTATCGCCTGGTCTACCGGTTGCGCAGCCGACTCGGAGAGCGAGCCGTGCTCCGAGTCGGCCGCAGTACCACACGCCAAGGCAAGACCCATGGCCTGGCCGGTTATCGCCTGACCCGCCCCTTCGAGCCCCTTCAGGCGATGCCCAGATCGTTCTGGAGGTAGGCCCGGAGCTGTCTGTGATGATAGAGCATGGTGCCTCGGCTGACTCCGAGTTGTCGCGCCGCCT
>JAANMV010000323.1_pt1 | contig 59319 bp, 37 predicted proteins | sample 7279661 | NCBI WGS metagenome assembly JAANMV01 (sample SAMN14094540, study PRJNA606508) | bioreactor metagenome | isolation source: A lab-scale SPAN reactor treating ammonium-rich wastewater day 121 | place: Ireland: Galway | collected 2017-05-16 | reverse complement strand
AGCGTCCCCGTTTTGCCTGCGTGCTCGTCGTCGGGGGCGCGGGTCTGCGGCATCCGCCGGCCGGAGTGGTGCGCGTCCCCGGTTTTCCTGGGTGCTCGTCGGCGGGGGTCGGCGGCGCCTGATGGCCGACTGCGGCGAGTCCCAGTGGCTGCTGAGCGCTGCCCATCGACGGTGGCGCGGAGGTCGGGTGGCTGAGTTGGCGAAGACACTTGCGGCGAGGAGCCGACCATGGATACCCGGGCCGTCGTCCTGCGCGAGATGGGGTTGCCGCGACCGTATGCCGCGTCGCGGCCGCTGACGGTGGAACAGGTGGCGCTGGACCCGCCCGGCGAGGGCGAGTTGGTGGTCCAGATCAAGGCGGCCGGCCTGTGCCACAGCGACCTGTCCGTGGTCGACGGCGCGCGGCCGCGGCCCACGCCCATGGTCTTGGGGCATGAGGCCGCCGGGGAGGTGGTCGAGGTGGGCCGGGGCGTGACCGATCTCAAGGCCGGCGACCGCGTGGTCTTGGTCTACGTCCCGAGCTGCGGCCACTGCCTGCCGTGTGTCGAGGGCCGACCGGCGCTGTGCGAGCCGGGCAACCGAGCCAACGCCGCCGGCGTGCTGCTTTCGGGCGAGCGCCGGGCCAAACTTCACGGCGAGTACGTCAACCATCATCTTGGCGTGTCCGGCTTCGCGCAGTACGCAGTGGTCTCGCGCCGGTCGGTGGTCAAGATGGATGCGACGCTGCCGTTCGAGGAGGCGGCCTTGTTCGGCTGCGCGGTGCTCACGGGCGTGGGCGCGGTGGTCAATACGGCCAGGCTCCCGGCCGGGGCCACGGTGGCCGTGGTCGGGCTGGGCGGGGTCGGCCTCAACGCCGTGCTGGGCGCGCGGCTGGTCGGGGCGCGGCAGATCATCGGGGTGGACCTCTTGCCGCTGAAGCGCCGCCTGGCCGAGCAACTCGGCGCCACCGCCACGGTCGCCGCGGACGACCCGGAATGCGTCGAGAAGATCCGCGACCTGACCAGTGGCGGGGTGGACTACGGGTTCGAGACGGCCGGCTCGGTGAAGGCGTTGGAGACGGCCTACAAGGCCACCCGCCGCGGCGGGACGACGGTCACCTCGGGCGTCTCGCACCCCGACCACCAGTTCAGCTTCCAGCACATCGGCCTGGTCGGCGAGGAGCGCACTCTCAAGGGCTCGTACATGGGCAGTTGCATCCCGACCCGGGACATGCCCCGGTACATGGACCTCTATCTCCAGGGCCGCCTGCCCATCGACAAGCTGATGAGCGAGCGCCTGCCGTTATCGGAGATCAACGAAGCCATGGACCGCCTGGCCGAAGGCGGCACGGTCCGGCAGATCATCCTGCCGGGGTAGCCGGCCACCAAAGCCAGGCCGCTCCGGCGGAAGCCGGAGCGGCCGATATGGTACCGCGTCTGGGCTATGCCTGCCCGCCTCGGTTCCCGCCGCGATTGCCGCCGCGGTTGCCGCCCTGACCGCCGCCCTGACCGCGGCCCTGGCCCCATTGCGGCGCGGGGGTCTTGATGACGTTGACCGCCGTCACCTGCTCCGGCTGCTCACCCTCTTCCAAGGGTTTGGGGAGGACCACCCGGACGAAGTCCGCGGCTTTGATGGTGTCCTTCTTGATGTCCTTGAGCTGCAGCACCTTGGTGGTGCCGGCCAGCTTCAGGGTGACGTCCTTCTCGTTGCCCTCGCGGTCCTTGCTGCGGACCTTGAGCGGGTCGGTCGAGAGGACCGCGCCGGCAACGAACTCGGGCCGGTTGTCGCGGTCGAACTGGCCGCCCTGCATCAGCGCCATGAACAGCGTCGAGACGGTCGCTTCCGCCTGTGCCGCGTCTTCCTTGGCGCCCGGCTTGTAGAAGCCCAGGCCGGTGCACGCGCCGTCCTTGACCAGCGCCACCAGGCGGCAGCCGGCGGCCACGTCGGCGGCCTTGCCGTCCGACTGTCCGAGGTAGCGGGTGGTGTTGGTCAGATCGACCCGCACCTTGCGCTCCGCCGGCTGGCCCTGCCCGCCCTGGCCACCGCGCCGGAAGCTGCGCACCGTCACGGTCAGATGATCGGCGGCCACCTCGGCCACCGTGCCCGCCACGGAGCTGCGCTGATGCACGCGCTGCCGGTCCCGCTGTCGCTCTTGGCCACCGCCCTGGGCGAAGGCCGCGACGCTCAGCACGATGAGGCTGAACCCAGCCGCCAAAGCCAGCGGCCGCATCCGGTTGTGGTCCATCATTGTCTCTTCTCCTTGTCCTGCTGCCCCTTCGATTCGGGGTACGTCGATCCGGGCGGTCCGCCCGGTCCCTTCCTGCCGCGACCGTGTCCGCCACCCGGCCCGCCCATCTGCAGGCCGCGGCGGACCATCATCCGCACCAGGCGCTCGTGTTGTTCCGGCGACAGGATCGAGCGGGTCGCCATCAAGTGGTCGATCACCGTCTCCTGGCTCTCGCGCTGGATCCGCGCCATGCGCTCCAGACGCTCATCAATCCGCTGTCGGTCCGGCTTGGGCTGAAGCAGCAGGGAGGTCATCTCCCCGGCCACCTGCCCCATCCGCTCGCGCTGCTCGCGCAGTTTGGCGGCCAAGCTGGCTTGCGCGGCGGCGAGGGCCGCCTCCTGGCGCGCGTCCAGCCCCAACTCGCCGGTCATGGCCGACCGTGCCCGGCGCCAGTCGCGGGGCACCGGGCGGCGGAGCGCCAGCGCCGCCACCAGTCCGACGTTCAGGCCCACCGAAACCAGCAGGCCGATCGCCATCGCGCGCCGCGTCATCGCCTACTCCTCGGCCACGCCCAGCATCGTGGCATAGTTCCGGCTCACCGTCCCGGCCGGCAGCACGTCGAAGGCGGTCGCCACCATCGTCGGCAGGTTCGGCTCATCGAGCGCCGGCTCGCCCTGGAGGCTCAGCCCCAGCCACAAGCCCAGCGCCACCGAGGCCAGCGCCGTGGCCGGCATCAGCGGCCGCGCGGCCAGGCGCGGCTGCGCGGGCAGCCTGGCCAGGACTCGACCGGCAAAGCCGGCGCGCGGCTCGGCCGCCGGCAGCGCCGCCAGGCGAACGGTCAACGCCTCCAGCTCGGCCGCGGCTTGTCGGCAGGCCGGGCAACCGGCCAAATGTCGCGCCAGCCGCTCGGACCGCCGCGCCGACAGCTCCCCGTCCCGGTGGACGGACAGCCATCTTCGCGCTTGTCGGCAGTCGCTGTTCACGACCTCTCCTCTCCGCCCTTACCAACACCCCGGCCCGCCGAGACTTGCGGCGGCGGGCCGAATCCCTCTCGCGCCAGCTCGGCGGCCAGGTTCCGCCTGGCCCGGTAGAGCAGCGTCTCGACCGCCGAGCGACTGGTCTCCAACACCTCGGCGATGTCCGTGTAGGGCAGATCCTGCTCGTGCCTGAGCAGCAGCGCCGCGCGCTGGTTGACGGGCAGCCGGTCGAGCGCCCGGGTCATGGCTTCGAGTTCGGCCTTGGCCAGCATCGCCGCCTCGGGCTCGGTGTCCCGGCCGGCGATCGGTTCGAGGCCGGCCTGATCCAGCGGCTCGACCGGCCGGCGGCGCGCGTGGCGGCGGTGGTTGAGGCAGCGGTTGAGGGCGATGCGGTAGAGCCAGGTGGTCACCTTGGCCCGCGGCCGGTAGCGCGGCGCGGCCGACCAGGCGCGAAGGAACACGTCCTGGGTGAGATCCTCGGCGGTCTCGTGGTCGCCGCCACCGAGGAACCGGTCGACGAAGCGCAGCACGCCGCGCTGATGCCGTTCGACGAACTCGCCGAACGCCTCGCGGTCGCCGCGTCCGGCCGCCTGAAGCAACTCCTCGTCCCGCACCGCGCGCTGCCCTCGAGGCCATCAACCCCGCCGGGAGACAAGACTTGCGCCGGGCCGGCGGACGCGGGCGCCGTCAGTCGGCGGAGACGCTCAGCGCCGCGGCCGGGTCGAGGCTGAAGAAGGCCGGGATGCCCTCCAGCCGGACCCAGACATCGTCGAGCACACCGGTCGGCGCTTTGGCCAGGACCAGCTTGTACCAGCCGGCCGCCGGCTTGTCGAACTTCTTACGATCCGTCATCAGCGCGGTGGTGTCGAACGCCGCCAGCTCACCGCCGTCGGGTCCGATCAGCGTCGCGGCGGCCGATTCGCCCGGCGCGTCGGACTTGAGCGAGAGATGGAACGCGGCCGTTCCCGCCGGGACTTGGAAGTACAGCGGCGAGACCTGGTTGAGCAGGTGCAGCCCCTGCCCGTCGACGGTCGCGTCCACCGCCCACCTCGCCCCGGTCACGGACATGCCGAACGAGGCCGAGCCGGCGTTGAGGACCACCTGATACGGTCCGGGCGGGTTGAACAGGAGCGGCGAATCGGAGCCCATGACCCCGCCGTCGACGGACTCGCCGGCGGCGTCGAAGGTCGCGTAGGTGAGCATCTTGCCGCGCGCGCTGACGCTGCTGAAGCGCAGCTCGGCGGGCTGGTCACCGGTGGGCAGCAGCACCAGCCGCTGACCGCCGCGTAGCGCGAACCGCTTGACCGGCTCGCCGACCTTCACCGGACCGGCGGCCTCGGCCCGCACCGGCTTGACCGTGGCTGCTTGCCGCCCGGAGGGATGCAGCGCCAACGAGTTGCGGTTGGCGACCATGAAGGCCCGCAGGTCGGCGTCGGTGAGGTAGAACCGTGACGCCTCGGGCTGCTCGACCAGCTTGTTGCCGCGCAGGTTCCAGTGCAGCACCTTGAGGTTGTCGCCGATCATCGCCAGTCGCGCCTTCGCGTCGGGGTCGGTGATCTTGGCTTCGGCCGCGGTGTACAGCCGCTCCACTTCGGCGAAGTTGGCGGCGTGAACGTCCTTGAGCATGCCCGGCGTCATCACATAGCTGGCGCCGGCATCGGCGACGTAGTACTTCTCCATCGCCTCGTCGAGCAGCCGGAAGAGGCGGCCGATCTCCGCCCCGCCCGCGCCGTAGGCCTTGGCGCAATACTCGTCCAGCAGCGCCTCGACATCGGCGTCGGGGTTCCAGGCCAGCTTGGCCAGGAGGTAGTTGAGCGGCGCGGCGCGGCCCCAGGCCTCGATCCCGTAGACGTAGACGCCCTTCATCCCGTTGGCCTTGAGCCGCGGGTAGAGGAACTTGAGGATCTTCAGCCCGGGCGGGTTCAGCGCGCCCATCTCGGTGCTGACGTTGACCGGCAGGTCGTAGTACGCCAGCCGGTCGGTGACCTTGGTCCACTGCGCCACCAGCCGGTCCCACTGCTCGCGGAACTCGGGGCGGAACAACTGGTAGCCGTAGTCGAAGCTGGGCGCCCAGACCAGGAACACGTTGGGCGGCAGCGGCACCGGCTGCTTGGGCGGGTAGACGTACTCGGCGTAGACGTACCCCGCCAACAGCTTGTCGGGGAACTCCTTGGCCACGCGCCGGGCGACCTGGTCGTAGAAGTAGAGCACGGCGGGCGTCACCGACCGCTTGCCGTGCGGGTCCTCCTCGTACAGCGCGCTGCACCTGGCGCACTCGCACCAGCCGCTGCTGTCGCTGGGCGAGAGGGAGAAGGTGGTGCCCCAGGGGTTGGCCCTGAACCACTTGATGGCGGCCTCGGCGAAGGCGGCGCACATGTCGGTGTTGGTCAGGCACAGCTTGTACCGGCCGGTGGGCGGCATCCGGCGGCCGCCGCGCTCGGCGAACCAGTCGGGGTGCTCATCGAACAGGTCGGTGGTGATGGTCCGCTCGAAGTTGTGACCGTGGCTGAGGGCCAGGCTGTAGCCCAGCTTCTGCCGCGCCCACCAGGTCTTCACCTCGGCCCGGCGCTCCTGGATGTAGGGCAGCCGGCGGTTGACGAAGAACGGCGCCTCGGTCCGGTCGACCTCGGGCACGGTCAGCGTCGCGTTCTTCGGGACGTAGTCGCCGTGAGGGCCGGGCATCAGCCAGCGCACGCCCAGGTAATCCTCCAGGAAGGTGCTCACCCCGTTGCGCGTGCCGGCCGAAGTGCCGCCGCCCGGCGTGGTCGCGCCGTCGGCGGTGTCCGGCCCGAGGAGGTACAGGTTCTCGCCCCGAGTGGCGATGCGGTAGCCCTCCAGGGCGATGCCCTTGGCGGACAGCCCGGCCTCACGGGCGGCCGCGCTGTCGCCGAGGGCGATCATCGGCGGCCGAGGCTGAGCGACCACGGGCAGCGCCGCGCCGGTGGCCTGCTGGACGTACTGCGCCAGATCGGCCGCGGCGGCCTGGACCGAAGGCGGCGAGTCCGGCGGCAAGTAGATCGAGTAGCGGCTGCGGCCACCCTCGACGATGGTCAACGGCGCCGCCACCGCGGCGGTGCAGAGGACGCATAGCAAGGCCGCCGGGCGGCACACGGACCGGATCATCGCAACCCACCTTCCCACAAGTACGTCGCGGTCAGCTCTGCCAGGCCTCGTAGCCCATGCCCCTGATGCGGGACAGGGCCTCGCCGGCGGCGCCGCGCGACGTGAACGCCTTGGTGTAGACCACCCAATAGTCGAGCCCGCTGCCGCTATCGCGGCGCATGACTCCCCCGAACCCGGCATCCTGGAGCTTGGCCAGCGCGCGCTCGGCGGCGACCTTGTCCGGGAACCGCGCCAATTGGACGCGGATGCTGACCTTCGGCTCGGGCCGCGGCGCCGGAGCGGCGGCGACCGGCTTGGTGTCGCTCGGCGGCGTGGCCGAGCCGGCCAGCTCGATCACCCGCGGCGCGGCCGGCGCCGGAGCAGCCGGCGCGTCCACCGCCGCGGTGGCGCGGCTGGTACCCGGGCCCAGCGCCGGCGGCGCGACCTCGGTCAGCGGCTGGTCCCGCTCAGCCGCCGGCGCCGTGGCGATCAGCGGCCCGTGGTCCATCGAGCCGGCCAGATTCGGCTGGAAGACCGGCGCCTTGGCGCCCTTCACCACGTCGGCCGGGGGCTTCGGCAGCGGAGTGCCGACCGAGACCGTGGCCCCCGGCGCGCCCCCGCGGACCGGCGGCAGCGGCGCCTCGGCCCTGGGCAGCGGCGGTCCGCCGCGGTCAGGCCCGACCGGCGCTCGGGCGACCTTGACCCGCGGCTGGACCCCCGCCTCCACCATCGCCTGGGTGAGCCCGGTGATGAAGCTGGTCATGGCCTGCGGATCGCGGAACAGCTCGGGGTCGACCTGCACGTCGATGGTCCGGTCGCCGCCGCCGAAGACCGCCACGTCGTGCTGGCCGGATCGGAACTGGAGCGGCGAGACCGGCGAGAGCGGCGGCAGGTCGTAATCGAACGGCGGGACGAAGCTGCTGCGGCCGAGGAACGAGCCGCTGCGGTTGTAGTAGTTGACGTTCAGCGGCTGGCGCATCAGGTCGCTCTCCAGCGCCTCGCGCCGCCGCTTGCGGGCGATCTCGTCGGCTTGGCTGCCCAGCTCGCGAATCTTGTTGCCCACCGCGGCGAGGAACGAGTTGCCGCCGGTCCGCGGCGCGTCGAGGTCGAACTCGTTGCCCCAGTCGAACAGCAGCGGCGTGTAGTCCCCGCCGGTGCGGCTGGCGTCGATGCTGTCCAGCGGCGTGAACTCCGTTTCGGCCGCCGCGGTGCGCGGCCAACTCTCCTCGGTCGCCGGAGCCGGCGCCTGGTACCCGGTATTCGCCTTGATCACCAGCGTCACCGCCGCGATGTTGCTCACCGCGAACAGCGCCACCGGCCAGTACTTGCCAAGCGCCAAGCGCTTCGTCATGCGTTGCCCTCGGACCTCACCGACAGAGCGATTCTACCCCGAAAGACACGGCCCGTCACGTCCGGGTTCCGTGATCTACAACGCTCCCAGGTGGCCTGGAGTTCACGCCCGGAGCTCCGCCCGCGCCGCGGGGAGGTGATCGATCACCTCGGAGGCCAGCACTCCGGCCTCGGCCCGGCCCGCCGCCAGCTCGCCGGCCCGGCCGTGGAGCCAGGCGCCCGCCAGCGCCGCCGCGCCCGGCTTGAGACCCTGTCCCAGCAGCGCCGCCAGCAAACCGGTCAGCGCGTCGCCCATCCCGCCCGAGGCCATCGCCGGGCTGCCGGTGGGGTTGACGGTCAGCCTGCCGGATGGCTCGGCAATCACCGTCCCGGAGCCCTTCAACACCACCACCGCGCCGTACCGCTTGGCCGCTTCTTGCGCCGCGCCAAGCCGGTCGGCCTGAACCGCCGCCACCTCGCGGCCGAGCAGCCGGGCCATCTCGCCGGGATGCGGGGTGAGGATCAGCGGCGCCTTGGCCGAGGTCGGCTCAGCCGCCAAGAGGTTGAGCCCGTCGGCATCGAGCACCACCGGCGCCCGGCTGGCCTGCAGCACTTCCCGCAGTAGCCGGGCGGCGCCGGGCGCGGTGCCAATCCCCGGCCCGAAGGCCACCGCGTCGGCCGCGGCCAGCCGCGACTCAAGCGCCGCGAAGGCCGACTCCGCGAAGCCTGACTCGTCGGCCGGCAGGCCCACCGACATGGTCTCCAAGGTCGCCTGCTCGACCAACCCGGCCAGGGTGGCGGGCACGGCCAACGTGACCAGCCCCGCCCCACCCCGCGCGGCGGCTCGGGCGGCCAGCACCGCCGCGCCGGCGAAGCCCGGCGAGCCGCCGATCACCAGCACCCGGCCAGCCTCGCCCTTGTGCGCGTCGGTCCGCCGCGGCGGCAGCAGGTCGGTCACGTCGCTCCGTTCGAGCTGCCAGGCGAGGGCGTTCGGGCGCAGCGTCGTCAATCCGGGCAGGCCGATATCGGCCAGCACCACCTGGCCCGCCGCGGTCCGGCCCGGCGTCACCGCCAGTCCCCGCTTCCAGTGTCCGAAGGTCACCGTCCGCGTGGCCTGGACGTGCGGCCGGTACGCCTTGCCGGTATCGGCGTTGATCCCGCTGGGCAGGTCGACACTCAACACCGGCCGGTCGGCCAGGTTGACCAGCTTGATCACCTCGGCCACCAACCCGCGCGGAGCGCCGCTGACCCCCGTGCCGAGCATCGCGTCGATCAGCAGGTCGGACGATTCGACCGCCGGCCAGAGCTCGTCGGCCTCGGTCAGGCAGACCACTGCCAACTCCAGCTTGCGGTCCAGTTCGAGGTTCACCCGGGCGTCGCCGGCGACGTCGTCCAGGTTGCCCAGCAGGAAGACCATCACGTCGGCGCCCCAACGTGCCAGCCAGCGCGCGGCCACGAAGCCGTCGCCGCCGTTGTTCCCCTTCCCGCACAGGACCACGACCCGCGCCGACCCCTCGCCCAGCATCTCGACCGCCTGCTCCGCCACGGCTCGGCCGGCATGCTCCATGAGGACCACGCCGGACAGGCCATAGTGCTCAATGGCGGACCGGTCCAACTCGCGCATCTGCGCGCCGGTGAGCAGCGGAATCATGCGGCGAGTCTGCCCGCTCGCCGGCCGCCTGTCAACCGCCTCGGTGCGGTCGCCTCCGCAGCCAGGCACAAGCGCAGAAGCGGTGTCACAGAAACGGTGTCAGACACCGACAGAAACGGTGTCTGACACCGTTTCTGGTCTGCCCGCTCGCCGGCCGCTTGTCAACCGCATCGAAGCGGGTGCGACGGGCAGAAACGGTGTCTGGCAGAAACGGTGTCTGACACCGTTTCTGGTCATCCGGCCGGGGCGGGGCGCTCCCCGTATTGCAGCGCGCCGAGGTCCGGGGCCGGGCCGGTGAAGTAGCCTGGCTTCAGGCCCGGCAGCGCCGGGTGCTGGACGCCGTCGAGGACCCACTCGCGGGACAGGTCCAAGCCCTTGCCCCGGGCCGGGCTGTCGGCCTTGAGCCGAAAGTCCGGCAGGTCTTCCGACCACAGCCGTTGGCTCAGCAGGAGCAGGTTGTGCTGGCCGCGCAGCTCGCACCGGGCCACCGAGGCGACCAGGTTGTAGCCGCTGTGGGCGCCGGTGGGCAGGCCACCGTAGGGCGGCACGCCGAACTCGTGGTTGGACCAGATGTTGTTGACGTACCAGGAATCGGCGCAGTGGTTCGGGGAGGGAGACTCGCGCAGGTTGGCGCCGATCTTGTTGCCTCGGTAGGAGGCGAAGCTGTTGTGGTAGACGTAGACGCGCGCACCCGAGTTGTCGCGGAAGTGGAACAGGTCGCCGCTCTCGCCGCCGCGTGGAGGCTGCGGATTGGCGAAGCGGTTGCGATAGATGTAGCACGGCCCGAGCTCGCCGAACTTCAGCCGCAGATTGGCGTTGCAGCGGTAGACCAGGTTGTCGTGCCACTCGCCGCCGATCTCCCCGCCGGTGGGCTCCAGCCCGTCGTCGAGGATGTCGTGGACGACGTTGTGGTGGACCTTGAGCCGCCGGCAGAACTCGACGCTCTTGACCGGGATGGCGTAGCGATCCCGCCACTCGTCGCGCGCCGCCCACTCCTGAATCCCGCCCCAGTGCTCGTAGATCAGGTTCCCGGCGACCTCGTTGTCGTCACCAGCCGAGAACAGCGCCACGCCCTCGCGATCGTTGTCGCTGAAGACCTTGAACTGCTCCCAGACCCAGGCCATATTCGGGTGCGGCACGGTGATCTTCGAGATGAAATCAAGGGTGATGCGGTTGCCGAGGATCCGGTTCCGGTGGCAGAGGAGCTCGGGCCCGGCGGTCTTCGGCACCTCCCACGGCTGGTAGCCGACGAACACACCGTACTTGCCGCCGACGATGGTGTTGTCCTCGATCAGGTTGTCGCTGGCGCCGTTCTTGAGCATCACCCCGACCGTCCCGTTGCGGAGCGTGAACCCGCGCACGACCACGTGGCTGACGGACTTGACCAGCACCACCGCGGCCTGGTCGTACTCCCAGTGCGTCCCGACGGTGACCACGCCCTGGTTGGGATCCTGCCCGTCGGCGAAGCGCAGGTAGGTGATCCCGCCACGCGTGCCGTACAGCGCCCCGACCCCGACCCACGTGTTCGAGTCGGCCGGCTCCGCGAGCCGCTTCGTCCCGTCGCGGCCCATGCTGGCGTCGGAGATGTGCAGCACGAGCTGGTCGTTGTAGGTCAGGTTGAAGGGCGTGTCGTTGTGGCCAGGCCAGGAATCGTAGCGGAGCGTCTTGCGGTAGACCCCGGCGGCGACCTCGGGCGCGAGCTCCCAGCCGGTGACCGGCTCCCCGCCATCGAGGACGGCGCCCGGCTGGCCTTCCAGAACGATGGGCCGGCCCGGCTCGCCGCTTCTCGGGAAGGTCACCCGGCCCCGGTAGACTCCCGGCGCGACCAGCACCGTGTCCCCCGGCCCGGCGGCCTCAAGCCCCTTCTGCGGCGTGGCGAACGGCGCGGCGCGAGTGCCGGCGTTGGTGTCCGACCCGGTCGGCGCCACGCAGTACGTGGCCGCTCGGCCGGCGGTGGTCAGGGCGGACGCGAGCAGGAGCACGGCGTGGCGGCGTGACATCGGCGGACACCTCCCCGGAACGCGGCCGGCCCGGCGCGGGCAAGCACCGCCAGTGTGCCGGATCGGCAAACCGGCGTCAACCATGGGGACCAAGACGTGGTGCCGCCCGGCGACCTACTCGACCCGCTTGAACATCGCCCCATCGATGTTCAGGTGATGCGGCGGCAACTCATCCTTCTCCGGATACGGGAAGGCACAGAGCACCTCCACCCGGCCGTCCGCGTGGCTGAGGGTGATGGTATTGCCCGAAAGCTGGTACCGGCCATCGTTGCGAAGCTCACTCCCGGCGCCGGCCTCGGCCGTCGAGACCACGCCCAGGGCGCCGGACGAAAAGGTGCCGTCACGATGGAAGCGGAACGTGCGGACCTGCGCCACGTAGGCCCCTCCGCCGCCGGCGGAGCGCGCCGCCTCGTACCAGCCGTCGAACCGGTAGTCGGCCGGGAACTTGCCGACCTTCTTGGCGAAGAAGCCGTTCAGACTGAGGTCCGGCCCCGGCTCCCGGGCGAACTCAAGGACCTCCTGGTTGCCCTGAAGCGGCTCGAAGTGGAGCTTGTCGCCGACCAGGCTGTAGTACCCGCTGCGCTTCGGGTCGAGTTGGGCCAGCCGGTCGAAATCGAAGTTCTCCAACCCGCCGGGCGGGCAGCCGCGAAAGGCCTGGCCATTGGGTCTCAACACCAAGTGCTGGTGGGAAAGGGACAGGCTGCCGCCGAGCATCCACGTTTCGAGCCAGAAGAACAGGCCATCCAGGCCCTTCTGCCCGGCCGGCAGCGCCCGCGGGCCGGGCGCCTTGGGCGCCGGGCCGGCCGGAACGGGCTGCGTGACAGGCTGGCCGGGAGTCGTTGGCTCGGCGGCCGCCGGCGCGGCGGCGCCCGCCGGCACCAGTTCCCCAACGAGGTTGACGAACCGGATGGTGTTGATCAGCTCCACGGCCCGCGGCGCCCAGCCCTGGTAGAGCGCCTCGTTGGAGGCGGCGTAGGCGAGCATCTCGAACCGGTCGCCGGGGTTCAGGCCCAGATACCAGCGGAACGTCACGCCGCCGGGCCCGATGCTGGTCACGGCTTGCCGCAACAACGGGTAGCCGGACTGCGAGGTCTGGGCGAGCGGCTCGCCGCGCGCCGTGATCACGCTGCCCTTCAGGTCCTGCCCCACCCAGCGGTCGAACTGTCCGCGGAACTCCCCGAGCAAGGCGGAGCCGGGGGCGACCCGGAGCACCACGGATTGACCTTCCGGCACCGCCGCCCGGAAGACCACCCAGCCGTTGTCCAGAGTCGTGGTCCAGACCGCCGGATCCGGCGCGCGCCACATCACGTTGCCGAGTCGCGCGTCCGGTTGCGGCGCCTCGTCGGCCAGCCCGGACGACACCACCAAGACCAACAGAAGAAGCCCGCGCCCAAGGCGCCGGCCGCCCGCACCACTCATCCGTTACCCTCACGCCATCGCCGACCGCAACGTTTCAACGGATATATTGGTCGCTTATTGCTCTGCGGTCAAGGGTGGATGTGGGCCGTCGCGCGCCGCGCCACGGCGTTGAAGAGGCGATGGGCAGGTGGTGTGTAACCTTGCGGCGGGAGTGCGGCCGATGGGCGGCGCGGGCGGATGGCAGTGGTGGCGGGGTCGCGGGTTCGCGGCCCTGCTGCTGGCTATGTCACCCGTACTGGGCCAGGCCGATGGCCCGCTGGTCCCGCTCGGTCCGGCCGACGGCCGGCCGCGACCCGAGCCGCCGAACGACGAGACCCAGCCGGAGGCGAGCTCGACGCTGGGCGAGGACCAGCTCGAGTTGTCGGCCGAGTACGTCCGGCGCGACGAGCAACGCAAGACCATCTTCGCCGAGGGCGGGCTGACCCTGCGCTGGCGCGACCTGACCATCACCGGGCAGCGGGCGATGGTCGACTGGGGGGAGGACCAGGCCCATGTCGAAGGCCCGATCCGCGCCACCAAGACGGACGGGACGGTCTTCGAGACCGATGTCTTTGACCTCGATCTGGCCAAGTACTGGTACACCACCGGCGCCTTCACCGCGGTGCTCCCGCCCAGCGTCGTCGGCCGTGGGGCGCAGGAGCCGTTGTACCTCCGCGGCGCCGACACCTTCAGCATGCGCCAGAGCTACTTCTCCGGCCACAAGGTGATCTTCTCCACCTGCCTGCCGGGCGACGAGAAGTACAAGATCACCGCGCGGACCATCGCCGTCGTGCCGCGCCGCAAGATCATCCTGCGCAGCGCCAAGGTCTACCTGTTCGGCGTGCCGGTCTTCGCCTTCGGCAAGATGGTCATCCCCCTGCGCCGGTACCGGCGGACCGAGTGGCTGCCGGAGTTCGGCCGCAACGACGTCTACGGCTTCTACTCCCGGATGCGCTACTTCTACGACTTCGCCGACAGCCAGTACGGCGACGTGTCCGGGATGATCACCGAAAAGCGCGGCACCTTCCTGGGCTTCGAGCACGATTACGGTTACGGCCGCGGCGACTTCCGCGGGCAGGGGCGGCTGGACGTGCAGTACGGCAGCCGGAACAGCGAGCTGACCGTCCGGGGCGATCTCTCCCAGGGACTGGGCGAGGCCACCAACTTCCGTCTCAACGGCAGTTACAGCCGCAACAGCGGGTTCAGCTCCACCACCAGCCAGAGCAACGTGACCGGCAACCTGACGCACCGGTTCTCTGTGGGCGACACCAATCTGGGCTTCAGCCGCTCGGACACCGTCAGCGGCGCCTTCTCCAGCAGCTTCACCCGGCTCAACCTGGCCCAGCGCTTCAACCTCGGCCCCATCTTCGGCGCGGAGCTCAACGCCGACTTGTCCGGGCGCTCGTCGTCGTCGCAGGAGAGCGACTACGAGTTGGAGACCCGGTTCAAGTTCAACGGCCAGTGGACGCTGTTCGACTGGGAGCTTCAGGATCAGCGGCGGTTCGATCTGGAGGGCAGCAAGTTCGCCGCCGACGACAACCGGTCGGTGACCGAGATCGTCCCGCAACTGACGCTGCGCACCGACACCCGACGGCTGGGCATGCCCGGCACTGACCTGTTCAACCTCCGCCTCGACACCAGCGTCGGGCAATTCCGGGAGTTCGTGCTCAACCCCGACAGCACCCAAAGCAGGTCGACCGTGCTGCGGGTCAACTTCGACGCCAGCGGCGACTTGGCCCGGGTGGCGCTGGGACCCAAGCTGCGGTTCTACTCCAGCACCCGCTACAGCCAGAGCTTCTTCGATCACCCCAACCCGGCGGCCAAGTACATCGTCGCCGTCGGCCCGACGCTGGAGTGGAGCCCGTTCCAGTACGTGCGCTTCGACGGCCGGTACCGTTGGCAGGAGGTGGCCGGGTTCTCGCCCCTGCAGCGGTTCGACTTCGCCCAGACCCTGAACGACTTCGACTACACCGCCAACTTCTTCCTCCCCGACCGCATCCGGCCGCGGACCGGGCGGCTGGCGCTCACGCTCAACGGCGGCTACGACCTCCTCCGCGGCGAGCACCGCGACCTGCGCATCGGCCTCCAGGCGCAGCCGGTCGACCCGCTGATGATCAACCTCAACACCAGCTACGCGCTGAGCGGGCTCGGTTTCCAGGGCGCGGGACTGCGGAGCATCCGCGGTGAGGTCATCTACGACGGCGGCCGGCGCTGGAAACAGGAGGTCGGGTTCACCTACGACCCGCGCAACGGCCGGCTGCAGAACCTGGACAGCCTGCTGACCATCGAGCCCATCAACCGTCTGACCATCCAGAACGCCCTGACCTACGACGGCTTCCGCAAGAAGATCAGCTTCAACGATATCCTGGTCAACTACGACCTGGGCTGCGTGGCCCTGGTCGGGACGTACCGGCAGGAGGTCCACGAGTTCACCCTGGACCTGCACATCACCGCCTTCCCCGGCCTGACCTCCCTGTTCGGCACCGGCAAGTTCGGGCAGCAGTTCAGCACCAGCCAGGGGTTCCAGTTCTGAGGCGCGCTACTCGACCTTGACCGTGACATCGTCGAACCACACCCGGCCGGTGCGGTTGCGGAACAACAGGAACACCCGCATCAGCTTGAGCGGCTTGGTCGGCTCCAGCCGCAAGGTGGCCTGATGCCAGTCGTGGGTGCCGCCGACGAAGTCGGTCCGGTGGCCGTTGAACACCGTGCCGTCGGTACAGGTGGCATCGACGTACAGCGCGTAGTCGCCGCTGCCCCCGGCCGAGACGTTCTCCGCCCGGCTCCAGGCCGTCAGGACGATGGGCCGCGGCTCTTTCTGGTTCAGCTCGATCTGCTGGCTGGCGCCGCGCTGGCCCTTGGGGTCCTGGCCGCCGACGGTGATGCCGTGGCCGGTTCGGCCCGCGTTCAGCGCGGTCTGGAAACCCTCGAGGTATGCCTCCCAGCCGGTCACCTCGGAGCGCAGCGGCGCGGTCACCGGCGGGATGGTCCAACAGGCGTCGTCCAGGTTCCGCTGACGCACCGGCTCCAGCGCCTCGCGCGAGGCGCCGGTCAGGAGCACCGTGTAGGTCGCCACCCGCGGCACCACGTAGACGGTCTGCTCGCCTTCCTTGCGCGGGTCGACCCAGACCGGCGGGCCGTCGGCCGAGATGGCCAAACCGGGCTGGGCCGGGGCGCGCTTCAGCACCACCCGCAGGTTCTCGGCCGGCCTGACGGTGATCTTCGTCTCGGCGTGGGGCGTGACCACCTGCTCGAAGCCAGGATTGATCGCGACGTTGTTTGGGTCAGGGACGATCCCGGGGCCGCGGTCCTCGATCCGGATCAGGTACTCGCCGGTCTGGGGCTTATTGTCCGGCGAGAGGTCGTCCTGCTGGTAGGTGGTCCCGCCGTCGGTGCTGAACCACGAGCCGCTCCCGGCGGCACTGGCGTCGATGCCGATCTGCCACCATTTCTGCTGCCCGTCGACCTCGCCCTCGGCGCGGAGCTCGATCAGGTTCTGCTCGCCCAGCGCCTCGCGCGGCAGCTCCAGCTCCTGCCACATGTACCGATTGCACGCGGCCGGGTCGAACTGGCCCACCCGGCGGCCGTTGATGGTCACCACCAGCGGCGCCTGACAGGCCGGCGTGGCCATGGCCATGAGCCGTAGTACCGGTTGGCCCACGTCGGCCGGCCGGGCGATCTCGAGCCGCTTGCGGACCACCGTCCGCGGACTGCCGAAGAAGGTCCGGGTCTCGGCCGAGCCGTCGTCGGAGGCGTACCGGCCGGCCACGGTCACGTCGTAGTCCAGTCCGTAGTTGACCAGGTGGACGGCAGTGCCGCGGGCGGTGCCGAGGAGGTTGATGAAGACCTCGCCCGGCTGCTCCAGCCGCACCGTTGGAGCGACGAGGTCGGCCAACTGCTGGGCGGTCAACTCCTCCAACCCGACCGGGCGGAAGACCACCGCGCCCTGGCCCAGCGGCGCGCCGCCGGCGCCGGCCCGGACCAGCAGAATCTCCTGACATCGGCCCAGCTCGCCGCCGTCGAAGCGGATGGTCAGGACCAGCGGGTCGCCGGGCTTGAGGTCGACCGGCTGCGAGGCGAACCAGTGTTGCCGGTTGTCGTCGATGTCCAGCGTCTGCGCCAGCACCTTGCGCCCCCCGGCCGCGAATTCGAACTGCGAGCAGCCGTCGGATTCGTCGGTCAGGCTGAGGTACGCCTGATACCGCCCGGCCGGCCCGGCGAAGGCCAAGGTGGCCGTGGCCGGCACCTTGGTGGCGCGGACCTGGACCTCGCCCTCGGGCTCGAACCCGTCCAAACGCCAGCCTCGGATCGGCTCGGAGATCAGCCCGATGGCCTGCTTGATCCGGCTCACTCCCGGCGCCGAGGCGGGCCGGCCGTAGTCGTCGTGGGTGCCGAACGAGCCGGTGACGATCACCCGCCCGCCGGCCTCGACATACCGCGCCAGGCCCTCGGCCGCGGCGGCGGCCAGGTGGCTCACCGACGGCACGATCACCGTCTTCGCCGTGACCCGGCCGGGGCCGGTGAAGTCGGCGGCGACGACCACCTCCCAGGGCAGCCCGGCCCGGGTCAGCGCGTCGCCGACGGCGCTGGCCACGCGACTCTGGCGGGCCTGCACGTCGGAATCGGTCGAGTAGAGCACGGCCACGTCGGCCGCCGGCCGGCACCCGGCGTAGAGGTCCTCGTTGACCGTCAGGAAACGGTACCCCTGCTCGGTAGCGCGGTGGATGCGCTGGTTGAACGGGTCGCTCAAGTCGGTGACGGGCAGCGACGGGAAGAGGCTGTAGTTGGGGATGTAGCTGCCCCCGCAGGCGGCGCCCTCGGCGATGGCCAGGGCGAACTCCTCGGCGTGCGGCGACGACGGGTAGAAGAAGTAGTGCATCCCCTCGTGCCACGTCTTCACCCCGCGCTCGGCGCCGATGCGTTCCGGCAGGTAGGCCAGGATGCCGGTCGCCTTGCCGTGCGAGCAGGCCAGCCCGGCCTTGTACCGGAACGCGTTGCGCTCGTACGGCGGGTGGCTCATGGTCTCGTAGAAGACCAGGTCGAAGGCGTCGTGCTCGGCCAGCCACAGCCCGTACGGACTGGCGCCGGCATTGGGCGCCGAGAGCAGCGGCGGCTGGTGACCGTGACAGTACGCGGTGAGCATCTTGTGGTAGTCGGTCAGGCTGTCCAGGATGAACCGGCGCCGGGCGGGCTCGCGCGGGTCGTTGGGCCCGGTCGGGTCGCCCTCGCCCGGATCGAGGCCGTGGGCCCGAGCCCATTTCTGCCAGCCGGCCACGGCCAGCGGGTGGTGGTCCTCGACCGACCACACGGCGTTGTCGTAGAAGATGGCCCAGGTGCCGGTCCGGTCCCACTGGCGGCGCGTCCGCTCGCGGACGAATTCCGGCCAGGCCTCGGTGAACAGGCAGCCGAAGCGGCGGACGGGGTTGTTGTAGGCCAGCACCTCCGTCCCGTCCGGCTTGAGCCCCACCGCACCCTTCAAGGCCGGCACACGGTCGATCTCCTGGAGGGTCACGGTGCGGCTGCAGACGTAGGGCATGAGCCCCAGCCCCTGCCGCAAGGCCGCAGCGGCGGTCTCCGCCGTATCGTAGGTGGCGCCCTGGACGATAGTCTGTTTGTGTCTGGCGAGCAGATCGACCTGATCGCGGTTGAGGCGCGTGTAGGCCAGCGCCCAGTGCAGGTGCCCGCGCCGCGCCCAGTCAGGCTGATCGGTCGCCTCGACCCAGTGCGCCGAAACGGGCAGAACGACCAGGAGCAGGAGCCCAAGGCAACGTGCGCGCATGGTCCACCTCCCGTATATCCGGGGACAGTATACCTATTGCCGGCACGGCGAGCCCGGTGGTATCCGGGCTCGCCGTGCCGGCAATAGGTATACTGTCCCCGGATATAGCATCAGGCTGGCTCGGATGGATTCAGTCCGGTCAACTCGTCGGCCAGGAACCGACCGTCGCGGCGGATCAGCCGGTCGTCGAACCACAACTCACCGCCGCCGGCGCCGGCGTCTTGCAGCAGCACCAGGTCCCAGTGAACCTGGCTGCGGTTGCCGTTGTCGGCCTCGTCGTAAGCCTGGCCCAGGGCCAGGTGCAACGAGCCGGCGATCTTCTCGTCGAACAGGATGTCGCGCATCGGGCGGGTGATCCGCGGGTTGACCCCGAGGGCGAACTCGCCCACGTACCGCGCGCCCTCGTCGGTGTCAAGAATCTCCCGCAGCCGCTTGGTGTTGCTGCTGCTCGCCTCGACCACCCGGCCCTCGGCGAAGGTCAGCGCGACGTTGTCGAAGGCCGTGCCCTGGTAAATGGTCGGCGCGTTGAAGCGGATGGTTCCCTCGAGACTGTCGCGCACCGGCGCGGTGAACACCTCGCCGTCGGGGATGTTGTACTGCCCGCCGCAGAGGATGGCGCGGATCCCGCCGATGCGGAACCGCAGGTCCGTGCCGGGCGCGACGATCCGCACCGTGTCGGTTCGGTTCATCAAGTCTTCGAGCGGCTGCATCGCCGCGGTCAGAGCGGCGTAGTCGATGGTGCAGACCTCGAAGTAGAAGTCCTCGAACCCGGCGGTGCTCATCCCCGCAAGCTGGGCCATGGCGCTGGTCGGGTAGCGCAAGACCACCCACCGCCCGCGCTTCACCCGCAGATCGAAGTGCACCGGTTTGAGGACGTGCTCGGTATAGAGCTTCATCCGGTCCGCAGGCACATCGCTCAACTCGCTGATGTTGTGGCCGGCGCGCAGTCCGACGTAGGCATCGACGGCGGCCATCCGCGCCTGTTCCACGGCGCCGGTGAGGCGCATCGCGTCCTCGGTGGCCTGCCGCAGAAGAGCCCGCTGCACCGGCTGGCTGGCCAGCCCGACCAGGGGCACGGCGCCGACCGCGGCGACGGCCTCGATCAGCGCTTCGACCATCGCGGCGGGCGCGTCGATGGCCTCGATCAGCACCGATTCCCCGGCCGTCAGCTTGAGCGAGTGGGCGACCAGGACGCCGGCCAGGTCGTCAAGCCGAGCATCGCGCATGGGCTTCCTCCGTCCCCAGCTCCCGCGGCCTGTCCCGGTGCCCTTCGGGCTCAGCCGCGCTTCACCACCCGCAGGCCGAGCCGCTCGAAGGCCGCGGCCAGGCCCTCGCGGAGGTTCGCATAGGTGGTGATGCTCTGGAGATCGACCCCCAGGTTGACGATGGTGTGGGCGATCTCCGGCGACACGCCGACGACCCAACACCGAGCGCCGAGCAGCTCGGAGGCGCGGATGGTGCGTAGCATCTGGGCGATCACCGAGGTGTTGATGGAGCCGATCCCGGTGATGTCGAGGAGCACCAGGTCCGACTGGGTCTCGATGATGTTGGCCAGCAGATCCTCGGTGATCTGACGGGAGCGCCGGTCGTCGACGTCGCCGATCAGCGGCAGGGTGAGGATCCCGTCCCAGACCTGGGTCACCGGCGTGCTGAGCTGGCGCATGGCCAGCTCCTTGCGCTCCATGATCTCTTCCTGCAGCTCGTAGTACCCGTCGCTCCACAGCAGCGCCAGGTGGTTGGTGGCCGAGCGGAGCTGATCGATGGCCTGGTGCTCACCGTCGAGGTCGCCGGCGAAGGCGTCGCGGACCATGGGAATGACCACGTCGCCGAGCAGGAAGATGGCCGCCATCACCTCGCTCAACCGGAACCCGCGCGGGACGCGCTGCTCGCACAAGCTGCGGATATAGGCCCGCGCCTCGGGCGACGGCTCCTTGCCGGCCAGCCCCCCAATGAGCTGCAGCGAGCGGTGGATGTTGGGCGCGATCTCCTCGGCGGGAGTGGTCGCGTAATGGGGGCTGGAGGCGCGCATCAACTGAATATAGCGGTCGGTGACGACGGCTTCGTTGGCAACCAGCAGCTCCTGCAGAGTCTTGGCCACGGTGGTACCCTCACTCGACTCAGGTCCGTTCAGGTTAGCCGTCCCGCCCGAGGGCGTCAAGCCGCGTAGGCCTCCAGTCACCGTCAGCCTCCGGCGATCGCAGACTCGGTGATGCGGTTCAGTTCCGCGGCTTGGTCGTCGTTCAGCAGCGGGGTGTCATGCGGCGCCGTGAGGGCTGGCGCACAAGACGCGCACGTGCTCGGTGGTGTTGGCGGCCATGGTCCCTAGCCCGATCACATCGGGCTGGAGCGGCCGAACGTCCTTCATGGTCACGCCGAAGACGCCGTTCACCGCCGGCCTCGTCCAGCGCCCCTGGCCGGGCCCCACGCCCCGGACACCGGCCGGACCCACGCTGACGGCACCGGACCAGGGGGCAGGAGTCAGCCCTGCCTGTCGACACCGAGATGACGGTCGCCCGGCTCTGTGCCGCGGCGGCCGACCTCGGCTCGACGGAGGCGCGGCCGCCCTACCCCGGCTGCCAGCCGCTCAGGCGGGCCATCAGCCACCACCAGGCGCGGGCCATGTGCTGCTGGCCTGCCTCGTTGAGGTGACCACCCTGATCGCGGGAGTAGCCTTCGTAGAGCAACTCGCAGCCTTCGGCGGTGATCAGACGGCCGTCGGGAGCGTGGCATTCGAGATCGGCGATGTCGAAAAGCGTTGCGCCGGTGGTGCGGGCGTGCTCGCGGATCAGGTTGTTGAGCCGCGTGCGCTGGTCGCCGAAACGGGTCACCCGGACCACCGGACAGGTCCACCAGACCAGCTTCAGCTTCGGGTACGCCCGCTGCAGCTCATCGTAGCTGGCGCGCTGCGCGGCGAACACCTGGTCGACATTGATGCGCGGGTAGATATCGGCGTAGCAGAGCTTCATCATGGCCACGTCGACCCGCTCGCCGAACCCGCTGCGCACCTTCTGGCTGAACTCACTGATCTTGCCCGTTCCCTCCCCGTTGCGGCCGAGGAAGAACTCGCCCACCCCGCTGTTGCGGGTGAACCAGTACGGCTCGATGCGCGGCTGGACGGCAACCTGGTAGCGCGGCCGGCCGGCCAAGGACTGGAGGCCGTGGATCACGTCGAAGCCGACCGACTGGTGGCCGAACAGCACCTTGAGCCGTCGCGCTCGGTCCAGGGCGTCGGCGGGGATCACGTTGTCGGCGTCATCGACGCAGCGGTGGTCGATGATCAAGGCGGTGGCGGCCCGGCTCTGCTGAGCGCAGCCGACCAGGCAGGCGATCGCGGCGAAGGCGACGATCACGTGGCGCATGGGAGTCCTCCGCGGCGAGTGTTCCCAGCCTGGGCGCGCGGCAATCAGCCAGCCTGGCTCACCGGCCGGCGCGGCGCAATTTGGGCGCAACAACCCGGCGGCGCCAAACAGGCTAGCGATGCCCTGGCTATGGGCGCTTCTTGACCAGGATGATTCGGTCCACCAGCACGATGTCGTGCTTGGCCGCGCCGCCGTAGGACGGCCCGTCGAACTTCATGGACACCCAGGCGCGCCAGACGTTGGCCGCGCCGGGCTCGTAGACCCGCGTCCCGAGCTCGAGATGCGTCACCCAGCTCTTGGCCGAGAACCAGAGCCAGGAATCCGGAGTGACCACGATCTCGCCCAACTCGTACAAACGGTACGCGCCGGGGGTGATGCGGTCCTGGTCGAGCTTCAGCCGCGCGCCGTGGGTTCCAGATGGGGTGCCGGGAGGGGGATGGCGCGAGATCCACTGGTAGTAGCCCAACTCGAAGGGCATGTCCGGGAAGTGGACGACGGTGGCATAGCCGAACGCCGCCTCGGGATCGGAGACGGTCTTGCGGCCCGGCTGGTGGTCGTAGTTCCTTGGCAGGAACTGCCGCACCTGCTCGGGAGACAGGGACGCGAACTGCTCCGGGAGCGGTTTGGGCTCTCCGCCGGCCGCGACCGCGGCGAGCAGGTCCTGCAGGGTGTCGGAACCCAGTGGACGATGCGCCATGCCGGCCGGGGACACGGCCTTGTTCACGGCCGCGATCCGGTTCGCGTGGGTAGCCGGGTCCCGGTAGCAATCCGGGTAGGCCCGCTGCAGTTCGAACCATTTCCACAGGGTGGCGAAATCCAGCTCCCGGCGCACCAGCCGGATGTTGAGGAGCAAGTCCGGGGCTCCGGCGACCTGCTCCTCCATCTGGTCGAACCAAGTCTGCCAGCGGTGGATGTTGGCCACCGTCAGGTAAGGGAACGTGCGGTCGTCGAGATTGGGCGATGAGAACGTCACGCCGGGCGGCAGGTCGCGCATGTCCTTGCGCCCCTGCTCCAGCTCGGCGAGGTACCGGCGCATCTGCGGCGCCGCGGTGCCGTACTGGTGGTCGGTGAACTCGCGGATGATTGCTTCCGTGTCGCAGTTGATGTCTCTCAGGAGTCTGAGAAACAGGTACACCTGCAGCTCGCCCAGTCCGGCGCGCTGCAGGTACTTGCAGTGGTCGGTGAAGAAGCCGCGCACCCCGGCCTGGTGCAGCAAGCGGACCTGGTTGATGTTGCGTTCCAGATTGCCGAGGGGCATCTCGATGCCCGTGCCCCAGGGGTTCGGGTAGAGCCATGCCCACAGATTACCGGGCGCCGTGATGGCGCTCCAGGCTTTCAGGTCGGCGTACGTCTCCTGGTGGCGCGCGTCCGGGTGCGTCCAGTCGGCGAAGTAGCAGTCCTCAATCGGCGCGAAGGAGACGATCAGGTTCGCGGGCAGCTTGCGGCCGGCCGGCAGCACCGGCGGCTTCTGCGTCTGGCTGCGGCGGTAGGCCAGGGTCTTCACCAAGACCTCGGGATGCTGCTCGCGCAGCAGCGCGCAGATCTCGAACAGGTAGTCGATCAGTGGGCCGCCGGGGCCTCCGTACTGCTCCTCCAGGGCGCGGCACACCGGGCAGTGGCAGAAGGTCCCCGGGGAATCCTCGGCGTCGATGGTGATGATCCGGTTCCCGGGCGCAACCGCCAGGTGCTTGAGCACCTGAGCGGTGAATTGGGCGCGCAGCGCCGGGTTGCCGAAGCAGAGCTGCTTGTCCGGCACGCGCTTGCCGAAAGGGTCCATGGTGAAGTAGTCCGGGTTCGTCGCGAAGTAGTCGCGTCTTGGCACCCAGTCGAAGGTGCGGGCATGCGGCGCGTCGGGCGACGGGGGCACATAGGCGAACAGGCTGTGTACGAACTTGTCGTTGCGCAGGTAGGGCACGAACTCCGATGCGGGGTCCTTCCCCCACTTCTCCGAAGCCATGTTCATGCCGTTCTGGTAGTAGAAGTCATGGCTCCAATACAGCGTCAGCTCGCGGCTCGCGAACGCGAAGCCTCGCTTCCGGCTGAACGGGCTCAGCGTCACGCTCGGCCGGGATGGGACGACCGGCTTCTCGTACACCGAGTACCAGCGCCAGCCGAGGGAGGTCTCGAGGAACTCCATGGCGGCGTGCAGGTTGCCGTGGACGCCTTGGCCGTAGAGGAAGATGTCCGCTCCCCGGCTGAGGGCGACGTGCTCCTGGTCAGTCAGTTCACGGAGGGGGTCGCCGCCGAGCCGCTTGAGCGCGGGAGCACTGAGGCCGACGAAGACGGCGGGAGCGTCCTCGGGCAGGTCCGTGGCCGCCACGACCGGGAACTCGGCGCCGGTGATCTGCCGCAGGTAACCGGTCAGGGTCCGCACCGCGTACTGGTCAACCGGGGACGGCCGGTCCGGCGGCACGACACGGTAGCGGGTACTGCCGTCGGCCGCCAGCACCAGGGGCGACTCGACCAGCGACGCCTGGCCGATGGCCGGCTCACCCGCCGCCACCAGCAGCACCAGGCCCGTAATGGCCCGAAGCGCCGTCTGCACTCTGTTCCTCCCAGCGGTCGGCTGTGCTGATACGCTCCCAGTCAGCACCGCGCGACCCGTCCGCACTCGAGGTTCGCCTCCGGCCGGCCAGAGCCCTCCGGCAAAGGCGTCAGGAACCGGTGGCGGGCAGTCCTTACGCCGCAACTGCCGCAGGCTCGGCGGTCAGCATCCATGCACCTGCCTGGCGGTTGACCGCAGGTCGGTCGGGTCGTAGACTGCGCGGCCTGTGAGGAAGGGCGATCATGCGTTACCGCGCGCTCGGACAGTCCGGTCTGGAGGCTTCGGTGGTCGGGCTGGGCACCTGGGCCATCGGCGGGTGGATGTGGGGCGGGACCGACGAACGGGCCGCGGTGGCCGCGGTTCAGGCGGCCATCGACGCGGGCGTCAACCTGCTCGACACGGCGCCGGCGTACGGCCTGGGGCGGTCCGAAGAGCTGGTCGGCCAGGCCATCGCCGGCCGGCGGGACAAGGTGATCCTGGCCACCAAGTGCGGCCTGGTCTGGCACACGCGACAGGGGACCTACTACTTCGACCAGGACGGCCGGCCGGTTCACCGTTTCCTGGGCCCCGACTCGATCCGGTACGAGCTGGAGCGGAGCCTGGCCCGGCTGGGCACCGACACCGTCGACCTCTACCAAACCCATTGGCAGGATTCGACCACGGCGATCGAGGACACCATGGCCTGCCTGATGGACCTCCAGGCCGCCGGCAAGATCCGCGCCATCGGCGTCAGCAACGTGACCGTGCCGGAGGTCGAGGCGTACCGCGCAGCCGGCGCCATCGCGGGCATCCAGGAGCGGTACAGCATGATCGACCGCTGTGTGGAGGGTGCGCTGCTGCCGTACTGCCGGGACCACGGCCTGGCCGTGCTGGCGTATGCGCCGCTGGCCTCGGGGCTGCTCACCGGCAGCATCGGGCCCGAGCGAGTCTTCTCCGGCGACGACCTGCGCCGCGACCATCCGCGCTTCGCGCGGGCCAATCTGGAGCGGGCGGCCGCCCTGCTGGCGGAGGTCCGCCCCATCGCTGACGTGCACCGCGCCACGGTGGGCCAGACGGTCACCGCCTGGACACTGGCCCAGCCGGGCCTGACCCACGTCCTGTGCGGCGCGCGGAGTCCCGAACAGGCCATCGAGAACGCCGCCGCCGGTGATCTTGAGTTGACTGGTGACGAGCTGAGCCGGATCGACGACGCGCTGCGCCGTCACGGGCCGGGAATCGTTTAGCCGCTCAGCTCGCCAGGAGCTGGCGCAGAACGTACTGCAAGATGCCGCCGTGGCGGCAGTACTCGGCTTCCTGCGGCGTGTCGATCCGGGCGATGGCGGTGAAGGTCCGCGTCCCGTCGTCGCCGACCGCCGTGACGGTCACCTCGCGGCTGCCCGACAGACCGCCGGCGATCAGCTCGGCCACGCCGGCGATGGTGTAGACCTCGCGCCCGGTCAGCCCGAGCGAGGCCGGGTTCTGGCCTTCCTGGAACTGGAGCGGGGCGATCCCCATGCCGATCAGGTTGCTGCGGTGGATGCGCTCGAAGCTCTCGGCGATGACCGCCTTGACGCCCAACAGGGCCGGGCCCTTGGCGGCCCAGTCGCGGGAGCTGCCCGAGCCGTACTCCTGGCCGGCCAGGATGATGCTCGGCACGCCGTCGGCCTGGTACCGCATGGCCGCCTCGAAGATGGACATCTGTTCGCCGTCCGGCAGGTGGACCGTCTCGCCGCCCTCGACGCCGGGGACCAACTGGTTGCGCAGCCGGACGTTGGCGAAGGTGCCGCGGACCATGACCTCGTGGTTGCCGCGCCGCGAGCCGTAGGAGTTGAAGTCCTTGACGGCGACGCCGTGCTCCTGGAGGTACCGGCCGGCGGGGCTGTCCGGCTTGATGGACCCGGCCGGTGAGATGTGGTCGGTGGTCACGCTGTCACCCAGCACCGCCAGCACGCGCGCGCCGGCGACGTCCTGGAACGGCCGCGGCTCGGCCGGCATGGCCTGGAAATAGGGGGGATGCTTGACGTAGGTCGAGGCCGGGTCCCACTGATAGGTATCGCCCTCGGGCAGGGGCATCGACTGCCACCGCTCGTCGCCACGGAAGACGTCGCGGTAGATGTCCGAGAACATCTCCGAGCGCAGCGTCCGGTCGATCACCTCGCGCACCTCGGCCTGGGTCGGCCAGAGGTCCTTGAGGTAGACCGGCTGCCCGTCGGAGCCGACGCCCAGCGGCTCGGTGGCCAGATCGACGGTGACGCTGCCGGCCAGCGCGTAGGCGACCACCAGCGGCGGCGAGGCGAGGTAATTGGCGCGCACCTGGGAGTGGATCCGGCCTTCGAAGTTGCGGTTGCCCGAAAGGACCGCAGCGACCAGGAGGTCACCTTGATCGATGGCCTTGGCGATGGCCGGCGGGAGCGGGCCGCTGTTGCCGATGCAGGTGGTGCAGCCGTAGCCGACCAGGTGGAAGTTGAGCTGCTCCAGATAGGACAGCAACCCCGCCTTGTCCAGGTACTCGGTGACCACCTTGGAGCCCGGCGCGAGGCTGGTCTTGACCCACGGCTGCACGGTCAGCCCCTTCTCGACCGCCTTCTTCGCGACCAGCCCGGCGGCCATCAGCACGCTCGGGTTCGAGGTATTGGTGCAGCTCGTTATGGCGGCGATGACCACCGCGCCGTGGTCCAGGGCGAAGCTGTCGCCGTTGGTCGAGACCTGCTGCGCGGCGCCGCCGCTCTTCCCGGCCTCGGCGGCGGTCTTGGCGAACGACGCCTTGACCTCGTTCAGCGACAGCCGATCCTGCGGCCGTTTCGGTCCGGCCAGGCTCGGCTCGACGGTGCCCATGTCCAACTCCAGCCTGCTGGAGTACTCGGCCTCGGGGCTGTCGGGAGTGGCGAACAAACCCTGTTCGCGGCAGTACGCCTCGACCAGCGAGACCTGATTCTGGTTGCGGCCGGTGAAGCGCAGGTAGCGGAGCGTCTCGTCGTCGACCGGGAAGATGGCGCAGGTGGCGCCGTACTCCGGGCACATGTTGGAGATGGTGGCGCGGTCGGCCAGCCCCAGCCGGGCCAGGCCGGGGCCGAAGAACTCGACGAACTTGCCGACCACCCCGTGCTGCCGCAGCATCTGCGTCACCCGCAGCACCAGGTCGGTGGCGGTGGCGCCCTCGGGCAGGGCGCCGGTCAGCTTGAACCCGACCACCTGCGGGACCAGCATCGACACCGGCTGGCCCAACATGGCCGCCTCGGCCTCGATCCCGCCGACACCCCAGCCCAGCACGCCCAGGCCGTTGATCATGGTGGTGTGCGAGTCGGTCCCGACCAGCGTGTCCGGGTAGGCGACCAGCCCGCCCTCGCCGTCCTCGACGCTCATCACCACCCGGCCGAGGTGCTCCAGGTTGACCTGGTGGACGATCCCGGTATCGGGCGGCACCACCCGGAAGTTGTCGAACGCCTGCTGGCCCCAGCGCAGGAAGGCATACCGCTCGCGGTTGCGCTCGAACTCGAAATCGGCGTTGAGCCGGAAGGCGTCGGGAGAGCCGAAGGCATCGACCTGGACCGAGTGGTCGATCACCAACTCGACCGGCTGCAGCGGGTTGATCCGCGTCGGATCGCCGCCCATGGCGACCATCGCGTCGCGCATGGCGGTCAGATCGACCACCGCGGGCACGCCGGTGAAGTCCTGCAAGAGCACCCGCGCGGGCATGAACGAGATCTCGCGAGACGGCTCGGCGGCGGGGTCCCAGTCGACGATGGCGGCGATGTCGGCGTCCGTGACCTGCCCGCTGCCGGCGCGGCGGAGGAGGTTCTCCAGCAGAATCCGCAGCGAGAACGGCAGCCGGTCGAGCCCGCGCCCGCCGGTGTCCACGACGGACAGGCGGTAGATTCCGTACGATCGGCCGCCCACGGTGAAGGTGTCGCGGCTGGGGGTGCTAACGCTCATCGAGGCCTCTCTCTGCGCCAAGTCGTCCGACGCGGAGTCCGGGATCATTCCAGACACGGATGTGTTTGAATGATATGCCGGATCCCCGATAATGGCCAGAGGTGGAGCCGGGAGCGGGTGTGCGTCAATTCTGAGGAAAAGGGGTCAGGAGCCTTTTCTGGATCGCGCAGCTCTGTGTAGAAGCGGGAGGAGTCAGGGCCGAAAAGGCTCCTGACCCCTTTTCCGCCGGGAGCAAGCCTTGGCGGGTGGCGGATCGGCCGGTGCGAAGGGTCCCGGGTGGGCGCACGAGCAGCGTCGCTGGGACGAGGGCTGCCGGCAGGTGGCCGGCTGTGACGAAGCCGGGCGCGGGCCGCTGGCCGGACCGGTGGTGGCGGCGGCGGTGATCCTGCCCCGCGACCTGGCGTTGCCCGGTCTGAACGATTCCAAGAAGCTCGACGCCGCCGCGCGTGAGAGGCTCTTCGGCGCCGTCCTGGCCGGCGCGACGGCGGTCGGGATCGGGCTGGCCGAGCCCAACGAGATCGACTCGCTCAACATCCTCCGGGCCAGTCTGGTGGCGATGCGACGGGCGGTGGCCGCGCTGGGCGTGACCCCGGATCACGTCCTGATCGACGGCAATCGGCCGGCGCCGGGTCTGCCCTGCGCGCAGACGGCCGTGCCGGGCGGCGACGGGCTGTCGGTAAGCATCGCCGCCGCCAGCATCGTCGCCAAGGTGACCCGCGACGCGGTCATGGTCAGGCTCGACGCTCTGTTCCCAGGGTACGGTTTTGCCGGCCACAAAGGCTACCCGTGTCCGAGTCATCTGGCGGCGCTGGCGGCGCTGGGCCCGTGCCGCGTCCACCGCGCCAGCTTCGCCCCGGTGCGCGCGCTGTTGGCCGACCCGCCGCCGCTCCCGCCGGCCAGGTCCCGCGGCGCCTCGCCGGCGCAACTGTCGCTGTTCGGGGACGGCTCGACATGACCGGCGACCCCCGCCACGAACTGGGCCGGCGGGCGGAGAAGGTGGCCGCCAAGACGCTGCGGCGGAAGGGTTACCGGATCGTCGACCGCAACTGGCGCTGCCGCCTCGGGGAGATCGATCTGGTCGCCCGGCACGGCGAGGACATGGTGATCATCGAGGTCAAGGCTCGGGACACCGAGGAGTTTGGCGGCCCGGAGGCGGCGGTGGCGCCGGACAAGCAGCGGAAGCTGAGCCGGCTGCTCGACTACTACTGCGTGGCCACTCGCGCGCCGGAAGTCAACTGGCGCTTCGACGTGGTCGCGGTGGTGGTGGACGACGACCGGCGGATCGAGCGTTGCACCGTCTACCAGAACGCGTTCGAGTACGTTGGGTAGGAGCCACCAAACCAGGAGTCATGGGCCACCACCGCCAGAGCAGACCTGACCACCAACCCTTTCTCCTCCGGAGAAAGTGGCCCGCAGGGCCGATAGAGGGGGTCGCGATGACTTCACGCCGACCCGAGTCGCCTCTTCCGGCGCTGCGCGCCACCTTCTCCAGTGGAGCAGGAGTTGCCTGGCGCCGGAGGCACGGGGCCGCCCTGGCTGTCTTGCTGATGGTCTGCGGCGCAGCTACCGCGGTGCCGGTACGGCCGATCGGCGAAGTGGTGCCCGACCTGATGCCGGGCGACCTGGAGCTGGCCGTCATCCCCACTCCGCGGGTGGAGCGCGGCCAGCCGGTGGTGATCCCGCTGCCGCCGCCGGTGGCGGTGATCGGCGGACTGGCCGATCTGCGCGCCGGCCGACAGCAACTGGCCGACCTGGTCCGAGGCGAGCTGCTCGAGGCGGACACCGTGCCGGCGGAGTGCCTAACCGTGCTGGTCCTCGGCCGCAGGGACTCGCCGGCGGTCAGGCGATGCGCCGAGTCGCTGCCCGCCGTGGCGCAATGCGTCGCGGAGCTGCCGGCCGGCGATGAGGCCTACGCGCTGATCGTCGGCACGGCCGGCGCGGACCAGCCGGCCGTGGTGTGCCTCGTCGGCGACACGCCGCAGGCGCGGTTCTGGGGTCTCCAGTCGCTGCGTCAGTTGTGCTGGCGCGAGGGCGACACGGTCTACGCGAGGGAGGTCGAGATCGTCGATTGGCCCGCCTTCGCGCTCCGAGGCTGCAAGAGGGCGCAGGTCTGGGAGCACGCGCTCAAGGCCAACTTCCGCTACTCGGTCCTGGGCGGCGGGCGCAACCCGCTGGTCGACGTGGACCTCGACGGCTTCGGGCGGCATTTCATGGACCAGTGGATGCCCGACCTGCTGCTCGGCCGCGAGCTGGACGATTCCGAAGCGAAGATGGCGGAGATGGAGCAACAGGTCCGCGGCTTTTTCGAGCGCGGGGCGACGGGCATCTGCCTCCACCTGGACGACCAGCCGATGGCCATGACGCCGGAGACCGCGGCCAGGCACGGCGGTAGCTACGAAGCCGCCGTGGTGGCCATGGTCCGCCGCCTCTACGCCGTGGCCCGAGCCGCCCAGCCGGACGCCCTGGTGACCTTCATCCCGCAACCCTACTGGACCGCCAGCCGGTACCCGGACTACGCCGCCGCCCTGCTGAAGGCGGGCGGGCTCCCGGACGAGGTGGGCCTGTTCCTGTGCGGGCCGGAGGTGACCAGCCCGGCCATCCCGCCCGACGATCTGGCCCGCTACCGCGAGAGCTTCCGGTTGACGGGAACCAAGGCGCTGATCTACGACAACTACCTGCGCTCGAACTGCTTCCGGGCCATCGAGGCGCGGCCGGCGGCGCTGGCGGAGCAGCTCCTCGGCGTGTCCACCGAGACCGGCAGCGCCACCAGCCGGATCACCCGGCTCGACTGGGCCTGGAACCCGGCGGCGTACGACGAGGAGCGGAGCCTCCGGCTGGCCTGCCGCGAGCTGGGCGGGCTGCGGCACCAGGCCGAGGTCTACCGCGCCGTGTCCCTGGCCGAGGGGCGGCTGCCGGAACGGTACGATGACCAGGAGGAGGCCCTGGCCGCCTGGCGGAGCGGCACCGCCGAGCTGACCGAGTTGCTGCCGAAGCTGGCGGCGCTGCGCGATCAGGGAGGGTTGACCGGCCGGGTGTCCCTGCCACGCTGGACCGAGGTCTTGACCGACCATCCTTTGGACGGGGCGCTGGACGAGTTGGTGCTGTTCTCCCGCGCGCTCGGCACCGACGAGCTGAGCGCGCTCCGCGAGCGCGGCTCGCGGCAGGCGGTCGAGGCGGGCGAGGTGAAGCGCGACGGCCTGGTGGCGGCCTGGCTGTTCGACCAGGACGGCGCCACGGCGCCGTGGCAGGGCCGGCTGCCGGACGTGAAGGTGGTCGGCGGCGACGGCCTGCGCTGGGTCGACGGCCGGTACGGGCGCGCGGTCCGGATGCCGGGTCAGGGCAGTTACCTGGAGGTGCCCCCGGCGGCGGAGTTGGACCTGGCCCGGTTCACCTTGGCCGCCTGGGTCAAGCCGCGGCGGACCGGCCGGTTCCAGATCATCGCCCGCAAGGCCGCGCCGGCCTCGGGGCGCAACTACTCGCTGATCATCGCGCCGGACGGCCGGCCCTACGTGGACATCTACCCGCAGCCCGGCCCGGAGGCCAGGACGCCGGTGGTCGACGAGGCCTGGCACCACCTGGCCGCGTGCTGCGACGGCACCCAGGTGACCCTGTGGATCGACGGCAAGCTGGAGGGCACCACCCGCCTCGCCAAGCCGCTCGCCGCCGGCGCGGGACCGCTCCACCTGGGCGCCATGCCGGCGGCGGCGCCCGGCCTGCCGCGCGGGTTTGCCTACGACCTGGTCGATCACCTCCGCCGCGAGAACCAGGGCGTGATCACCGAAGAGGCGACCGACGAGATCCTGACCCACGCCTTCCGCTTCGCCACCGCCGCCAGGGCTACGGCGGTGATCGACGGCGACCTGACCGACGCCTGCTGGCGCTCGGCGCCGGAGCAGTCCGGCGTCAACGTCGCCCACAACGGCACCCAGGCCGCGGACCAGTGGCAGGGCGGCTTCCGCGTCGCCTACGACGAAGCCACGCTCTACCTGGCCGTCTGGAGCCGCGACGGCGCGGCCGGGCGGCACCAGGCGCCGGACCGGCTCAAGACCATGCTCACCAACGGCCTGTCCGACAGCCGCTGCACGGTACTGCTCGATCCCGGCCGGACCCGGCGGCGCGCGATGGTGTTCGCCCTGGACGACGCCGGCGAGGCGCGCGACGCGCTCTACGACTCGTCCTCAGCCGCCGCGCCGCAGGGCGAGGCGTGGGAGTCGGGCTGGCGCCACGCGGTCAAGGTAGCCGGTGACGGCTGGGCCGCCGAGGCGGCCATCCCGCTGGCGGCGCTCGGCCGGACCCCGGCCGCCGGCGAGGTGTGGGGCCTCAACCTTTGGCTCTGGAAGCCCGGCACCCCGGCGTTGATCTGGTCGAACAAGATCTGGTGGTGGGGCTACCTGGACGTCAGGCAGGCCGGCAACGTGCGCTTCCGTTGACCGATCACCGCGGCTCCACCCGCGCGTGCCAGAGGTACCTGGACCCCGCCGGCGCGGCAGGCTGGGGCGGTTGGGTGTAGAGGTACTCGAGCGCCGCCACGGCGGTCGGCAGGACCACCTCCGGATTGGGCGAGAAGCCGCCGACCCGCCACAGCCAGCCCCAGCCGCCGAGCCGGTAGCCGGCGATGAAGTCCGCGCCGGCGCCGGCGATCAGGGCCACGTGACCGGGATCTTCGTTGCCCCGCGGCGCGCCGCGGTTGACCGGGCTGGCCAGCAGCTCGATCCTGGCGGAGAGCTCCTCGCCCAGCCAGCGGCGGCCGGTCGGGGTGACCGCCAGCTCCTCGGGCGGCGCCTCGACCTCGCCGGTGGCGATGGGCAGGCCGAGGTGCCCGGCGCCGCTCGGGCCGACCGCTTCGCCCTGCCACGCGGCGCCGGCGCGGAACACGGCGCCGTGGAACGAATAGCCGCCGGTCTCCCACCAGATCCCGCCGCGGTTGACATAGTCGCGAACCGCGTCCAGCGCCTGCCGCCACTGCCCGGCGCCGGTGGTGGGCATCGTCTCGCCGTACGGATTGACCACCGCCAGCCAGGCCGTCGGGCCAGGCTTGAGCGCGGCGAACAGCTCGTCGGCCGTCGCCAGGCGGCGGACGGGTACCTGCCACTCCGTGGCCAGGCGCGACTCGTTGAGCGCCTTCAGCCACTGCGCCGGCTCGATCTTCGTCCAGCTCGGGGAGACCCCGGCGCCCAGGTCGATCAGCCCGATGGCCGGCCGTGGCCCAGGCCAGTCCCGCGGCGCCTTGCCGGCCAGCTCCACCGGCGGCTGCACCCGTTGCTCGGGCTTGACGGCCGGCAGCTTCACCGGCACCGCGCCGCCCGTCACCGTGGCCTCGGCCGGCGGCTGCCCGTCCACGGTGACGCGCACCGCGCCGGTCACGCCGGGCAGCGGCACCGCCACCGACGACTCGGCCTGCTGGTAGACCCAGACCTCGGCCCCGCGGCCGCGGGTCTCGCTGACGAAGCACAGCCCGCCTCCGTCGGACGAGGTCCAGTCGGCGGCCACGTCGCCGGCCAGCATCCCCGGCGCCGTGGCCTGGAAGCCGTGGGGCGGCAGCGCCACCTGACCTGCGGTCTTGGCCGTCGGTCCCAGGTTGGCGACCAGCTCGACCGGCCCGTAGCGGGCGCGGATGACGCCGTCGTCCTCGACCGTCGGCTGCCGCCCGCGGTCGTGGGCGAAGGCCTCGACCGGCTCGCCCACGTACCGGGCACAGAGCGACTTCTGCACCCGGTCGAGCCAGGCCAGCCACTGCCGGGTCGGCTCCCGGTCCAGGCCGGACGCGGCGGTGCGGTAGCTCAGGCTGTAGCCCAGGCCCAAGGTCCAGGCGAGCACCTCGCGGGTGGTCACGAACTGGCCCAGATCGTGGTGGAGCAGGATGGTCTTGTCGTGGACCAGGGTCTGCGCCAGCGGGAAGACGGACCAGGTCTCGGGCGGGTACTCGGTCTTGAGCAGCCGCCGCCAGGTCGGCCCGCCCTGGGTCGGGACGATGCCCCAGGTCATGCCGCAGAGCTGAGTCTGGTACTCGGCCACGCGGTCCCAGCCGTTCTCGGTCGAGAGCGGCTTGGTCCGCGAGTCCTCGGCGACCATCGACAGGATGCCTTCGGCGTAGGCATACGGCGTCGGCGAGGCGGGGTTGGTGTCGTAGACCCAGGTCCGCGCGCCGCACTGGTCTTGGAACAGCACGTCCACGGGGTACTCGTCGGTGAACTGCCGCACGGTCTTCCGGTTGGCGGCCTGCACCGCCGGGTGCCAGAAGCAGATGGTCCAGCCGTCGTTGTTGCCGTAGCGCTCGAGCCGGTCGTTCCCCTCCAGGGACTTCAGCAACGGCGCGGTGCCTTCCCGCTCGAAGGTCGGGCCCTGGGGATGATCGCACCACCAGGTGGGGTTGGTATAGGGCATCACCAGGTGCCCGAGCTGGTGGCAGCGGTCGTAGAACGTTCGCAGTTCCTCGGGCGTGCCGAACGACGGGTTCGGCGGCAGGTGGTCGGGATACTGCTTGTCGAACCCGCCCTTGAGGTAGTCGCTGAAGTGGACCAGCGTCGGGACCGGCAGCCGGTCCAGGTACCGGAGCTTCTCCTTGGCGGCGCCGGTATAGAAGACCATCACCGCTGCGCGCAGCTTGCTCAGCAGCTCCGGGCTGACTTTCTCGGCCAACTTGCGGGTGATGCCGTTGGCTTGCGCGTATCGGCCCAGGTCGGCGGTGACGGAGTCACCGACCGCCAGCCGAACCGCCGGGCTGTCCCAGCTTTGCCCGGTGCCCACGAAGGTGCCGAAGGACCGCTCGCAGTACCCGCCCTGCTCGTCGCCACCCCAGGCCAGCGCCCCAGGCACGAACAGCGCGCGGCGGTCCTGGAGACCCGCCCACGGCGCCCAGCCGCGCGGCTGGAGGCCGTACACCGCCGCCGAGCCGGCGGCCGTTTCGAGGTGCAGGAAGTCGGCGAAGGCAGGGGGATAGGCGCTGCCCATCTTCAGGTAGCGTAGCGGCCGCAGGGCGTAGTAGAAGGGATACCCGCCGACCTCGAACCAGTTGCCGCCGGCCTTGACGTAGTCGCCCACGGCCGCCGCCAGCTCGGCCATGCCGCCGGCGGCGGTGACCGGCGCCCACTCGCCGTAGGGGTTGAGGATGACTTGGAACTCACCCGACCGCGCCGCGGCCAGGACCGCCTCGGGCGACGACAGCTCGACCACTTGCACCCGGCCGCCGGCCGCCCCCCGCGCGGCGCGCAGCCGGCCGCGCCACTCCTCGACAGTGATGTCGCACCAGCCGCCCCGGTCCGGCCCTCGGGTCAGGGCGATCAGGCCGAGCTTCCTGCGCTCGCCCGCCACGCCGGCCGCCAGCCGGCCGAGCACCGACCCGACCAGGTCCGAGACCAGCTTGGCTTCGTCGCCGCGGACGCCGCCGCCGATCCGCCAGACCCGGCCCTGGCCGCCGAGGTTGGCCGCGGAGAAAAACGGACCGTGATCCGAATCGACCAGCACCAGCTCGGCCTGGGCCCGAGTCGGCGGGCGGTTGACCTGCGCCGTCGACTGGTTGACCCGCGCGATCACCGCCGGAGGCAGCCACTGCTCGGCTCCGGCCGCGGCGCGCAGCGCCGCCGGCGGATCGCGGTCCGGCCGCTGGTCCAGCGGCCCGCCATACACCGCCGCGTACCCGCTCGGCCCCGCCGGCTGCGACCGCCAGCCGCTGGGCTTGTCCTCCGGCTGCGGCATGAAGAACTCGGCCCGGCAGGCGATCCCCACCGACGAACTGCCCGAAGTGGGCGCCACCAGGCGGGTCACCTGCTGCGGGGTGAAGCGCAACCGGCCCGGCAGCGTCAGGCTGAGGATGTCCTTCTGCCGCGGCGTCGCCCTGGCCCGCAGCTCGAGGCCCGCCGCCGCGGCGGTGACCGTGACCACCAGTTCCAGCTCGGGCGCGGTGTAGGTCAGCGTGGCCGTGTCCTTGCCGGTCACCGCGATGGTCAGCGGACGCGTGGCGTCACCGGCCTTGAACGAGGCGGCGTCGAGCAGGCTGTCGTCGCGCCAGCGCACTTGCCACAGTCCGTGCTCGCCGCCGCGCAGGATGCTGCTCTCCCGCCCAGTCTGTGACAGCGCCAGCAGATTCCCGTCCTCGGCGCCGAACTCCGCCCGGTACCGGCCCGCCGCGGCCACCAGCCGGCCATCGGCCAGCCTCACCTCGGCCCGGGCGCTCCCCGCCCCGACGATGACCATCAGCACCGTCACACCACACGCCCGGAACGCCCTCATCGGACCTCTCCACCACGGCGAAGTGCCGCCTATTCGCTCAGCATGGCGTCGGCTCCTGCCGATGTACGAGAGGTGAACAGCGGGGACGAGCGGCGCGCACTATGTGGGCCGTGTCCGTCCGTGTCCGTCGCTTCACCGAAGGAATGTCGGCCGCCCGCGCCAATGCGTCGCGCGGCTGGAGGTGCGGCATGAGCGAGGCGGCGGCGGGCGATCTTCCGGTGGTGGCGGTCACGGCGGACAACCTGCCGGCGGCCTGGGAGCAGGCGGTGATCGAGACCTGGCGGCGCGGGACGGTCATCGCCACCCAGTACGACCGGCCCGAGGACCCGCCCTCGCGGGACGCCCTGGCGGTGATCACCGTGCTCGATCCCTTCGCCGAGCCGCGCATCCACAAGGCCATTCCGTGCGGCATCAGCGATCTGGAGGCCTACCGGCAGGAGGTGGTCGACGGAATTCACGACCACTGGATCGATCCCGCGGCCGGCAAGTGGGAGTACACCTACCACGAGCGCATCGCCCGCTACTCGGTCCCCGGGCTGCCGCAGCCGGTGGACCAGCTCGCCTACGTGGTGGACGCCCTGGCCGAGGCGCCCATTTCGCGCCGCGCGCAGGCGACCACCTGGAAGCCGTGGGAGGACGCCGGCTGTATCGACCCGGCCTGTCTCCAACGACTCTGGTTCCGAGTCTACGGCGACCGGCTGGTGCTCCACGCCGACATGCGCTCGAACGACGCCTTCAAGGCCTCGTTCATGAACATGTACGCCTTCACCGACCTGCAGCGCCATGTGGCCGAACAGTTGTCCGGCCGGCTCGGACGCACCATCACGCCGGGCCAGTACATCCACACCGCCAGCAGCTTCCACATCTACGGCAGCTACTACGACGAGTTCGCCAAGTTTCTGGAGTCGGTCGAGCGCCGGTCGTTCGAGGAGCGGACCTACCGCACGGACGTTCTGCAGCCGGTGATCGACGAGGCCCGGGCCGAAATCGCCGAGTCGCTCCGTCGTGAGCGGGAGACGGGGCGGAAAGGGTTGTAGGGGCGGCAATCCAGTGGACGCAGTCCCACCTCTCCAGCCGGAGTACCGGCCCGTGGTCGAGGCGGCCGTGCGCGCCGTGCGCGAGCGATTCGGCCCGAGGCTGGCCGCCGTCTACCTGACCGGCAGCGTCCTGCACGGCGAGGCGTTGCCCGGCGTGTCCGACTTGGACGTGTTCACCTTCCTGATCGACGAGCCGACCAGTGACGACCGTGACTGGGCGGCGTCCTGCGAGCGCGACTTTCCGGACCGGTTCGCGTACGTACCCGAAGCCCACCTGAACCTGAACTCCGCCGCACGGCTTCGCGACGAGGCGTTCTGGCGCTACGCCTTGCGCTGGTGCAGCGTGCGCCTGGCCGGCGCCGACCTGGTGTCGGCCCTGGAGCGGGAGGGCATCGCGACCGATGCGCCCGGACCGGACATGGCGCGGCAGAGGATGTTGTTCGCCCGTCCCGACATCCTGGACCGCGCGACCGGGCGCGTATCGGAGCAGTGCTACCCCACCCCAGCCGATCCGAGGCTGGCCGCCCGGAAGATGGCCCAGTACTTCGTGGTCCTGCCGGCAGCCTACCTGGCCATGGCCGAGGGCCGCTTCCGCTCATTCGCCGCCCGCGAGGTGTTGCCCGGCTTGGCCGAGGCGTATCCCCAGTGGTCCGCGCTGGCCGAGTTGGCGGAACGTGCGATACGCTTGCCGTTGTCAGCGGGTCTGTCGCCGCAGCAACTGGTCGGCCACGTCAGCCCGTTCCTGGACTTCGTCGAGGAACGCCTGCGCGGGCCGTCCAGCCAGTGAGTCTCACTCGGGCAGGCGCACCTCGTACATGAGCGCGCGGCGTGACCTGGTCAGGTCCGCTTGGAAGGCGTGGTCCGTCAGCGGCACCGTCCGCCCGTCGTCGAGCGCCGTCACGGTGCCTCCAGCCGGGAGTCGGACCGTCACCGGGCCGTGGTCGGGCTGCCAGTAGTTGGTCACCAGCAGGAGCATCCGTCCGCCCTGCATCATGCCGGCCACCCGGCCGGGCTCGACCGCGGTGGCCTCGGCCGCGGTGATGGGCTGGCCATCGAGGATGACGTCTTCCAGCGGAACCACCTGCCGGAGCACGTCGGCCAGAGTGGCATAGTCGCGGCCGTCCAGGTGCCGGGCGGTGAAGTAGGTGAACCCGGCGGCGCCGGCGGCGAAGGTCTCCATCAGGGCGTAGCGCCACTCCTCGCCGCCGTAGCGGATCCCGAGCCAGGGCACGATGGGCGTGCTGGTGCCGTCGCGGCACCGGCCGATCGCCTCGCCGACCCGCTCGCGGACCCGATGGTAGAGGGATGGCATGTAGCAGTCGATCAGCCCGGCCCGGCGCAGCTCGCCGGCGTGGACGAAGTGGTGGTAGAAGCGGCTCTTCTCCGCCTGCCACAGCGGCGAAACGTCGTAGATGCCGAGGCTGAAGCCGGAGCCGCCGGCCTTGGTCAGGGCCTGGCTCAGCTCGGTCCGGATCCGGCGCACGAAGGCCGCGCCGAACTCGCCCTGGAACCGCTCCCACAACGCGTGCAGCTTGGGCTCCTGGTCCGCCTTGAGCTCAAACTGCCGCGGGTCCGCCTCGGCCACGCCGTGCCCCTTGAGAAAGGCGCGGAACTGGTTCAGGCAGTAGGGGCAGAAGCAGGCCGGTCCGGACGCGCCCCAGTCCGGCTCGAAGTCCAGCCAGACCGAAGTCGCCCCGTGAGCGATCCCGCGGCGCAGCTCGGCCAGCTCGGTCTCGTAGTACCGGTCGAAGTACAGCCGCGGACACATCGTGACCGATGGCTTGCCCTCCAGGTTGACCAGCCGCTGCGGCTCGGGCAGGGCCTTCGAGGCGCGCTGCAATCCCTCGTAGAAGGGCGAGTAGTTGGCCACCACGCTGAGCCCACGGCGCTTCGCCTCGGCCACGAACCCGTCGATGTCGGCGTCCGGCGCCGCCGCGGCCGTGTCGGTCTTGAGCAGGCTGACCGTGTTCAGCCCGACCCGCGTCCAGAAGTCGAAGAACCCCGGCCAGAGGCGCTTGTATTCGACTGAGCTCCAGTCCACGTCCAGCAGCAGTCGCCTGGCCCGCGGCGCGGCCGGGATGGCGATGGAGCGCAGCCGCAGCTTCTGGGTGCCGGGCCGGCCGACCAGGTACAGATCTCCTTCCCGCCCGACCGGCCAGGTGGTCGACAGGTACAGCGTGGACACGCCGTCCGGATAACTGTATCGCCGTCCCGGCGGGACGGTGCGCGGCTGGTGCACGGCCTCCGGACTGCTCCGGCCATCGGCCGCGGCGACCGTCACCCCGTCGGGCAGATAGACATCGAGCACCGCCGCGCGGTACGGACAGACCGCCACCGCGAACTGAGGCGAGACATAGACCTCGTCGCGGAAGTAGAGGTCGACCACCCACGGCCCGGCGAGCGCCGCGGCCGGATCGTGGACCGCCTCGCCCGGCGCGTGCTCGCCGGCGATGACCTCGATCTCGTCCATCATCAGGTAGCGGCCGTCGGGCTTCATGACCAGCGCCACCAGCCGCCCGGCCGCCTTCAGCCCGGCGAATCCCAGGACCTGATACGGCGCGTCGCGGAGCTCGGCGTAGTAATCCTCGTTGCGCCACCGGCCGACCGGATGCCAGACCTTGCCTTCGTCGCTGGTGAAGGCACAGAGCCAGTCCGGGTAGCGCACCCCGGCGTGCCAGGCGCCCTCGAACCGCACCCGGACCGCCGAGATGGGGCAAACCGCGCCGAGGTCGACGGTCAGGGTCAGTGACTGGCCGCCATCCCACCCGACCGTCCGCCGGTCCCACCACTGCCGCTCGGACACCACCCCGTCGGTGAGCTGCGCCCGGTCGCCGGCGTCGGTACACATGGCCGGGTCGTCGGGCCGGTAGTCGGGCGGCCGGCTCCACGCCACCGGGCAGCCGCGGGCCAGGTTCTCGCCGTCGCCCAGCACGCTCTCCGCCGCCGGCGCCGAAGACGCCATCCACACCGCCAGGACCAACGCCATCGACCTCGCCATGGGTAACTCCGCTGACTGATTCACCGGTCGCCGGCGCGCACCTTTGCCTTGACAGCCACCCCGGCAGGTGGCACAACGGCGCCGCGGAGGAAACGGTGTGGACATCGATCGACGACGGTTCTGTCAGACCGGCCTGGCGGCCGGAGGGCTGCTGATGGCCGGGCGCGCCGGGCGGGCGCAGGCCGGGTTGGACCTGGTCAGCGGCGGCCGGTCGGAGTATGTCATCGTGCGGGCGGCGGCGGCCAGCGCCTGCCAGGTCCACGCGGCCGAGGAGCTGCGCGACTTCCTCCGCGCCATGACCGGCGCCGAGCTGGCCATCGTCACCGACGAGGGGCCGCTCCCGGCAAGGGCCATCCTGCTCGGGGTGACTCGGCATACTCAGGCGGTGCTGGGCACGGCGCCCGACCTGGCCAAGCTTGGCGACGACGGCTTCCGGATCGTCACCCGGCCGCCGCACCTGGTGCTGCTCGGCTCGCCGGTGCGCGGCACGCTGTACGCCGTGTACGAGCTGCTGGAGCGTTACGGCGGCTGCCGCTGGTACGCCAGTTTCTACAGCGTGATCCCCCGCCGGCCCGACTTCCGCCTGCCGGCCATCGACGATACCCAGGTCCCGGCGTTCGTGATGCGCGAAGTGTTCTGGTACGACATGTTCGGCGCCGACTTCGCCGCGCGGAGCCGGCAGAACGGCAGCCGGATGGAGCTGGATGACACCCGCGGCGGACACATCCGGTTCGGCGCCTTCGTCCACACCTTCAACCGGTTCATTCCCCCGGCCGAGTTCTTCGGCGAGCATCCCGAGTACTTCAGCGAGCTCAAGGGCAAGCGGGTCGGCGAGCACTCGCAGCTCTGCCTGACCAACCCGGCGGTGGTCGAGCTGATGACCCGGCGCGTGCTGGAGGCGATCCGCAAGGATCCCGGCGCCAAGCTGTGGAGCGTCAGCCAGAACGACTGGGGCAACTACTGCACCTGCCCTGCCTGCAGCGCCGTGGACGAGGAGGAGGGCTCGCCGTCGGGGACCATGATCCGGTTCGTCAACCAGGTCGCCGAAGCAGTCGAGAAGGAGTTCCCCGAGGTCTGGATCGAGACCCTGGCCTACCAGTACACGCGCCACCCGCCGAAACAGGCGCACCCGCGCCGGAACGTGGTGCCGCGGCTGTGCAGCATCGAGTGCGACTTCTCCAAGCCGCTGCCGGTCAGCCGCTACGAGCAGAACCAGCGCTTCGTGTCCGACATCCAGGGCTGGGCCGCGCTGACTGACAAGCTCTACGTCTGGGACTACACCACCAACTTCCACCACTACCTGCTGCCGCACCCGAACTTCGCGGCCTTGCAGGGCAACGTCCAGTTCTTTCGCGACAACCATGTGGTGGGTCTGTTCGAGCAGGGCGCCTACCAGGCCCGGCACGCAGAGTTCGCCGAGTTGCGCGCCTGGGTGCTGGCCAAACTGCTGTGGAATCCGGAGGCCGACCTGGCGGCGCTCTACGACGACTTCTTCACCGGCTACTACGGCGCCGCGGCCGAGCCGGTGCGGACCTACTTCGACGAGCTGCAGGCGCAGGTCACCGGCGACGAGGTGGTGCTCCGCATCGGCCATCCCATCTCCGCCCCCTTCCTGCCCGACGATTTCCTGGAGCGCGCCGCCGGGCTGTGGGCCGAGGCGGAGAGGAAGGTCGCCGACGACCCCGACGCGTTGCGGCGGGTCAAGCTGAGCGCCCTGCCCGTGCTCTACACCCGGTTCGGCCGACTCCCGGCGCCGCGGGTCGAGTACGAAGTGGCCGACGGCGCGATCCGGCCGCTGGGGATCGCTCTCGATTACCAGGCCCGCGCCACGGAGGTGCTCGACCGGCTCGAGCTGGGCAAGGTCCGGATCAGCGAGAACGGCCTGCTCCACGACGACTTCCTCGGCCGGCTGCGCGATGTCGCCGGCCGGCTGCGCCTGGAGCCGGTGGCCGACGGGGCGCTGAAGGCCGGCGCGTCGGCCTACCACGGCGGCGCGGTGCTGTCGCTGACCCGCGACGGGGTCGAGTACCTGTCGGCCACCGGCGGCGGCGTCAGCGCCGTGGCCGGGCGCGGGGGGATGCTGGCCGCGGCGCGCGACGTGTTTGTGGTCAAGGAGCGCCAGCCCAACCTGCTGAGCATGGAGCGGGGCTTCCACGACAACACCTCGTGGCGGCGCCGGACGACTCTGGCGGGCGGGAAGCTGCGCTACGAAGCGGAGCTGCAGAACGGGAAACTGGATCCGGTGTCCGGCGAGCTGGTTTTGCGGGCGGCCCTGTCGCTGGGTCCGGCCGACGCCATCGCCATCGACACCGGCGCCGGCTGGAAGTCGCTGGCCATCGACCAGGACTCGACCTTCACCACCTTCTCGCTCGACCCGGCCGCCGGCCAAGGCCTGACCACCGCCTGTTGTGCCAGCGGCCGGGCGGTCCGGGTGACGGTCAGCGGCGGCGAGCTGGAGCGGCTGGTGCTGTCCTGCGACGCCAAGACCGACACGGTCCGGCTGCTGGCGCTCGGCCGGCGCGCGGAGATCGCCCCGCGCACGGCGGGCGGCCTGGTCCTGGAGTTGGAGCCGCTGGCTCGGGTGGACGGCGTGCCGCAGGTCACCCGGCCGGAACGGCACACGGCCGGGAAGGTGGTCCTCGAGGACGTCTACTTCGGCTCTGTGCAAGCCCGCTGGGGCGAGCCGGTGGCCGATCCCGCCGCCGCCGACCGCTACGCGGTGAAGCTGTTCAACACCCACTACGAGTGGTGCCTGCAATGGGCGGTGCAGCCCGAGCTGTTCGAGCCGGGGAAGCGGTACACCGTCCGGGCCCGGATCCGGGTCGAGGTCGACAGCCCCGCCGGTGAGGCGTTCTGGGCCGGGGTCTACGACAAGGCCAAGAAGAAGGGCTTCGGGCAGATCGAGGTGGCGACCAAGAACGTCGCCGATGGGTATCAGTGGTATGAGGTGGCCACCTGGGTCCCGGAGGCCGAGCAATACGTCTGGATCGGCCCGGGCCGGTTCGATCTCAAGGGCGGCGCCACGTCGGCCGTGAAGGGCGTATGGGTCGACCAGATGGAGTTCGTGCGCGTGGACTGAACGGTCCGGCGGCTTACGCCTGGGCCTTGGCCAGCAGCCGGCGGATCGCCGAGAGGAAACCACCCAGAGTGACCGGCTTGGGGATGTAGGCCAGCGGCCCGGCCTCCAGGTCGACCTCGTCCGGCGGGTCGGAATGGCCGGAGATGAGCAGCACCGGGATGTGCCGCAACGCCTCGTCGGCGCGGAGCTGGCGGACCATGGTCAGACCGTCCATGCGGGGCATCATGATGTCGGTCACGATCAGGTCCGGCACCCGCGCGCGGGTGCTCTCGAGACCCTCGACGCCGTCGGCGGCCTCGACCACTTCGAAGCCGTCGACGTCGAGATAGGCCGCGAGCACTTCGCGCACGCGGACATCATCCTCGACCAGCAAGACTCGCAAACCCGGCATCATTCCATCCGGCCGCCGCGGCGCGCGACCGTTCCTCTCCACCGGCTTCACGGCCGGCCATGCAGCGCGTCGAGCCGCCTCTGAAGGTATTGTACCTTGGGTTGACCCAGGGCTCAGCGCTCGTCGGCGCGATGATGAAACAGCTCGACAACCTCGCCGTTGGGTCCCTGGAAGAAGGCGATCCGGGCGGCCTGGTCGCCGAGGTGGACATCCTTCGGCTCCAGCACCGACGGACATCCCGCCGCGATGGCTCGGTTCCAGACCCCATCGGGATCGCTGGTGGCGAGGGCCAGGTGCATCCACGGATGGTCCTGCCCGGCCGCCGGCATGGCCGTGCCCGGCGCGAAGCCGATCACCTCGACGTACGACCCGTTGCCGATGTCCAGCAGCGCCAGCCGCCGGCCGTCTTGAGCCGTCCAGGCCACCGCCTCCCTCATGCCCATCACCTCGGTGTAGAACCGCACGGTGGCATCGTAATCGGCGGTACGCAAGGCAACATGGTGTACGCCGGCATCGGGAATGATCGGGTTCATCGACTTCGCCTGCTCCCTGAAGATTGCCGAGAATACGCCGCGGGCAGCCGACTCGTCAAGACGGCGAGTGGCGAGCGGGGAGCAGGGCGCGGCCGGTCCGACCAGCTCGCCACTCCCCATTCCCCACTCCCCTCGTCAAGGCTTGAGCACTTCCAGCCGGTCCCAATCCACCAGCCCGTCGCGGGTGGTGTGGTTGGCGAGGGAGACGAGATAGACCGATTCCCAGGTCAGGGGCGGCTTGGCTCCGGCGGGGAGGACCGCCTGGACCGTCGTCCACTCGGTGCCCAGCACGCCCTCGTGAAGCGTCTCGGTGAGGCGCAGCCCGTTGCCGTCGAGCAGGCCGACGCGGAGCCACACCCGCTGTCCGTCGCCGCGGACCCGCGCCCGCACCGCCAGCGCCCTGCCGATGGGCCGGTCCAACCGCAGGTAAGCCGCCCGGGTGACGGCCTCCTCGCCCAGGTGGTAGACCAGCCGCGCGAAGCCCTGCCCCGACGGCGCGTCGCCCGTGGCGTGGTCGAGACTGCCCGTAGCCGTCGCCGGCACCAATGCCAGCTTTCCCCCGGCGCCCTGCTCGAAATCCTCGACCACCACCGCCCCCGCGACCTTTACGGGCACCTCGGCAGCAGCGCCGCCGGCCTCGCAGCGGAGCGTCCCGGCCGCCCCTTCGCGCCCGCCGATCAACTCGCCGTCGGTGACCGCCCCGACCTCGGCCGCCACCGTCCAGGCGATCCCCGCCGGCGCCAGCACAACCGCGCGGCCGGCCTGATCGGCTCCCGCCACGCGCAACGGGAGCGCCTGGCCAGGCAGCACTTCGATGGCGGCCGGCTCGACCCGCAACGTGGCGATCCGGGTGACCACGTCCACCGGCACGGCCGCGGTCAGGTCGCCCGCCCTGGCCACCAGCCGCCCGGCGGCGGCCCGATCGCCGGCGACCAGCTCCCGGCCGTCCCACCGGCCGACGTCGCCTTCGACCGTGAGCGTGGCGGTGCCGCGCGCCTCGAGGGGATTGAGCAGCGCGTCGGTGACCGTGGTGCGAATCGGGACCCGCGCGCCCGGCGCGAGCACCAGCGGGCCGGGCGGATCGAGGACGATGGCCGCCGGCGCGCCCAGGACGCCCTCGGACATCAGCGCCAGGGCGTTGGCCACACTCCGCTCGCGGCCGTCGCTGGGCCGGTTGACCACCCGCCCGCGGATCCAGCAGGTGGTCGACCCGCCGCCATCCAGGTTGAGCGCCTCGCGGCAGCCGAACTCACGCATCAGCTCGGCCAGCTCGGGCAGGGTCATCCCGGCCGCGTAGCCGGTGCGGCGGCCGTCGACGGTGACCGCCACGAGCTGCTGGTCGTCGAACCCGATGGCCGTCCGTGGGTGCCGCGGCTCCTGCGGCTTGGGCTGGTACACCCGCTGGCCCCCGGCGAGGAGAATCGGCCCGCCGCCGACGGCGCTGGTGAGGGGCAGGTCCGGCTCCGTGGTGGTCACAAACTGCAGCTTCTCGCCCGGCTTGAGCGACCGGACCACGTCCGCCCAGCGCCCGTGGCCGGAAAGCACCAGGCCGTCGGCTGGGATGGGCTGGCTACCGCGCCGGGCCGGCCCGGCCACCTCCAGCCCGGCGCTGAAGCGCGGGTAGACGCGGCCGGCCCCGGTCAGAACCACCTCGGCGCCGGAGTCGTTGGTGCCCGTAGTCCGCCCCCAGGCCGGGGAGTAGAGCACCAGGTGGTCCGGGCCGCGCTCGTGGTTGAGCCGGGTGATCTTCAGCGGCTCGCCCTGATCGCGGCGCAGCTCGAGGGAGTTGGTGACCGTCCCGATCCACGGGCTGCCGTCGGCCAGGACCGCCACCGCCGGCCGGCCGAAGCCCATCGAGAGCAGCTCGCCCTCTCGGATGAAGACCCCGGAGGTGCCGCCCTGCCCCGGCCCGCGCATGGCGTAGAAGTCGCCGTTGACCGCGGCGATGGGCCGGCGCTCCGGCGTGGTCAGCCGCGCCACCTGCCGGCTGGTGCCCTCCAGCGCGTTGACCTGCCCGCCACCCACGCTGGCCCGCAGGCTCAGATTGGCCGCGCCGCGCTCCCAGACAAAGCCGTCGATCGCCTGCGGCCCGGCGGCGCGGCGGATCCGGAACGACCAGGCGCCGGGGTGGATCAGCGCCCGTTGCGCGTCCGCCGGCAGTTCCAAGGCGCCCGCCACAGCGGGCAGACAGAGCAGGAGCAGCCAGCGCAGCCGCTGGCCCAAACGCCGGTGCATCAGCCTAGCTCCCGGCCGCGGCCAGCGCCTGCCGGGCCACGGCCATTCTGAGTCCGCCGGCGCTGACCCGCACCTCCGGCAGGCGGTTGACGACCATCAGTCTTTCCAGGATGACCGCTCCGGTAACGATGATGTCGGCCCGCTTCGGGTCCAGGCCGGGCAGCGTCGCGCGCTCAGCCGCCGGCATCGCCGACAGCCGGTCGATCAGCGCCGTGACGTCCTCCGGCGTGAGCCGCGCCGCCGAGACCCGGCCCGAATCGTAGACCGCCAGGGCCAGGTCCACGGCGACCAGGGTGGTGATGGTCCCGCCGGTGCCGACCACCCGCCCGCCCACCGGCTCGGCGCCGGCCAGGAGCTCGTCGGCCACGGCGCGACAGCGGGCCAGGTCGGCCGGGCCGGGCGGGTCGCCCGGCTTGGCGCGCTCGGCCAGGCGGCGCGAGCCCAGGTTGATCGACCGCCGGCTGCGGATCGCCCCGTCCCGGCCGGTGACCAGCTCGGTGCTGCCACCGCCGATATCCAGCAGCGACAGATCCTCGCCGGCCTGGCCGTGCGTCAGGGCGACGTCGGCGTAGGTCAGCTCGGCCTCGCGGTCGCCGGTGATCACTTCGACCCTGATCCCGGTGGCCGCCTCGACCCGGTGGAGGAAGTCGTCCCGGTTCGCGGCGTCGCGCAGCGCGGCGGTGCCGACGGCGCGGATCGCCGTGACCTGCTCGCGCCGGCACTGCTCGCGGTAACCGACCAGCATCGCCAGACAACGCTCCATGGCCGCCTCGGAGAGCCGTCCGCTGGCGTCAACGCCCTCGCCCAGCTTGGTGATGTCACAGCGGTCGGAGACCACCTTGTCGCCCGTGGCGCCACGCTCGAGGATGGCGAGCAGGAACGTGTTGGACCCGACATCGATGCCGGCGGCACGGCTCGCGGCGGTGACGGTGTTCATGGCCGGTGTGTCTTGGCCGACGGCGGGAGCGATCCTGCTCGGCCGGTGGACGCGGTTGACAGGGTGGACGGAGTGGACGAGGTGGACGGAGTGGACGCGGCCAAGAGCGGGACCGGGGCGAGGTTGGTCGCCGGCCGCGGCGGCGCGCGTCCACCTGGTCCACTCCGTCCACACCGTCCACCGGCGCACCCCGCCCAACAACCAGAGACCATCATCCCGTGATCACGGCGTCGCAACGCAGTGACTGTTTACTGGAGGGATGGGTCGGGAACCATAATGGGAAGCGGAGCGTCATGTTGTGCGAAGGCCGTTACGCGGCGCCACGACAGGTGTTCGACACCGGAAGCGGGGAGATGCGATGATCGAGGTCAAGGTCAGACCCAACGAATCGCTCGAAGAGGCCCTGCGCCGGTTCCGGCGCAAGGTGCGAAAGTCGGGTCTGATGCAGCAAATCAGGCGCTTGGGTTCGTACGAAAAGCCGAGCGACCGCCGGCGCCGCAAGGCGCGATTGGCGGTCAAGCGAAGCCTGGAGACGGAGGACGAGGAGCGGCACACGTCGACTCCTCGCCGCGTACGATAACCCGGACTGACGGACTCTCGCTCTAAGCCAGCGGGAGGTTGGTGCCCCCCGGCGGTTACGCCTGCCGGGGGGTTATCATGCCCCCGCCCCCTCCCTGAAAAGGCGAATCGGACTCGCCTTGGGGCCTCGGCGCGCCGGTGCTACCCTATCCCGCGAGGTGCACGATGTCGGACCACATACCGCGCTCCCCCGTCTTCTTCGTGGTCGTCGGCGGGTTTCTGGGCGCCGGGAAGACCACCGCGTTGGGTGCCATCGGCCAACGGTTGAGCGCAGCCGGGCGGCAGGTGGCCATGTTGACCAACGACCAGGCCGACGACTTGGTGGACACCGGGATGGCCGGCTACCACGGCCTGCCCGTGCGGGAAGTCGCCAACGGCTGCTTCTGTTGCCGGTTCCAGGACGTGATCGACCGCTGCGACGAGATCCTCGAGGCGGTCCGGCCGGACGTCCTGTTGGCCGAGCCGGTGGGCACCTGCGCCGATCTGGCCGCCACCGTGCTGCAGCCGCTCAAGCACTACTACGGCGACCGGTTCCGGGTCGGGCCATTCACCGTGCTGGTCGATCTCGAGCGCTTCCGCGCTTTGCGCGACGGGCCGCGGGCCGCCTCGCCGGTCGGCTATCTGTACCGCAAACAGCTTGAGGAAGGCGACCTGTTGGTGCTGACCAAGGCCGATCTCCTCTCCGCCGACGAGCGCGCGGAGGCTTTGGCCGGGCTGGCGGAGCTGCTCCCGGCGACCGACCGGCTGGCCATGTCAGCGGTGACCGGCGAGGGCCTTGATGCGTGGTGGGGCGCCGTCGAGACGGGGCACGTCGCAGGGCAGCGCATCCTGGACCTCGACTACGCGATCTACGGCGCTGGGGAAGAGGTGCTGACCGGCCTCAACGCGGCCATCGAGCTGACCGCCGACGAGCCGTTCGACGGCGAGGCGCTGGTGCGGGAGATCGTCTCGGCCATTCGCCACGGCGCGGTCCGGCGGAATGTCGATCTGTGGCACGTCAAGCTGTTGCTGGAGGCCCCGCCGCACGCCTGTCGCCTGGGCCTGACGCGCGCCACCGGTCCCATCGAACAGACCGGCGCCCTGCCGCTGCCCGTCACCGCGGGCGACCTGACCCTCAACGCCCGGCTTGATCTTCCGCCCGAGGACTTGGAGGCCCTGGTCCTGCGGGCCCTCCGCCGCGCCTGCAACGAGCGCCGGGTCGCGCCGACCATCACCCGGCTCCGGTCCTGGCGTCCGAAGATGCCGCAACCGACGCACCGGTTCACCGCGCCGGGGAGGCCCGGCCAAGCCTAGTAGTCGTACCAGCCGCTGTCCCACACCGCGACGCGCTGGACCCACTTGACGTGACCGTCGTAGAAGCCGCAGTTCGGGCCCTCGTTGTGACGGTTGGACAGCGTTCCGTAGCTGCCCCAGGTGTTGCCGGGCGGCGCGTAGAAGGTGGGGAAGGCCTCCGCCTCGTTGTCATGCGCTCGGGTGTCGGCGAAGGCCAGGGTCTCGGCCGGGAGCTGGATCTTGCCCAGCGCCACGCCATCGTTGCCGCCTTCGCCCAGGCTCCCAGTGGTGCGGTTGAGCCCGTAGCTGATGGACGTGCCGCTCCACTGGGTGGTGATGCTCTGCGACGGACAGGTCAGGAGCTGCGTGTTCTTCATGTACGGCTCGGCCAATTGGTACCACAACCGCCCGCCCCCGGACGGAAGCTGGGAGTACGGCAGGCTCCGCTCGTCGTAGTCCTGTGCGTACTGGAGATTGGCCAGCGCGATCTGCTTCACGTTCTGACTGCAGCTCGACTGCCTGGCCTTCTCCCGCGCCTTGGCGAAGACCGGGAACAGAATCGCCGCCAGAATGGCGATGATGGCGATCACCACCAAGAGCTCGATCAGCGTAAACCCACGCTCTCGTTGAACGTTCATGATAGCCTCCCGCGCGCTCCCGCCCCGCCCGATTGTACGGTGTCCGGCTCCACTGCGCAAGCCGATCGGGAATCGGGTCATGGCGCCGGCCAGGCCACATGATACCAGTCGGGCCGGGGCCAGGCCAGGCTGAGGATGTTGCCGTCCCCGCGCCATTCGGCCGGCAACTCGCCCATCACCATCCGGGCCGTCTCGAGGTAGCGCACGAAGTTGTTGGCCGGGTGCGAGATGAGGGCGAAGCCCTGGCCCAGGGAGCCCATGAAGTCCGCCACCACCGGCGTCAGCCACACCCCGGCCGCGCTCTGTCCGGCCAGCGCCTTGTCCACCGCCGGCCGCAGCGTCTCCAGCCGCGCCCGCAACGCCTCGGCGTCCAGCGCCGGCACCAGGTTCGGTACCGCGGCGCGGTCGAGCACGCGCATCAGCCGGCCCGTGACCGCCACCGTCTTGGTGTACCCGCTGCCGATGGGCACGGTCTTGAGAAAGGCCACCGAGGCCGGCTCGTCGAGGAAGTAGACCTGACGCTCCCAGGCGGCGATGGCCCGGCCCGTAGCGGGATCCAGGAAGTCGGACACCTGGCCGTCGGGATGGGCCTTGTCCAACCAGGCCAGGCAGTCGCGCAGCGGTTGCAGGTAGCGCTCGTCGCCGGACAGCCGATAGACCTCGACCAGCGCCCGGGCGGCCAGATCGGTGGCCGTGGCGCTCCAGGCCGGTGGCTCGAACGCCCGAGCCCAGGCCGGCTGGTTGTCCGGCCCGTACTGGTCCGCCCAGCCGCACACCGCACCCTTGAGCCGCGCGTCGATCAGCCATTGTCCGGCGCGCCGGACCGCCTCCAGGTACCTGGCCTCGCCGGTGACGTGGTGGAGCAGGACCATCACGTCGATGGCGTCGTTCGTGCAGCGGTCGTTCAGTTCCCCGCCGCCCGGCTGGCCGATGGCGTTGACACCCGCGCCCAGCTTGGCATCGTAGTGGTGCGACCAGCTTCCGTTCGGATTCTGCGCCGCCAGGTAGAACGCCCCGGCGCGTTGGACCGCCGCCAGGCAGCGCTCGTCGCCGGTCAGCCGGTTGAGGTAGGTGAGGAAGAAGATGGGGTGGCTCTGGACACTGTCCTGGAGCTTGATCATCGTTTCGCTCGCCGCCGGCTGGATGCCGTGGACGGTCATCCGGTAGCCGTGGACCCAGAACCCGCGCTGGTCCTGGGCCGCCAGCAGGAACTCGCCTACCCGCTGCGCCGCCTCGAAGTAGCGGTGGTCGCCGAGCACCTGCCAGGCGTACAGCAGCCGGGCGCCGACGTGCGGCGTGATGTTGCTCTTGTCGTTGGAGACGTAGTCGTCGAAATCCACGTACTCGCGGCCCTGGGCGCTCGAGCCGAGCAGCGTCGGCCAGGTGTAGAGCGTCTGCCAGCCGCCCCACCGTTGGAGGTCGCAGATCAGGTCGTAGCACTTCCGCAACGCCGGCTCGGTCCGCTCCACCAGCGCGGCGTGGTCGCCGGGCAGGGGCGCCGGCGCCCGCTCCAGCGCCGGTAGCGGCTGGTCGTAGACGACCAGATCATCGAACGCCAGACCGGGCAGGTTGAGCCCGCCCTGCCGGCCGCCGAAGCCGCCGCCCAGGTACAGCGCCAGGAGCGGACCGCGACGGGCCGGGAAGGTCAACGGCCCCGTCTCGCCAGCGCCGTCGAAAGCCAGCCAACCGGTTCCCGTGTCGCGTTCCCAGGAGGCCACCAACGAGTGCCAGGCCGCCGGATCGACCGTGCCCACCGTGAGCTCGACCCGCGACAGGGGCTCGGCGCTCCAGCCCTGGCTGATGGCCAAGGCGATCTTCCCAGGCTCGCGAACCACGCCGATTCGGTCGAGACCGCGCGCCTCCCACAACCAGCGCGGCGTGGGATCGGACCACACATCGCCTTTGACCTGCACCCGCAGCGTGCCGCGGTCGGGGTTGAAGTTGCTCGCTCCGAGGTAGTGCAGATGCCCACCGGCCTGGGCGATCGCCACCCCGCCGCCATGCTTGCCCGCCGCCGCGGCGTCCATGCCGAACCCGCCGGCCGGCGGCCGGCCGCGGGCGAAGTCGGCGTCGTTGCTGTCCGCGGCGTCGTAACCGGCGACCAAGGTCGTGTGCCGAGTGGTCGCGGCCGGCGCCTGCCACCAGTCGCCGGTCAACTTGATTGGCTCGGCCGCCACCGGCCGGACCAGCGCCGCCGCGACCGCCAGGCAGGACCTCCAGCTCATCGTGCCGCTCCCGTGCCGCTCTCCTTCGGCTCCTCGGGCAGCGGCCCTCCCGCGGCCACGCCGCGCCAACTGTAGACGGGCTTCCAGCCGATCACCCGCTCGGCCCGGCGGCAAGTGATCAGCGCCTCGTCGGCGATCATTGGCGCCCGCCACTCGACCACGGCGGGGTAACACCTGGCCGCCAACTCGCGGCTCGGCAGACCGTAGCAGTTGACCTCGTCGTTGATGAACAGCACGTGCGCGCCGCGGTACTCGGCCTCGACCCCGGCGGCAAAGGCCCGGGCGCTGTCGCGGGCGTCGACCAGGCACCAGAAGTCCGTGGACATCCGCTCGACCCGGTCCTCGGCCAGCGCCTGGCGCAGCGCCTCGGCACGACGGGCCAACGGCGCCATCACGCCGGGAATGCGCAGCGACACGCTGGACAGCCCGTAGCGCTCCCAGGCGTACTGCCCGATCCGCTCGGTGACCTGCTTGGAGAAGCTGTAGGAGTCGGTCACCAGTGGCGGATGGTCCTCGTCGATGGGGAGGTAGCGGACGGGTATCCGCCGCACGCCGAACAAGTTGCCCAGGGCGTTGATGGAGCTGGCCACCGCCACCTGGTCGACGCCGTGCGAGGCGCAGGCCTCGAACACGTTGAACGTGCCCTGGGTATTGATCCGGAACAACTCGGCGTCCTGGCCGCGTCGAGGCGAAGGAACGGCCGCCAGATGGATGACGCGGTCGTGCCCGGCGACGGCCTCGCGCACCGCGTCGGGGTCGGTGACGTCGAGCACCTGGTACGTGGCGCCCTCGACCTCGACACCGGGCGTTCGGCCCGCCGCCGTCACCTCATGCCCGCGCTGCCTCAGTTCGTCGACCACGAACCGACCGACCGCTCCCGCACCGCCCGTCACCAACACCTTCATCGGAATCTCCCCATCGGGGTCAGGTCTAGCAATCGCACATTTGCGCGATTGCAAGACCTGACCCCGAATGGCTTGTGTTACTTTCGGAGCCGCTCCCGTCCAGACGCAACCCGCCGGCCGTGCGGCGGCGCGGTGATCTGGGGCGGGCGGGCGCGGCTAGTCCTCGTAGTATGGCTTGAGCATGACGTAGTTGAGCGCGGTTTCCGTTCCCGGCTCGGCCTCTGCGTCCGTGAACGTGACCTGGAACGACGGCGCGGTGGCGCGGAAGCGGAGGTGGTGCAGGTTGATCCGCACCCATCCGTCGTTGGCCTTGGCTCCGGAGGCGCGCCGGTCAACGAAGACGTAGGACTGCTCCGGAATGAGTTCCGCGCCGGCGCCGAGGACGGCGTTCAGGCGGTGCTGCTTGGGGGCGACCTGCTTCGCGACCATGTCCTTGTAGTCGGCGGTGACGAATTGGAGGGTGTAGACCTTGCCCGGGGTCAGGCCGGTGGCAGTCTGGGTGAGCGTGCTCGGCCCCCCGGCTCCACGCTTGAAGACACAGAAGGTGTCGCCCGTCTGGCCTCCGGCTCCCCAGCGCGCCTGACTGCCCTTCCCGTAACCGGCGAAGCTGTCAGTCCGGAGCGCGTCCACCGGGTCCGCTGTCCATCCCTTGAGACCGTCCGCGAAGTCGCAGTTGCTCAGGTGGCCGGGGGAGTAACGGTACCCGTAGGTCTTGGAGAGCATCTCCGTGCGGCCCTCGACACAGTAATGGCGCAGCAGGCGCATGGACCAGCGGTAGAGCTCCTCGTCGTCGTAATAGCTGCCCCAGTACCCGGTCATCGCCAGGCCCTTGAGGAGCGGATGGGTGGCGATGAGGTGCAGTTGCATGTCCAGGTAGTACTTGTAGTCCACCTCGGGGCTCACGTCGAGGGAGATGATGGGGATCTGGTTGAAGTTGCCCAGGATCATGCCGGTGCCGGCGGCGGCATTCGGGAAGTATTCAGCGAGCCGCGCCATCGTGTCGACGAGGCGATCGTTGAGGTAGGTGGCGGCGTCCTGCTCGCTGGGACGGCTATGGCAGTAGATCTCGAACAGGAGACGGCCTCGGCCCCGCGAGGCGTTCAGAGCGGCGCTGATGAAGTCATTGTGCATGCCGGGGCTGCCGGGCTTCCCGACTATCCAGGTGTAGATCAGCCGATTCTCAGGGTTCGGCAGGAGCCGCAGGGCCTCGGTGTAGGCGAGCAGGGCCGGGGTGCCGAAGAACTGCTCGTCGGCCGTGAAGCCGTCATACCAGGGTTCCGTCATGCCCGGACTCCGAGACATGCGCGTAACGAGGTCAGCGGCATCCTTGGGCTCGGTCGTGCCGACGTTCGCCAGCCACTTCAGTCCCATGCGGCGCACCTCCGCACGGTGCTCCTCGGGGATGTTGCCGCCGTTGAGGGTGGTCACGGCCGGGAAGACATGCCGGACGTGGAAGTCCCAGTCGTACTTGCCGTTCTGCGGGATCTGGCTGCTGGCGCAGGCCGGGTAGTTGAACACTTCCGCGATGGACCGCACCACGACCCTCCCGCGCGAGGCCGCGCCCCGGACCACGAGCGTGTGTCTTCCCGCCGGCAGCTCGCGAAACGCCTCGCGGCGAGGTGTGGCGGCAGTGATCACCGTGTCGCTGTTGTCCAGGCGGGCGTTGAGCGCCGGATCCTCCGCCGCGGTCTCCACCTTGATGAACACCCAGCCGTCCCGGGCGCTGCTGAACTCGAAGCGTTGCGCCGCGCCGGTGGCCTGCAGCGGCTTGGCCAACACCTCCACCACGAGGTTGTTCAGCCGCCGGTGCGCCGAGGCGTCCACCTTGGGCAACGCCTTCAAGGTGACGACGTGGGTGATGTCGAAGACCTTGGCCCTGGTGGCGCGCTCGACGATGGCAACGTCAAGGGCGTGGTCGCCGGGCGGCAGGCCCGACAGATCCACGACATTGGCGTCAGGGGCGAGACGCTGCTTCCGCTCCACCTTGCCATCGATGGTGCCGACGCAGTCGTAATCGGTCAGGGCGCGTTCGGTCTTGCCGAAGAGGCGGAAGGTGATCCTGGGTTGGTCCAGGGGGATCCTGTTGAGCAGCGGCTCCCAGGCCACGAGCCGGGGACGGTTCTGTTCGAGCAGCAGCGGCGACGGCGAGCTCTTGGCCAGGGCGCCCGCGCTGACGGCTTCCAGCTTGACCTGGGCGAACTGGATCTCACCAAGGTAGCCGATGGCGAAGATGGCTACCCCGTAGATGCCGTTCTTGCTCTCCTGCAGGACGAAGGTCTGCTCCACGTACTGCCAGCCGCTGGTGTCTTCCGGGAACGACTTGAGGCCATACTCCTTGTACCAGCCGTTGTCGTGGACGATGATGCCGCAGTGAGCGCTCTTGAAGCCCAGGGCCTTGACGTAGGCGCTCATCTTGTACGTCTCGCCGGCGACGATCCGCTGGTCGTACTGCCGGCAGGTGGACGAGATGCCCTTGAGCCCCTCCCGGTTGCTGAACACCACGGCACCCGTCTTGCCGGGCCCGCCGGTCGGGTCGCAGCTCGCGTTGCTCCCGCCCTTGTCCCAGAACGGAGGCCAGGCACGCCCCTCACTCTCGAACGTGCCGTTGATCAGGATGTTCTCACCCGGCTTCACCGCCGCGACGGCGACGATGGCCGAGACCAACAGGATCCAGATGGCGAGTTGCCGGAGCATGTTTGCACCTCTTCGGTGGTCAGAAAGGCTCCGCCCAGCGAGCGATACCGGGAACCCGAGGGTACGACGGCACCGGTCGCGCGCGGCGGAACTGCCACGGTGTGTGGTTTCGGGACTCTCAGCGCCTTCTCCTGCCCGTGGCCCGGGCTTACCCGCTCGGCACGGGGTTATGTTACCTTCCGCGTCGCGCCGAGCGCGCTTGACCCAGAGCCGGCGGGCTCTCTATCATGGCACCGAACGGTGGTGGCCATGAAGGTCGTCTTCCTCGTCTTGGATACTCTCCGGCGCGACTACCTCGGCGCGTACGGGAACGAGTGGATCCGCACCCCGAACCTCGACCGGCTGAGCGAGCTGGGCACCACCTTCGACAACTGCTACCTGAGCAGCTCGCCGTGCATGCCGGCGCGGCACGAAATCCTGACCGGCCGGTACGAGTGGCCCTGGCGCGGCTGGGGACCCATCCCCCACGGCGAGCGGGACCTGTTCCAGCGGGTCGGCCAACAGGACCACCTGTCGATGCTGATCAGCGACCACTATCACCTGTGGGAGCACGGCGCCGGCAACTACCATTACCACGCCACCGGCTGGGAGTTCATCAGAGGCCACGAGAACGACGCCTGGATCACCGATCCGGAGATCGAGGTCCACTGGCCGGCCAAGCGGTTCGAGAAGTGCCACTTCCGCTGGGAGCGCTACTTCCGCAACACCTCTAAGTGGCGGGAGGGCGCGCAGTGGCGTAGCGAGGACGACAGCTTCACCGCACAGGTCTTCCGCTCGGCGGCCAACTGGGTCGACCGCCACGCCGACCAGGACGGGTGGCTGCTGTTCCTCGACCACTTCGATCCCCACGAACCGTTCGACCCGCCGGCGCCGTACGATACCATGTACGCCGACGACCCGCCGGCCGAACGGGTCCGCTGGCCGATCTACGGTCAGGCCGACCGTTACACCGAACAGGAACTGCGCGACATCCGGGCGCTCTACGCCGGGAAGGTAACGCTGGTCGACCGCTGGTTCGGCTACTTCCTGGACCGGCTGCAGACCCGCGGGCTGCTGGACGACACGCTGCTGATCGTGACCACCGACCACGGCCATCTGTTCGGCGAACACGGAATGATCGGCAAGCCCGGCGCCGGCCACGGCGACAGCAATCTCTACCAGGCCATGGCCCACCTGCCGCTATGGGTGGTCCACCCCGACGTGCCCGGCGGCGCGCGGCACGAGGCGCTGGTCCAGGCGGTGGACTACACCCCCACCATCCTCGACGCCTGGGGCCTCGACCCCGGCGACGACGTGCACGGCCACAGCCTGCTGCCGCTGTTGACCGATCCGAACGCCCGTCCGCGCGACATCGCCTGCGCCAACAAGTACGGGGAGGGGGTGATGGTCACCGATGGCCGCCACAGCCTGTTCCAATGGCCGCCGGGCGAGTCCAACGACCCACTCTACTGGTACAGCCCCCTGCCCCCCGAGTTCATGAAGCCGAAGGGGCTGGGCCCCCTGGACCGAGCCAACCTCCGCTACCCCATCGAGCACGTCCGCGGCCCGAACCGCAGCACGCTGCACGACCTGGTCACGGACTACGCCCAGGAGCACGATCTGCTGGCGGAGCGGCCGGCGGTGGCGGCTCGGCTGCGGACTCAGTTGCGGGCGTTCCTCGACCGCCTCGCCGCGCCGCCGGAAGTGGCGGAGAGGTTGGGGTTGGGCGGGTGACAACCGTGGTTCGGCCTGCATGACTCCTCACCGCCTGGGGTATCACCTCGCCGTGGGGTTGCTCGATCCCAGAGTCGCCCGGAGATGACCATGGCCGTTGCGCGCTCCCGCCGCTGGCCGGCGGTGTTGGGCTGTCTGGTCGTGTTCTGTACCGCTTGCGACGGGGCCTCGTTCCCGATGGGGACGAACCTCGCCAGCCTCCGCGACTGGACCACCGTCAACCCGTTCGTCGATGCCTTCAAGTGCTCCCGGCCGTGGATCTCGGGCTCGGCGGCGGCCTGGCAGGACGGCCGGCCGTTGGCCCTCGACGAGCACGGCTGGGTGCGCTCGCTCCAACCCGGCCAGATCGCCCGGACGCTGATGTTCTGGGACCGGCCGAATACCTACCCGGCCGGCCGCTACATCGTCGAGTACGACGGCCGAGGGACACTGGCCTATGGCGGCAGCGGGCGGAAGGTCGGCGGGCAGGCCGGCCGCGACAAGGTCGAGGTGGACCCTGCCCGCGGCGGCCTGGCGTTGTTCATCACCGCCACCGACCCGGCCGATTACCTCCGCGACATCCGGGTGGTCATCCCCGGCGCCGGCGCCGAGCCGCTGTTCCACCCGCTGTTCCTCGACAGCTTGAAAGGCTACCGCGCGCTGCGCTTCATGAACTGGTCCGAGCAGCTCCTGACCACCGGCGACCAGCGGCTTGCCTGGCAGCCGAAGCAATGGGCGGACCGGCCTCGAGTCGAGGACGCGCGGTATTCCATCAAAGGCGCGCCGGTGGAGATCATGGTCGCGCTGGCCAACCGCCTCGGCGTGGACCCTTGGTTCACCATGCCCTGGACCGTGGACGACGACTACCTCCGGCAGTTCGCCGAGCTGGTCAAGAAGCTGCTGGACCCGAAGCTGACAGTCTACCTGGAGTACTCGAACGAGGTCTGGAACGGCGGCTACCCGCAGGCCCTGGACGCCCAGCGCAAGGGCGTCGCCGCCAAGCTGGGCGACAACCCGTTCCATTCCCAGATGCGCTGGTACGGCGTCCGCACGCGTGAGGTGGCGGCGATCTGGGAGCAGGTCTTCCCGCCCGACCGCCTGGTCCGCGTGCTGGCCTCGCAGGCGGCCAACCCCTGGGTCTCCGAGCAGGCGCTGGGCGTCGGCGACACGGCCCGGCACGTCGATGCCCTGGCCATCGCCCCCTACTTCGGCGGGCGACTGGGCCGGCCTCAGGACCTGGCCCGCGTTCAGCGCCTGTCGCTCGACGAGTTGATGGCGGAGCTGGCCAACGTCAGCCTGCCCGAGGCCATCACCTCGATGACCCAGCAGGCGGCGGTGGCCAAGAAGTACGGCAAACTGATGGTGGCCTACGAAGGCGGCCAACACCTGGTCGGCGTCGGCCCGGCGATGGACGACGCGGCCATCAACAAGCTGTTCGACGCGGCCAACCGCGACCCGCGCATGGGCCAACTCTACGACCGCTATTTCGCCGGCTGGCGCGACGCCGGCGGGCAGTTGTTCATGAACTTCATCCACTGCGACGGCTACAGCAAGTACGGCCGATTCGGGGTCATGGAGTACCTCTCGCAGCCGCCGGAGCAGTCACCCAAACTGATG
>JAANMV010000322.1_pt1 | contig 59405 bp, 74 predicted proteins | sample 7279661 | NCBI WGS metagenome assembly JAANMV01 (sample SAMN14094540, study PRJNA606508) | bioreactor metagenome | isolation source: A lab-scale SPAN reactor treating ammonium-rich wastewater day 121 | place: Ireland: Galway | collected 2017-05-16 | reverse complement strand
CACAGCGACTCGAAGGACCGGGGACGCTGGGCCAGGCGCGGCACCTGAAGCATGCCGTCACTCTGCCCAATTCACCTCAACTGCGCAACGGGTCTTGAATCCTGGCTGAAGTCCGGCCTGTGGTGGACACCTGGGGCCTGGACCCGTATACTTCGAATGTTGCCCGCCAGACGGCGGGCTTTTACCAGCGTTCTTCAACCCACTGAAGCACCGGAAGTGGGCGCTGGGAGCAGGCGCGGCACGCCCCCTGGGGCAGGCACCCTGCGTAAAGGAGCACCGATCATGGCGAAAGACGGCCCCCGCATCATCGTGAAAATGGAAAGCAGCGCCGGCACCGGCTTCTACTACACGACCACCAAAAACCGCCGCAACACGCAGGCCAAGATGGAACTGCGCAAGTACGACCCCGTGGCGAAAAAGCACGTGGTCTTCAAGGAGAAGAAGGTCTGATTCCGCCCGCGGCCCCCGGGTTCCGGGCGGCTGCGACTGGCGGCAACATCGGCCCTCGCCTCTCTTCGAAGGTGACCACATGAACTTAACGCAGTACTTGCGGGATTCCCGTGCGGAACTCTCCCGCGTTTCGTGGCCCACGCGGCAGCAGGTCATCGAAGGCACGCAGGCTGTGCTGATCTTCGTGATCGGCCTGACCCTGATCATCTTCGCGCTTGACTTCCTGTTCGGCTCGGCGATCAAGGCGGTGCTCTCGTGAGCATCGAGTGGTACGCCGTGCACACCTACGTCGGTCAGGAAGACCGCGTGCAGCAGCACCTGATGGAACGCGCCACCAAGCTCGGCATGCGCGGCACCAAGATCTTCCAGGTGCTTCAGCCCAAGGAAAAAGCTGTCGAGCTGCGCGAGGGCGGCAAGAAGGAAGAGGTCGAGCGCCTGCTCTTCCCCGGGTACGTCTTCGTGCAGATGGACGTCGAGGACGACGACGCGCCCGGTGAACTGGGCGAGTCGTGGGAAGTGGTGCGCGGCACCAGCGGCGTGACCGGCTTCGTCGGCACCGCCACGCGTCCCGTGCCCCTCTCCCCGGAGGAAGTGGAGCGCCTGCTCGCGTCGGTGGGCGTGGCCCGCCAGCCCGTGCAGGAAGAGGTCAGCGCGCCGCGCGTGAAGATCGACCTGAAGGCCGGCGACATGGTCCGCGTGACCAGCGGGCCCTTCGCGGACTTCAGCGGCGTGGTCAGCGAGGTGAACATTCCGCAGGCGAAGGTCAAGGTGCTGGTCAGCATCTTCGGCCGTGAAACGCCGGTGGAACTGGACTTCTCGCAGGTCAGCAAGTAACCCCCTCTCCCCTCCTCTTGGCAGGAGGGGACGGGTGAAGTAAAGTAGAAAAGTTGCTGTCACCCCGGGGCCGACCCGGGACAACGACGGAACTTAGCGCCAGCACCCCAGACCACCCGAGATTGACCGGCTGGGGGAGCTAAGGAGGCACACGCATGAAGAAAGTCATGGGAATTGTCAAGCTGCAACTCCCGGCAGGGAAGGCCACGCCGGCCCCCCCCGTCGGTCCCGCCCTCGGTCAGTACGGCGCGAACATCATGGAGTTCACCAAGGCGTTCAACGCCCAGACCGCCGACAAGGGCGACGCGATCATCCCGGTGGAAATCACCATCTTCGCGGACCGCAGCTTCACGTTCATCACCAAAACCCCCCCCATGAGCTACCTGATCCGCAAGGCCGCCGGCCTGCAGAAGGGCAGCGCGACCCCCAACAAGGCCAAGGTCGGCAAGCTCAACTGGGACCAGGTTCTGGAAATCGCCAAGACCAAGATGCCCGACCTGAACGCCGGCAGCGTTGAAGCCGCCGCGAACACGGTCGCCGGCACCGCCCGCAGCATGGGCGTGACCATCGAGGGGGCCCCGAATGCCTAAGCACGGCAAGCGTTACAAGGCCCTGGTGGGCAAGGTCGACCGCGACAAGCAGTACACCATCGACGAAGCCGCCGCGCTGGTCAAGGAAATCGCCACGGCGAAGTTCGACGAGACCGTCGAAGTGCACTTCCGCCTCGGCATCGACCCCCGCAAGAGCGACCAGAACGTGCGCGGCACCGTCGCGCTGCCCCACGGCACCGGCCGCACCGTGCGCGTCGCCGTGATCACCAAGGGTGAGAACGTGCAGGCCGCCGAGGCCGCGGGCGCCGACGTGGTCGGCAGCGAGGACCTGATCGAGCGCATCGCCGGCGGGTTCATGGACTTCGACGCCGTCGTGGCGACCCCCGACATGATGGCCCAGATCGGCCAGAAGCTCGCCCGTCTGCTCGGGCCGCGCGGCCTGCTGCCCAACCCCAAGAGCGGCACCGTGGGTCCCGACGTAAGCGGCATGGTCAAGGGCCTCAAGGCCGGCCGGATCGAGTTCCGCAACGACAAGACCGGCGTCGTGCACGCCCCCATCGGCAAGGCCAGCTTCGACGCGGGCAACCTCAGCGCGAACTTCGGTGCGCTGCTGAGCGCCCTGGAAGCCGCCAAACCCGGCAGCGCCAAGGGCACCTTCCTGCGCAGCGCGTACCTGACCACCACCATGGGCCCCAGCATCCCGCTGACCCTGAGCAGCGGCGCCCAGGCGTAAGCCTGAGCCCACTGCGGTGACCCCGGGGGAGGGGCCCGCCTCTCCCCCACCCCGAACTTCGGCACCCCGGTGCAGTCGCACCTTTCCAATAAGCCCTTTCATTCCGGCACCCAAGACAGCGGGGACCCTTGCCAGGTTTAAACATCCCGCCGAGTTGCCAGGCTGCGACCCTGCACCTGGACTTGTTCACCACCAAGGAGGTACTGCGTGGCGAACGAAAAGAACCAGCAGACCCTCAGCAGCCTCAAAGGCAGCCTCACGGGCATCGACACGTTCTACGTGGTCGACTACCAGGGCCTGACCGCCGGACAGCTGAGCAAACTGCGTAAGGACATCCGCGAGAAGGGCGGGCAGCTCATCGTTGCCAAGAACACCCTGATCAACCTCGCCCTGCAAGACGGCGGCAAGGACTTCACCGGCGAACTCAAGGGCCCCTCAGCTCTGGTGCTCGCCCAGGAAGACCCCGCCGGCGTCGCCAAGGCCCTGTCTGACGCGGCCAAAGGCAACGACAAGGGCATCCCCGCCGTCAAGGGCGGGTTCGTGGAAGGCAACAAGGTTGACGTGAAGGTCGTCGAACGCCTCGCCAGCCTCGGCAGCAAGCAGCAGCTTCAGGCCGAACTGGTCGGCGTGCTCAGCGCGCACCTCAGCAACTTCGTGGGCATCCTCGAAGCGTACAAAGACAAACTCGAAGGCGAAGGCCAGAGCGCCTAACCGGCCCGGCCTCACCTTCCAGCGCACCACACCAATCCAATCCCGGAGGAACACAACATGGCTTACGACAAACAGGCTCTGATCGACCAGCTCGGCACCCTCACCATCATGGAACTCGCGGACCTCATCGACGGTCTGAAGGAAACCTGGGGCGTGACCGCCGCCGTCGCCGCCGGCCCCGCCGCCGGTGCCGCCGCTCCCGCTGCCGAAGAGAAGACTGAATTCGACGTCGTTCTCGTCGACGCCGGCGCCAGCAAGATCAACGTCATTAAGGAAATCCGCGCCATCACCGGCCTGGGCCTCAAGGAAGCCAAGGACATGAGCGAGAAGGGCGGCGTTCTGAAAGAAGGCGTGACCAAGGACGAAGCCGAGAAGATGAAGGCCCAGCTCGAAGGCGCTGGCGCCAAGGTCGAACTCAAGTAACTCGTCTCCCACCGGAGTGCACCCCCAGCCCTGCGGCTGGGGGTTTTTCGTTACAGCGGAAGGGAATCAGTGCAAGAAATCAGGTGCCGGGCCGGCTGACCGGCTGGCCCTCCTGCGCCCACGCCCGGATCCCGCCGTCCAGGTGCGCGACCCGGCTGTACCCCATCTGCCGCAGCGTGTCGGCCGCCAACGCCGAGCGCCCCCCGGACGCGCAGTGCAGGATCACGCGGCGGTCCGGGCTGAACTCGCTGCGGTGATAGGGGCTGCTGGGGTCCGCCCAGAATTCCAGCATGCCGCGCGGCGCGGCGATCGCCCCCGGGATCACGCCTTCCTTCTGGTCCTCTCCGGGCTCCCGGATATCGACCAGCAGGGCGCCGTCCTCCTGCATCTCCCGGGCCACCTGGGCCACGGTGAGATTCTCGACGCGTTGCCTGGCTTCCTGCACCATCTGAGCGGCGGTCTTCGCAGTCATAGTCTCCTCCAGGGCAAACGAAGCGGCGCGTGTCCCCCACCCGGATGGTCGAGGAGCGGCGTCCCCTTCTGCTTTCAGTGTAGGCCGCCGCATGAGGCGCGGCTCAGCCCGGCCGCCGGGACGCGCTGGGCGCGCCCAGGGTCTGGCGCATCACCTGCTGCACCAGCCGTGAGGGGTCGCTCAGCAGGGCCGCGACGCTCCGCTCCGGCAGGTCCGGGCGGGACGCGGCCGCGAGGCGCACCCCGTAATCCGGGTCGTGCGCGAAGGCGTCCAGCAGGTCCGGGGGCGTGTCCGGCCGCGCGGCGATGCGGGCGCGGACCAGCCACGCCGGGTGCGCGGCCAGTTGCGCGCGCTCCGCGGCGGTCAGGGCCGGGTGCGAGGCGACCGCCACCTGGTACTCGGTGCGGGGATGGGTCAGGGCCAGGGCGCGCAGCCAGGCGGGCGCGTCCGGGCGGCGCACCAGGGCGATCAGGCCCGCCTGCGGCCAGCCGGTCATGAAGCGCGGGTTCGCGAGGCGCAGCAGTGGCAGGGCCGGGTTGCGCAGCACCTCGGCCGGGAAGTCCGCGGCGAGGGTGCCCAGGATGTACGGCGTGGTATTCGGGTGCGCGGCCACCGCGGCCCGCACGGCGGGGTCGGCGCTGAGGGACAGGCTGGCGAGTTCGTCCGCGGTGGCCCGCGCGGTCAGTACTGGAGGCCGGGGGGAATGTTCAGTTTCTCCTGCCATAGGCTCAGCAGCTCCTTGAGGTCGTCCACGGGTTCCTCTCCGGGGATGGTCGGGGTGAGGTCGTCCAGCACCTCGAAGGTGAAACTGTCCGGGCCGGTCGCCTGCCAGTCGCGCTGCATGGTCCGGTTCGCGTGCGAGCCGTGCGTCAGCTGGAAGCGGAAGCGGTTGAGCAGGCCTTCCACGTGCGTGCTGTGGCCCAGCAGGGTGCGGCCGCTGGGCACGTGCGTGACGCGGTACACGCCCATGCGCGGCGTGAAGCCCTTGTAGGCGCGGGTCATGCGTCGTCCTCAAATGCGCCGGCGGACAGGTGCAGGGCGTGCTGGCGGATGTCGTCCGGCCAGTCCTGCACCAGCCGGCGGAAGGTGGGGCCGTCCCCCTGGTACAGGGCGCGGCTGGCGTCTTCCGCGCCGGGCAGGTCGCCGCCCATCACGGTGAGGAAGCGGTCGGTGGGCAGGGTGGCCTGCCGGCGGCGTTCGCCGGCCGGGTCGGCCTTGCGGGCCTCGTCGATCAGGCGGCGCAGCGCGGCGGACGCGCCGTTCGGGTGGCTTTCCAGCCATTCCCAGTGGCGGGGAAGCAGGGAGACCTCGCGGGACACCACGCCCAGTTTCGGGCGGCCGGGGCCGGTGCGGGGCAGCGGCGCCTCGCGGTCCAGGACCTGCTGGAGGGTGCCGTTCAGGTTGAAGTCCGCGACCCGTCCGGTCTGGTCGTTGAAGATCAGCAGCAGGTGGTTGGGGTTGCGCTGTCCGGAGTCCACCAGGGTTTTGAGGTGGGTGAGCACGTCGCGCAGGGGGCCGGTGATCAGCCGTTGCTGGCCCTGGAAGGCGGTGTAGGTGGGGTCGGGGGTCATGGGTGAATAGTACCCGGGTGAAATCCTCAGGTCAATATCTCCCGGGTAATATGAATGGCCTACCTCGCTGGCCCGGAACGCCCCCAGCGCTCCCCACGTACTGGAGGCACGATGCGTTCCCGCTCTCCCCTGTTGCCCGCCGCCGCCGTGGCCGCCCTTCTGCTGGTCGCCCTGGCCGGCACCCTCGGCAGCGCCCAAAGCCGCCCGGATCTCATTCAGAAGACCGGTGTGGACGCCTGCCCCCGCGTCGGCGAGGCCCCTATGCCCATCGCCTGCATGCCTCTGAAGCGCTGACCGACTCCACTGCCTTCCCAGTCTCCTGGGCGACCTGGCAGCCGGGCCCTTCAGGCCGCCTCCATGCTCCCGGCCATGGGAGTGCCGCTGTGCACTTCGCTTACGGTGCTCATGGCCGGGCGTGCGATAATGGAGGTTATGAGTGTGATTCCCTACGTGATTGAGCAGACCGGGCGCGGCGAGCGGATGTACGACATCTACTCGCGGCTGCTGAAGGACCGGATTATTTTCGTGGGGACGCCCATCGAGTCGCAGATGGCGAACACCATCGTGGCTCAGCTGCTGCTGCTCGACAGCCAGAACCCCGAGCAGGAGATCCAGATGTACATCAACTGCCCCGGCGGGGAGGTGTACGCCGGCCTGGCGATCTACGACACCATGCGCTACATCAAGGCGCCGGTGAGCACCATCTGCGTGGGGATCGCCATGAGCATGGGCAGCGTGCTGCTGATGGCCGGGGACAAGGGCAAGCGCATGGCGCTGCCGAACAGCCGCATCATGATTCACCAGGGTTCGGCCGGGTTCCGCGGGAACACCCCAGACCTGGAGGTGCAGGCCAAGGAAGTGCTGCACCTGCGGGACAAGCTGGTGGAGATCTACCACAAGCACACCGACATTCCGCACGAGAAGCTGCTGCGGGACATGGAGCGGGATTACTTCATGTCGCCCGCCGAGGCGCAGAAGTACGGGTTGATTGACAGCGTGATCGAGAACACGCGGGAACTGGGGGGCGAAGGATGACGAAAGGAGGGGACCGCTGCTCGTTCTGTGGACGGCAGCATCCGCAGATCGCGCAGCTGATCGAGGCGCCGGGCCGCGCGGCGTTCATCTGCAACGAGTGCACGGAGCGCGCCAGCGAGCTGGTCAAGCAGAACAAGAAGGCCGGGAGTGAGTTCCGGCTGGAGGAACTGCCCAGCCCGAAGGACATCAAGGCGTACCTGGACGAGTTCGTGATCGGGCAGGACGAGGCGAAGAAGGCGCTGGCGGTGGCGGTCGTGAGCCATTACCAGCGGCTGGCGCACCCGGATGTGAACCTGCAGAAGAGCAACATCCTGCTGATCGGGCCGACCGGGACTGGGAAGACGCTGCTGGCGCAGTCCCTGGCGGAGATGCTGGAGGTGCCGTTCGCGATTGCCGACGCGACCACGCTGACCGAGGCCGGGTACGTGGGCGACGACGTGGAGAACGTGATCGTGCGTCTGCTGCAGGCGGCCGAGTACGACGTGGCGGCCGCGGAGCGCGGGATCATCTACATCGACGAGATCGACAAGATCGCCCGCAAGTCCGAGGGGACCAGCATCACCCGTGACGTGAGCGGGGAGGGCGTGCAGCAGGCGCTGCTGAAGATCATCGAGGGCACGGTCGCGCAGGTGCCGCCGCAGGGGGGCCGCAAGCACCCGCAGCAGGAACTGGTGCAGGTGAACACGAAGAACATCCTGTTCATCGTGGGCGGGGCTTTCGAGAGCATGGCCGAGATCGCCCGGGCGCGCACGAACGTGCGCAGCGTGGGTTTCGGCGCCGAGCACAAGGGCGAGGAGAAAGACGAGCTGCGTTTCCTGCCGGAGGACCTCGTGAAGTTCGGGCTGATTCCGGAGTTCGTGGGCCGCCTTCCGCTGGTGGTGCAGCTTCAGGACCTGGACGAGGACGCGCTGGTGCGGATCCTGACCGAGCCGCAGGGCGCGATCGTGAAGCAGTACCAGGCGCTGTTCGGGTTCCAGGACGTGAACCTGAAGTTCACGGAGGGCGCGCTGCGTGAGGTGGCCCACCGGGCCAAGGAGCGCCGGACCGGCGCGCGTGGTCTGCGGGCGGTGCTGGAGAAAGCCATGACGGACCTGCTGTTCGAGCTGCCCGTGGAGGGCCTGGAGGAACTGGTCTTCGACGCGGAGAACATCGACCGGCCCATGACGCTGCTTGAGTCGAAGGGACTCAAGAAGTCTGCCTGATAGCAGCGTAGATTACAGCACTGTCCCGCCCAGGCTCCTAGAATCACCGGACACCCTGGGCGGGGGTGCCGTTTGTGTTATCCCGCCCGTGCCACACTCTCGTATCTCCCCTGCGCCCCGGCGCAGTCACAAGAGCCTCAAGGAGCAAGCATGATCTGGGAACTTCCCGTACTCGCACTGAGAAACGAAGTGATCCTGCCCGGGGTCACCAAGAACATCGACGTGGGCCGTCCCAAGAGCAAACGCGCCGTGGACGAGGCCCAGGCCGCCGACCGCCGCGTGCTGCTGCTCACCCAGCGCGACGCCCGCACCGACGACCCCACCCTCGGCGAGCTGTACGACATGGGCGTGCTCGGCGTGATCAAGCAGGTCGTGCGCATGCCCGACAACACCTACCAGGTGCTCGTCGAGGCGCAGGAACGCGCCAAGGTCGAAGGTGAGGTGCCCAGCGCCTACCTGCGCGTGCGCGCCGAAACGCAGCCGGCCGCGCAGGACGACAGCCGCGACGTGGTCGTGCTCGCCGGCGAGATCAAGGCCGCGTTCGAGGAATACCAGCGTCAGAACAAGAACCTGCGCCTGGACAACTACCAGCTCGAAAACCTCAAGGCCCTGACCGACGCCGGCGCCCTGAGTGACCAGGTCGCCCACCACGCCACCTGGACCACCGAGGAAAAGCAGGAAGTCCTGTCGGCCGCCACGCTGCGCGCCCGCCTGGAAGCCGTGCTGAAACTGCTCACCCGCGACACCGAGCGCTTCAACATGGACAAGAAGATCGCCGGGCGCGTCAAAGAGCAGATGGACGCCAACCAGCGCGAGTACTACCTGCGCGAGCAGATGAAGGCCATCGGCAAGGAACTCGGCGGCGGCGAGGACAGCCCCGCCGAGGTCGAGGCCCTGCGCGAGAAGATCGAGGCGGCCGGCATGCCCGAGAGCATCAAGGAAAAGGCCCTCAAGGAACTGCAGCGCCTGGAACGCACGCCCGGCGGCAGCCCCGAGAGCACCGTGGTGCGCAACTACATCGACTGGCTGGTGGATGTCCCCTGGAGCAAACGCGACGAGGAGATCCTGGACATCGGCCGCACCCGCGAGATTCTGGACGCTGACCACTACGCCCTCGGGGACGTGAAGGACCGCATCCTGGAATTCCTGGCCGTGCGCCAGCTCACGCACCGCCCCGAGGAGACCGAGGAGCAGCGCCAGGAACGCACCGCCGAGGAACGCACCGACGACGCCGAACTGCGCGCGCCGATCCTGTGCCTCGTCGGCCCTCCCGGGGTCGGCAAGACCAGCCTGGGCAAGAGCATCGCCCGGTCACTGAACCGCAAGTTCGTGCGCATGGCCCTGGGCGGCGTGCGCGACGAGAGCGAGATCCGCGGCCACCGCCGCACCTACATCGGCAGCATGCCCGGCCGGATCATCCAGGGCATGAAGACCGCCGGCGTCGTGAACCCCGTCGTGCTGCTCGACGAGATCGACAAGATGAGCAGCGACTGGCGCGGCGACCCCAGCAGCGCCATGCTGGAAGTGCTGGACCCCGAACAGAACCACACCTTCCAGGACCACTACCTGGAAGTGCCGTACGACCTCTCGCAGGTCATGTTCATCACCACCGCCAACAGCCTCCAGACGATCCCCCGCCCGCTGCTGGACCGCATGGAAGTCATCCAGATTCCCGGCTACACCCAGCCGGAGAAGGTGGAGATCGCCAGGCGCTACCGCGTGCCCCGGCAGATCAAGTCGCACGGCCTGGTCGGGCGCCTGGAGATCACCGACGCCGCGCTGAACCGCATCGTGGAGGAGTACACCGCCGAGAGCGGCGTGCGCAACCTTGACCGGCAGATCAGCAAGTTGAGTCGCAAGGCCGCCCGTGAACTGCTCGAGACTCCCTGGGAGGGCGTGAAGGTCATCGACGCCGCCCAGATTCCGGACTTCCTGGGCGTGCCGCTGCACAAGCCCGACCGCATGGAGAAAGAACCGCAGGTCGGCGTGGCCCAGGGCCTCGCGTGGACCAGCGTGGGCGGCACGATGCTGCTCGTCGAGGCGCTCGCCACCCCCGGCACCGGCAAGATCAACATGACCGGCAGTCTGGGCGACGTGATGAAGGAAAGCGTGGCCGCGGCCATCGCCTACCTGCGCGCCCACGCGCACGAGTACGGCGCGGACCCCGACTTCCACAAGACGCTGGACCTGCACGTGCACTTCCCGGACGGCGCCACCCCGAAAGACGGCCCCAGCGCCGGCATCACCATCGCCACAGCCGTGATCAGCGCCATCACCGGACGCCCGGTGCGCCTGGACGTCGCCATGACCGGCGAGATCAGCCTGCGCGGACGCGTGCTGCCCATCGGCGGCGTGAAGGAAAAGCTCCTCGCCGCGCACCAGGGCGGCATCCGCGAGGTCATCATCCCGAAGGACAACGAACCGCACCTTCAGGACGTGCCGGACAGCATCCGCGGCGATCTCACCATTCACGCCGTCGAGCGCGTGGGTCAGGTGCTGGACCTGCTGCTGCTGCCCCGCCCCGCGCAGGACGCACCGGCCACCATTCCCCCGGCCGTCACGAAAGTCACCCAGCCCGGCGCGTAAGCCCCGAGCACATGAAAGGCCCCCGCACTTGGCGGGGGCGTTTGCTTTGATGCTGGCTGCTCAGCGGCGGCCGAAGGGATTCCCGCCGGCGGGCGCGGGCGTGGCCGAGTTGCGGCCCGTCTCGTTCACCGGCCGCACGGTCAGGCCCGGGTCGGTGGCGTACGCGCTGGCGGGGGTGGACCCGCGCGCTCCGCTGGGGGTGTTCACGCTCAGGCCCGCCTGCGCGGCGTTCGAGGCGCTGCCCAGGGTGGGCATGGGCGCGTTCGGGTCGTTCGCGAGGCGCGCGAACTCCTTGGCGTCCACGGCGCGGTCCGCGCCGATGTCGAAGCTGATCAGGCGGCGGCGGTACAGGTTCGCGAGGTACGCGTCCATGGTGATCATGCCCTCGCGCGCGCCGGTCTGCATGACGCTGGTGATCTGGTACGTCTTGCCCTCGCGGATCAGGGCGCGCACGGCCGGGTTGGCGATGAGCAGCTCGTACGCCAGGATGCGCCCGGCGCCGTCCAGGCGGGGCAGCAGCTGCTGGGTCATGATGCCCACCAGGTTGTTCGCGAGCTGCACGCGGATCTGCGCCTGCTGCTCTTCCGGGAAGACGTCCACGATACGGTCGATGGATTCGGGCGCGCTGTTGGTGTGCAGGGTGCCCATCACCAGGTGCCCGGTTTCGGCGGCGGTCACGGCGGCCTTGATGGTCTCGTAGTCACGCATTTCGCCGACGAGGATCACGTCCGGCGCCTGACGCAGCACGGCGCGCAGCGCCTCGTTGAAGCCCAGGGTGTCGGAGCCGATCTCGCGCTGGTTCACGATGCAGCCCTTGTGCTGGTGCATGAACTCGATCGGGTCCTCGATGGTCACGATGTGCAGCTTCTTCGTGATGTTGATGTGGTCGATCATCGCGGCCAGCGTGGTGCTTTTCCCCGACCCGGTGGGCCCGGTCACGAGCACCAGCCCGCGCGGGGCGTTCGCGAGGTCCACCACCTGGCTGGGCAGGCCCATCTCCCCCACCGTCTTGACCTGGGTGGGAATCAGGCGCATCACGCCGCCCACGTGGCCGCGCTGCATGAAGGCGTTCACGCGGAAGCGGGCGCGTTCCCCGAGGGCGAAACTGAAGTCCAGTTCGCGTTTTTCCTCGAAGGTGCGCTGCTGCTTTTCGTTCATCATGCTGTACATGAGTTTCCGGGTGTCGGTCGGGCCGATTTCCGGGAAGCCCTGCGAGTCGTAGGTGCCGTGCAGCTTGAACTGCGGGGCCAGGCCGGCGGTCAGGATGACGTCGGAGGCGCCCTTCTCGGCGGCGAACTTCAGGATGTCGGTGATGTCGGCGGTGGGCTGGGTCATGCGGGGGTCCTCGCTGGGGTGGGGCGCCGGGAGAGCGCCGGGGTGAGGGGGCTACGCGCAGTGTAGGGGGTGCGGCGGGGCGGACCTGTGATGAACTCCCGGTGAGGGCCTGGCGAGCGGGGCAGGCTCAGTTGCTGGTGACGGCCAGGACCTCTTCCAGGGTGGTGCGGCCCTCCAGGGCCTTCTCGATGCCGTCCTGCCGGAGGGTCTTCATGCCGCTCTGCGTGAGGGCGACCTCCTTGATCTCGCTGGCGGTCTTCCCGGACCCGATGGCGTGCCGCAGCGGCTCGTCGATCACCATCAGTTCGTGGATGCCCATGCGGCCCTTGTACCCGGTGCCGCCGCAGCGGGGGCAGCCGGCGCCGCGCATCAGGTGCGCGCCCTGGATGTCCTTTTCCGTGATGCCCAGGCGGCGCAGGACGTCCGGGTCGGCGTTGGTGGGCTGCTTGCACTCCTGGCACACGCGGCGCACCAGGCGCTGCGCGAGCACCCCCACCACCGACGCGCTGATGTTGAAGGGCTCCACGCCCATCTCGTCCAGGCGGATGATCGCGCCGGGCGCGTCGTTGGTGTGCAGCGTGGCGAGCACCAGGTGGCCGGTCAGGGCCGCTTCCACGGCGATCTTCGCGGTTTCCTGGTCGCGGATTTCCCCCACGAAGATGATGTCCGGGTCCTGACGCAGGAAGGCGCGCAGCGCGCGGGCGAAGGTGAGGCCGGCGGTGTTGTTCACCTGCGACTGGATGATCCCGGGAATCTCGTACTCGACGGGGTCCTCGATGGTGGTGGTGTTCTTCTCCGGCACCGCGATGCGCTTGAGGGTCGAGAAGGACGTGAAGGACTTCCCGGACCCCGTGGGGCCGGTCACCAGGAAGATCCCGTTGGGTTTCTGGATCACGTCGCTGTAGCGCTGCATGTTGTAATCGCTGAAGCCAAGCTGTTCCACCTCGGGAATGTTGCTGGCCTTCTGCAGCAGGCGCATCACGGCCTTCTCGCCGTACACCGTGGGCAGCGTGGACAGGCGCAGGTCGATGTCGATGCTGCCTTTCTTGAAGCGCACGCGGCCGTCCTGCGGGACGCGGCGCTCACTGATGTCCAGGTGCCCCAGGATCTTGATGCGGGCCAGCACGCTGGCCGCACTGGCCTTCGGGAGGGGCGGCTGCTCGCGCAGCACGCCGTCGATGCGGTAGCGGACGCGCACGGCCGTCTCGCTCGGCTCGATGTGAATGTCGCTGACGTCCTGCAGCGCCGCCTCGCGGATCAGGCTGTCCACCACGCGCACGACCGCGTTGTCGTCCAGGCCGGCGGAGAGGTCCACCTCCTCGGCCGCTTCCTTCTTCCCGCCCTGGCTGAGCTGCTCGTTCAGGGCGGCCATGTCGTTGCTGCCGTAGTACCGCTCGATCAGGCGGGTGATGTCCTTCTCGGCCATCACGGCCGGGATCACCTCGCGCCCGGTCAGGAGTTTCAGGTCGTCCAGCGCGAACACGTTGCGCGGGTCCTTCATGGCGATCACGATCGCGTTGCCCTGGTAGCGCACCGGGATCACCGAGTAGCGCCGCGCGGTCTGCTCGGGGATCTCCTTGATCACCCCGGCGTCCGGCGGGTTCTGGATGGGGTCCAGGAAGTCGTAGCCGAGCTGCGCGGCCAGCGAGCGGGCCAGCATCTCCGGGCTGAGCTTCCCGGACTGCACCAGCGTGTCCTCCAGGCGGCCCCCGCCGGAGTTCTGTTTTTCCAGCGCGGAGCTGATCTCGCCTTCCTCGGCGAAGCCGAGTTCCATGATCACTTCACCCAGCGGCTTGACCTTGCCCTCGCGGGCCTGGACCTGAAGCGCCTCGCGCAGCTGCTCGCGGGAGAGCACGCCCTCGTTTACCATCGCCTCGCCCAGCCGGCCGCGCTGCGGGTACAGGCGCTCGATCATGTTCTCCAGGTCGCGCGGGCGGGTCAGCACCAGGCTCACCGGGCGGCCCACCACGGCCTGAATGTCGTCCTTCTTGGTGGGGTCGCTGGTCACGACCGTCACGGACAGCACCGAGTCGTCCACCGGCACGGCGTTCAGGCGCAGCGCGTCGGCGCGGAGCATGCAGCCCAGCACCTCCTGCGACGGGTTGAAGTCCCGGGGGTTGTGCACGAACGGGTACCCGTACTGCTCGGCCAGGGACTCGTACAGCTGCTCCTCGGTAATGGCCTTCTGCGACACCAGCGTGACGCCCAGCAGGTCCCCGGTCTGCGCCTGCACGTCCAGCGCCGCCTGCAACTGTTCTTTCGTGATCAGGCCGCGGGAGACCAGCCGGTCCCCCATGCGTTCCTCCACCGGGGAGCCGCCCAGCGCCTCGTCCGCCTCGGGGACCGGCAGGTTCAGTTCGGGGTAGTGCGTGGCGATCGCCCACTGGATCTGGCTGCGCAGCGCCTGGTACACCTCGATGTCCATGTTGCTGTCGTCTTCCAGCGCCTCGATGCTCACGGTGGAGAGCGGGTCCACCAGGGCCACGCGCAGCTTCCCGGCCTCCACCGCGAACGGGAAGGCGTGGTGGGTGCTGGCCGTCTCGGCGCGCACGCGCTTGAGGGCTTCCACGTCCGGGTTCACGATGGTGAGGTTCACCAGCGGAATCCCCAGTGCTTCCTCCACCGCCCGCGCGATGCGTTTCTCGGCGACGAGGCCGGTGTCGATCAGGACGTCCGCGAGGCGGCCCCCCACCTCGGCGTGCCGGGACAGGGCTTTTTGCAGGTCCGTGTCGTTGATGTACCCCTGTTCGAGCAGGATGGCGCCCAGGCGCCGGTCACCGATAGAAAGAGCCATGATCGTGTTCCTCCAGGAAAGTCAGGGGAGTGGGTGAGCAGGAAAGCGTGGGGAGCCAGCCGGGGTGGGCGCGGCCGGGAGGCGCCACGCCGGGAAGCAGGGGGGCACTCACGGCCGCTCCCAGTTGTTCCAGGCATGCCCGTAGCGGCGCAGCACCAGGCCTTCGAGGACCCGGGCGGCGCGGGTGTGCGGCAGCGCGTTGTCGGCCAGTGGACGGACGAGGATGGTGTGCAACCCGGCCAGATTACCGCCCAGCACGTCCGTGAACACCTGATCGCCTACCATGCCCACCTGCTCGGGCCGCAGCCCGAGTTTGCCCACCGCGCGGCGGTACGCGCGCGGGTGGGGTTTGCCGGCCATGCCGACCCCGTCGAAGCCCAGGCGGGACAGCCACAGGTCCGCGCGGCGGGACGTGGCGTTGCTCAGCAGGTACAGGCGGATGCCGGCGGCGCGCAGGTCGTGCGTCCAGGCGGCCATGTCGTGCTCGTCGGCATAACTGCCGTACGGCACCAGGGTGTTGTCCAGGTCCAGCAGCAGGCCCCGCAGGCCCCGCGCAGCCAGGAATTCCGGCGTGATGTCCGAAAAGTGCGCCAGCACGTCGCCCGGCTTCAGGAGGCTCACGGCGCTCCCCCGACGCTCCGGGCGGGCAGGCCGATCACGGCCCACATCCGGCCGGTCGTGCCGGCGTCCCGGCGGTACGAGTAGAAGTCCAGCTCGGTGGAGCAGCGGCCCGACACCCACACCTGCGCGTCCGGCACGCCCGCGCGCCGCAGCACGGCGCAGTTCGCCCCGGCGAGGTCCAGGTGCGTGCGGCCCTGGACCTCCAGCACGAAGTCCCCCAGGTTCGCCTCGCGGAACTGCCGGGCGACGTCCGGGCCGACCTCGTACCGCTCCCCGCAGATGCCCGGCCCGACCGCCGCGCGGATGTTCGCCGGTTCGGCGCCCAGCGTCATCATGGCCTCCACGGTCTGCGCCGCGATGAGCCCCACCGTGCCCTTCCAGCCCGCGTGCGCCGCGCCCACCACGCCCGCCACCGGGTCCTCCAGCAGCAGCGGGTAGCAGTCCGCCGTGCCGATCGCCAGCAGCACGCCCGGCGTGGCCGTCACCAGCGCGTCGCCCTCCCACACGCCGGGCGCCGTGACGGCGTGCACCTGCGTGCCGTGCACCTGGTTCAGCCGCGCGAAAGCGCCCTCGGGGAAGTCCAGGGCCTGAGCGAGCCGCCGGCGGTTTTCCTGCACGGCGGCCGGGTCGTCCGCCCGGTCGTCCAGGTTCAGGCCCGCGAACGCCCCGGCCGACACGCCGCCCGCCCGGGTGGTGAAGGCGTGCCGGGCCGACAGGTGGGGGGCATGCAGCATCAGAAGCTCAGTATTTCCAGCCATCTCTCACCACATTCTGACGCCCCGCGGCCCGCCGCGCCGCCCGGGAACTTCACACGCGCCCCGATCGGAAACCTGCACCCGCATCAACGCCCCCCCGGCGGGGTTGCTACATTCAGCGCAGATGAGCATCACACTCGACCTGTCCGGCAAGACCGCCCTGGTGATGGGCGTCGCCAACTCCCGCAGCCTCGGCTGGGCCATCGCGCAGCAGCTGCTCGCTGCCGGCTGCCGCGTGGGCTTCAGCTACCAGGGCGAACGCCTGCGGGGCGAACTGGAAAAACTCACCGCGCCCCACCCCGGCACGTGGATCCAGCAGGCCGACGCCACCAGCGAAGACGACATGACCGCCCTGTTCGAGCGCGTGAAAACGGAGTTCGGCACGCTGGACGTCCTGGTGCACAGCATCGCGTTCGCGCCCCGCACCGCCATGGAAGGCCGCTTCCTGCACACCACCGCCGAGGACTGGAACACGGCCCTGAACGTCAGCGCCTACACCCTGGTCTCCGCCGCCCGGCACGCCGAGCCCCTGATGCCCGACGGCGGCAGCATCATCAGCCTCACCTACCACGCCTCCCGGCAGGTCGTGCCCAAATACAACGTCATGGGCGTCGCGAAAGCCGCGCTGGAAGCCGCCACCCGCTACCTCGCCGCCGACCTCGGCGACCGCGAGATCCGCGTGAACACCATCAGCGCCGGCCCCATGCGCACCATCGCCGCGCGCAGCATCCCCGGCTTCGGCGGCCTGTACGACAAAGGCGCCCGCAACGCCGCCTTCGGCCGCAACGCCACCCCCGAGGAAGTGGGCAAACTGGCCCTGTTCCTGCTCTCCGACCTGAGCACCGGCGTGACCGGCCAGACCATCTACGTGGACGCCGGCCTGAGCATCATGACCGTCAAGGAAGGCAGCCCCGAAAGCAAGGACTGAACTGGTGAGCGGGTCCCTGACCCGGGAGGAGGTGCAGGCCTACGAGACGCAGGTCAGGCACCTCCTTGGTCGTCTGGCACAAACCTACGGACCGGTCACGCTGGACCGCATCTGGAATGCTGAGCTGCCCCATTCCGGGCAGGTCGGGGACATCCGATTCTGGTTTCATGGGACCGGGGGAACGGCCCGTATGGGCACGGTGAGCATCTCCTGGGACTGGCAGGAGGACCAGCGTACGCTTGAACTTGATCCGTGGAAGGTGCGGCAGACCCTCCAGAGTCTCCGCGCACCAGATGTTCCGGGTGCGGAGGAGTAGGCCGGGCATGACGGCCTGCCCCTCGTATACTCCGGGGCATGATTGATGTGGCGGAGCTGGATCATTTGGCAGCGCTGGCGCGGCTGCACCTGAACCCGGGGGAGCGGGAGGCCATGACGGCCGACCTGAACAAGGTGCTGGGGTACTTCGAGCAGCTGTCCAGCGTGGACACGGACGGCGTGGCGGAAATGCAGCGGCCGGTGACGCTGGTGAACGTGCTGCGCGAGGATGAGCCCGGCGAGGTGTTCCCGCAGGCGGTGGCGCTGTCCCTGGCGGCCGAGACGCAGGACGGCCAGATTCGCGTGCCGCGCACGGTGGAGGCGGACTGATGCTGGACCTCCGTTTCATTCGTGAGAACCCGGACGTGGTGCGCCGCGCCATTCAGGTCAAGGGCACGCCGCTGGATCTGGATGAGGTGCTGACCCTGGACCGTGACCTGACGGCCCTGAAGCAGCGTGTGGAGTCTCTGCAGGCCGAGCGCAACGCGAACGCGAAGCTGGTCCCGAAGGCCAGTGCCGAGGACCGCCCGGCGCTGATTCAGAAGGGCAAGGATCTGGGCGAGGAGCTCAAGGGTCTGGAGCCGGCCCTGCGGGCGCATGAGGACCAGTTGCGGCAGCTGCTGCTGCGCGTGCCTCAGATTCCTCACGCGGACGTGCCGGTCGGCGCGGACGACTCGGAGAACGTGGAGCTGCGCCGTGAGGGGACGCTGCCCGAGTTCAGCTTCCAGCCGTGGGATCAGGTGGAGTTGCTGGAGCGCCAGGGCTGGGCGGACTTCGAGCGGGTGGCGCGGGTGTCCGGCAGCCGCAGCTACCTGCTGAAAGGGGACGCGGCGCTGCTGGAAATGGCGATTCAGATGTTCGCCATGCAGTTCCTGGCCGCGCGGGGCTTCACGCCCCTGAGCACCACGGCCCTGGTGCGCCCGGAGACGCTGGTGAACAGCGGGCATTTCCCCGGCGACGAGGAGTCCGTGTACAAGATGGAAGGCGACGAGCTGATGCTGGCCGGCACGGCGGAAGTGCCCGTGAACAGCCTGTACGCCGGGGAGCAGCTCTCGCACGAGCAGCTGCCGCTGACGTTCGCGGCGATCAGCGGCGCGTTCCGTCGCGAGGCCGGGAGTGCCGGCCGGGACGTGCGGGGCCTGATCCGCGTGCACGAGTTCCGCAAGGTCGAGCAGTACGTGCTGTGCCGCGCCGACGAGCAGGAGGGCATGCAGTGGTTCCAGACGCTGCTCGGCAACGCCGAGGCGCTGCTCCAGGCGCTGGAACTGCCGTACCGCGTGATTCAGAACTGCACGGGCGACATGGGGGCCGGGAAGGTGCTGATGTACGACATCGAGACCTGGGTGCCCAGCGAGGAGAAGTACCGCGAGACGCACAGCTGCTCGTACCTCGGCGACTGGCAGGCGCGCCGCACGGGCCTGCGCTACCGGGACGAGGACGGCAAACTCGTGTACGCGCACACCCTGAACAACACCGGGATCGCCACGCCTCGCATCCTGGTGCCGTTCCTGGAAAACCACCAGCAGGCCGACGGCACCATCCGCATCCCGGCGGCGCTGCAGCCGCTGATGGGCGGCCGGGCCGTGATCGGGCAACCCGTCCGCTGACCTGATCATCACTCCAGCCCGCCTGCATGGTCTTCATGGCATGCAGGCGGGCCGTTTTTGCTGTCTCTCCTGGCATCGAAGCGCTTGCGCCGCAGAGGCGCATTAAGTTTTGCACTTACTCAGATCCTTTCCTTACGTCCACAGCTGACTGCTAAGGTAAGCCTATGGACATTCCCCCTGAGGTGCTGACCGCCACGCAGGCCCGTTTCGTCCGCCGCGACCCGGAGCGGACGGTGAATCTGGAGCGCCTGACGGCGGGAGGGCCGCTGGCGGCCGAGGCGCCGGCGCGGGTGGAGGCGCGCCTGACGCGGGTGGGCGTGCCGCTGGGGGACGCGCAGGCGCTGGTCGAAGGGCAGGAGGCCCTGCCGGCGGTGGCGGCGCGGCTGCCGGAGGACGTGCGGCACCGGTTGGAGCGGGTGCTGGGCGCGAACGATCTGGTGAACGTGGCGTACCTGGATCTGGCGCGGACGGCGGCGCGGGCGGTGGGGCGGATCGTGCTGCGGGACAGCCGGGGCCGCACGGTGGGGTTCGGGACGGGGTGGCTGTGCAGCGCGCGGGCCATCCTGACGAACCATCACGTGCTGGACAGCGTGGCGGCCGCGCAGTTCAGCGTGATCGAGTTCGATTACGAGCTGAAGCCGGACGGGACGCTGCGTGAACGGACGACGTTCGAGCTGGACCCCCTGGCCCTGTTCGTGACGTCCGCGCCGCTGGATTACTCGCTGGTGGCGGTGAAGGGGGACGCGGGGGCGTTCGGGTGGCTGCCCTGCTTCGGTAGCGCGGACAAGCACGTGCTGGGCGAGGCGCTGAGCATCGTGCAGCACCCGAGCGGCGAGCCGAAACAGGTGGCGCTGCGGGAGAACCGGCTGGTGGACCGCCTGCCGGACTTCCTGCATTACGAGACGGACACGGCGCCCGGCAGCAGCGGCAGCCCGGTCTTCAACGACGCCTGGGAGGTCGTGGCGCTGCACCACAGCGGCGTGCCGCGCACGGACGCGCAGGGCCGCCCGCTGCGGCGCGACGGCACCCCGCTGAAACCCGGGGACGCCGACACGGACATCGACTGGATCGCGAACGAGGGCGTGCGGGTGAGCCGCATCCTGGAGGACCTACGTTCGCGGGCGGACCTGCAGGGAAACGTTCTGGTGGCGGACGTGCTGAGCGGCACGCTTCCCCCGGTGACGGAGGCGGCGCGGGCCTCCGGCGTGGTGCTGGACCTGGGCGCGGTGACGCCCGGCGTTGACGGCCGGGTCACACTGCCGGTGACGGTGCAGTTGCACGTGCCGGTGGCCGGCCCGGCCCCCACGCTGGTTCCGGCCCCGGGCGCGTACCTGGACCCGCGGGACGCGGGGGTGGCGGAGGCGTACTACACGGGCGTGGTCGCGCAGGCGGACCCGGAGGCACTGTTCGCGGCCCTGTCGGCGCTGGTCGTGCGGACGCATGAGCGCCGGCCGGCGTACGATCCGGCGCGGCGGCTGTACCCGGTGGTGGACGTCTGGCCGGACGGGAAACTGCGGAGCCTGTACAGCGGCCGGGAGCACGCGCCGCAGGAGTTCATCGCCGCGGACCTCCTCACGGAGGGCCGGCGTGTGGCGCTGGCGGCGCGGGAGAACCTGAACGTGGAGGCGCTGGAGGAGGCGCTGCCGTACAACTGCGAGCACGTGGTCCCGCAGAGCTGGTTCGGGAAGCAGGAGCCGATGCGCGGGGACCTGCATCACCTGTTCGCGTGCGAGCCCGGCTGCAACAGTTTTCGGGGAAACACGCCGTACGCGGACTTCCCGGATTACGGCGAGGTTGTGCGCGGCGACTGCGGCAAGCGGGAGCCGGGGCAGTTCGAACCGGCGCGCGGGAAGGGCGCGGCGGCGCGCGCGACGCTGTACTTCCTGCTGCGGTACCCGGGGGTGGTCCGGCAGTACGGCCCGCAGGAGCTGGGCACGCTGCTGGCGTGGCACGCGGCGGACCCGCCGGGCGACTGGGAGCGGCACCGCAACGCGGCCATCCATGCGGCGCAGGGGAACCGCAACCCGCTGATCGACCGGCCCGACTGGGCGGCGCGGGTGGGGTTTGCGGCAGGACTGGCCCGCTGAAATGGTGGGGCCGCGCGGGGCGGCCCCTGTACACTGCCCTGCATGACGAAACCTCTGCAGGACCCGGGCGTGCTCCGGGCGATGGGTGAGACGCCGGACGACGTGCGCGCCGGGCTGGTGCGGGAACTGGACGCGCTGGAAGCCCACCTGCGCACCCGGCAGGCCGACTGGACCCGGGTGCAGCCGGGCCGGGAGTGGAGCCCGGCGCAGGAGCTGGAGCACGTGATGAAGATCGGGGACAGCATCGTGCCGCTGTTCCGGCTGCTGACGTCCGACCGGGAACTGCGGCCCACTGCCCAGACGCCCGGGGTGCTGAAAGATGGGCGTCGTCAGGCCCCGGCGCCCTCCCTGCCCTCGGAGGACGGGGTCGCGTGGGCGGACTGGGAGGCGCGCTGGACGGCGCACCGCGAGGCGCTGGTGGCGGGGGCGGCCGGGGTGCGCGAAACGCCGGGCCGGACGTACTGGCATCCCTTCTACGGGGAGCTGGACGCGCTGGACTGGCTGCGCATGGTGTCCGGGCACATCCGGGGCCACCGGGAGCTGCTGGAACGCAGCGCGGCCGCGGAGCCCACGCCGTCATGAGCGAGAAGGGCGTCCGCGGGTTCGAGCTGGACGTGCACGTGACGTTCAGCCGCCCGCTGACGGTCGCGGAGGCCACGGCGGCGCTGCTGGCACTGGAGGGTTTCACGGTGGAGCTGTACCGCCCGCACCCGGCGGCGCTGGTGCGCGGCACGGAGGGCGAGGTGCCGGACGCGGTGCCGGGCGCGCGCCTGACCGGGCCGCTGCGGGACCCGGAAGCGGTCCGGGCGGGGCTGGCGGCGCTGCTGCAGGGGCCGGCGCGGACGGTGGAGGTGGGGCAGCGCGGGTTCCTGCGCTCGGCGGACGGCCGCACGGAGTGGATGCCGTGGCGGCGGAACGTCGTGAAGTCCCGCCAGGACACCGCCGCCCTGACCTTCGAGGAGGGCGTCCGGACCGTGCTCGAATAGACCCGCCGGGCCGGGACAGCTGCCCGGGAGCCTCGGGCGTAGCCTCAGCGTGATCCGCCTTCCGTCCCGGTGCCGGCCGGACTGTCCGGCTGGCCTGCCCGGGGGAGGGACGGGTGCTGGAGGCCGGCGATGAGGGTGCAGGACAAGGTCATCGTGGTGACGGGCGCAGCGTCGGGGATGGGGCTGGCGATGGCGCAGCGCTTCACGCAGGAGGGCGCGCGGGTGGTCGCGGCGGACCTGAATGCCGGGCGGCTGGACGCGGCGGTGCGGGGCATCCAGGCGGCGGGCGGGGCGGTGGTGCCGTTCCAGGGCAGCATGGCCGAGCAGGCGGTCGCCGAGGGTGTGATCGACCTGGCGGTGAGGGAGTTCGGGCGGCTGGACGCGCTGGTGAACAACGCCGGGATCATGGACTACATGGCGGCCGTGGGGGACGTCACGAACGAGGTGTGGGAGCGGGTGCTGGCCGTGAACCTGCACGGACCGATGTACGCGATGCGCCGCGCGGTGCAGCAGATGCTCTCGCAGGAGACGCCGGGGGGCAGCATCGTGAACGTGGGCTCCACCGCCAGCCTGAGCGGAGGAGCAGCCGGGGCGGCCTACACGACCTCCAAGCACGCGCTGCTGGGCCTGACGCGCAACACCGCGTGGCAGTACGCGCAGCGCGGGATTCGCTGCAACCTGATCGCGCCCGGCGGCACGGCCACGAACATCGGCGAGAGCATGCCGCAGGACCGTCTGGACCCGGTGGGCGCGCAGCGGGCCGGGGCGTTCGCGCAGCTGATTCCGCAGTACCTGCAGCCGTCGGACATCGCGAGCCTGGCGCTGTACCTGGTGTCGGACGAGTCTCGGATGATCAACGGCGCGGTGATCACCGCAGACGGTGGGTGGATGGCGCTGTAGCACCCTGAGAAGGCGATGGGCGCGGCCGGGGTTACCGCCGCGCCCGTGTTCGGTGACCGGTCAGTCCTCCCAGTCCTGCACGGGAATGAACTCCACGCCACTGGCCTCGGTGTGGGTCACGGCGTAGCGGTCGTCGAAGTGCACGCTGATCTCCCCACGGTCGAAATGCTGCGGGGACACCACACCCTTGCGGAACACGTACCCGCCGCCGTCGGCCACGGCGATGTGGGCCTGTTTCGTGAAGCGGATCTCCACGGTTTCGCCGTGCAGGCGCGTGCGGACGCGCACGCGGAAGGTCTGCGCGTCGTCCTGCTTCACGTGGGGGTCGGCGGGCGCTTTCGGGGTGCGGCGGAACAGGCCGAACATCTCAGGCGTCCAGCATCAGGCGGTGCAGGAGCCGCACGTGGTCGGGCCAGCGGTCCAGGCGGACGTGTTCGTGGCTGGCGTGCGCGCCGTCCCCGGGGGCGCCCAGGCCGTCCAGGGTCGGCGTGATCGGCGCGGTGAAGTTCCCGTCGCTGCCGCCGCCGACGATCTCCCCGCCGATCTCGAAGCCCAGGTCCCGGGCGGTGGCCTGCGCCTGCCCGAACAGCCGGGCGGCGCCGGGCGTCTGCTCGAAGGGCGGGCGATTCAGGCCGCCGCTGACGGTCAGGGTGACGCGCGGGTCGCTGGGCGTCAGGGCGTTCACGTCACGGATCACGCGCTCGGCCTCGCTCAGGGTGGAGATGCGCAGGTCCACGTCCAGCTGGGCGTGGGCGGGGATCACGTTCACGGCGCTGCCGCCCTGGATCAGGCCGACGCTGAGGGTCGTGCCGATCTCCGGGCGGGCCAGGGCGTTCAGGGCGAGCACGGCCTCGGCGGCGGCGGTGATGGCGCTGGCGCCCAGTTCCGGGCGGTTCCCGGCGTGGCTGGCGACGCCCTCGAAGGTCAGGGTGAAGGTGCCCGTGCCCTTGCGACCCACCTTCAGGTTGTGGCTGTCGGACACCGGGGGTTCCACGACCAGGGCGGCGCGGGCGGCGTGCGCGGCCGCCTCGATGTGAGCGCGGCTGCTGTGGCTGCCGGTCTCCTCGTCCGGGGAGAGCAGCACGCTCACGCCCCCGGCCGGCCACTGGCCGCTGGCCTGAAAGGCGCGCAGGGCGTGGAACAGGCTCACGATGCCGGCCTTCATGTCGTACGTGCCGGGGCCGTACAGGCGCTCTCCGTCCTGCCGGAAGGGCATACGGTCCAGCGTGCCGGTGGGCCACACGGTGTCGGCGTGCGTGAGCACCAGCAGCGGCTGTCCGGCGGCCGGGTCCAGCCCGAAGTCGAAGGTGCGGGTGCCGCCCGGCAGGGCGCGGGTGGTGGCGCCCAGGTCGCGCGCCCAGCCTTCCACGACGTCCATGACGCGGCCCACGGCGACCGGGTCGCTGGAGGGGGATTCGATCAGGGTGAGCTGTTCAAGGTCGGCGATCATGGCCTGCAGGTCCGGGGTGAAGGCGGCCGGGCCGGGTGCGTGCGTGGTCATGGGCGAATGGTAGTGCAGCGCCGTGAGGGTCCGGGGTGGGCCGGCCGCAACAAGGCCCGCCCCGGCGTGCGGGGCGGGCCTTCAGGGGGGAACTTCAGGCGAGCAGGGACAGCTGCTGCGGGCTGACGGGCATGGTCACGCGGCCCTTGAGGTACAGGTCGTCCAAGGCGCGGGGGCCGAACACGCGGGCGAGGGTGGTGCTGGTGACCTCGATCACGCGCGAGCCGATGCGGGCGCGGACGATGTCCAGGGTGCCGGGCACCCAGGTGCAGGAGAGTTCATGCGGCGGTTCGGTGCGCTGTGGGGACATGAGATTCCTCCCGGAAAAGAAGTGAAATGGAGTGTGGATGAGGGACGGAACGCCCTGCACCGGGCCAGACGGGCCGTGCGGGGTCGTCACGCAGGTGACGGTTGAGCTGGTCGAAAGGCCGGGCCGCGTTGTGGGACCGTGCAGAACACAGACGCCAGGGCCGGAGGTGCGGCCGGGGCGAGCAGAGAGGGTCGTGGACCGGACTTCCGGTACCTTCAGAATACCGTCCAGGATGAAAATTAAAGGGGAGAAACGGCCCGTGCGGCCTTAAGGGAAGGATCATCGATGCCCGGGCCTCCCTGGACCGGCGCAGCCCGGATCAGGTGCGGATCAGACTGTGGCGGCACGCGCCGGACCGCGCCCAGGACGCCCTATAGTGAACCGAAGTTCAGTTCGTTCCGGCCGTGGCCCCCGCCCCGCGCCTCCGCTTCCCTTTCCCGTGCGCCACGGACCCGCCAAGGAGTGCTGCCCCGCCGCCATGCTCACGCCCATCGGACAGATCACCTTTCAGGACGTGCTGGACATCGCCCTGGTGACCTTTCTGATCTACCAGGGCTACCTGCTGGTCGCCGGCACCCGGGCCTTCAACGTGGTGCGCGGCATCCTGGTGTTCGCCACCGTGTGGGGCGCGGCGCAGTTGCTGGGCCTCACCACCCTCAGCACGCTGCTGGGCCGCGCCGGCACGGTCGGGCTGTTCGCGCTGGTCGTGCTGTTCCAGCCGGAACTGCGGGCCGCCCTCGAGCGCGTCGGCCGGCCCCGCGGACGCGAGGGCACCGACGGCAGCGCCGTGCTGCAGACCCTGGCCCGCGCCATGGAACGCCTCGCGGAGCGCAAGACGGGCGCCCTCATCGCCATCGAACGCAAGACGCCGCTGGGCGAGTACGCCGCCACCGGCGTCACCCTGGACGCCGTGGTGAGCGTGCCGTTCCTGGAGGCGCTGTTCGCCCGCAACGCCCCGCTGCACGACGGCGGGGTGATCATTCAGGGCGCGCGGGTGGTGGCGGCGGGGTGCCTGTTCCCGCTGCAGTCCAGTGACGGCACGTACCGCCGCTACGGCACCCGGCACCGCGCGGCCATCGGGCTGTCGGAACTGACGGACGCGGTGGTGCTGGTGGTCAGCGAGGAACGCGGCAGCATGCGCGTGGCGCTGGGCGGCAAGCTCGGCCCGGACCTGAACGGCGCCGAACTGCGCGAGCAGCTGCGGCGCCTGGTGTACGAGGCGCAGATCGGCACCGACGACCTGGACGCCGTGGACCCCGAGCCTTTCCCCACCCTGGAACGCGGGCCGGAACGGGCGGTGGAGCGGCCGGCCGCCGACGCCCCCGAGGGCACCCCCGGGGCGACCAAGGCCGCGGTGCGCGCCGGGGAGCGCCCGTGACGCCGCCCGGCCGGGGCGGGCCGCTCCTGGACCGCTGGGGGCAGGTGCTGCGGCGCTGGGTGGACCCCCGCTACGCCCGGGAGCGCACGCTGCACAACATCGGCCCGAAACTGCTGGCGCTGGCGGTGGCCCTGGCGCTGTGGTCGCTGTCCACCGCGGACCGCCGGGCGAACGTGGAGCAGCGGTACGACGTGCCGGTCACGGTGGTGGACAGCACCGGCGGGCGCGGCACGCGGGCCACGTCGGCCCTTACGCCGGAATCGGTGCGGGTGACGCTCTTGGGCCGCCCGGACCGGCTGCGGCAGCTCAGCGGCCGCAGCATCGAGGCGCTGGTGGACGTGACCGGCGCGCCGGAAGGCAGTTTCACCCGGAACGTGCGCGTGATCGCCCCGACCGGCACGCGGGTGCTGCGTCTGGAACCCGAGCGCGTGCAGGGCTTTGTGGACACCGAACTGACCCGCACGCTGCCGGTGCTGCTGAGCGTCGCGGCGCCCTCGGAGTCCAGCCTGCCGCGCTTCCAGGTCAGCCCCACGCAGGTGCAGGTGAGCGGCCCGGCGCGGGTGGTCACCACGGTCCGCCGGGTCGTGAACACCCCCGTGGTCCTGGCGTCCGGCGCGACCGCCGAGGTGCCGCTGATCGCGCTGAACGCCCAGAACGAACCCGTGGAGGGCGTGATGACCATGCCCGCGACCGCCACCGTCTCCCGCCTGGATTCCGGCGAGGTGCCGGTCAAGACGGTCACGGTGGTGCTCAGCCCGCCCCCCGCGAACCTGCGGGTGACGTCCGCCAGCGTGCAGCCCAGCGGCGTGCGCCTGGTCGCCGACCCGGAACTGCTCGCGCGGCTGCGGGAGGTGACGGGCAGCGTGGAGTACCGCGTGGGCACCTACACCGCCCCGGTGCGGCTGCAGGTGCCGGCCGGCGCGCAGGCGCTGGAGAACGTGACCGTGCGCCTGACTGTGGAAGCCCGCCCGGCCGAGGGGGCCGCGGCCCCGCGTCCCCCCACCTCCCCCGCCGCGCCCTGAGGCCGGGCGGGCCGCAGGAACAGACCGGCGTCAGCTGCGGGGCGTATACTTGCCGGCATGATGTGGGGTTCACGCCACATGGTTCGATGACCGCGCCACTCCTTCTGCCCTGCCCGTCCGCGCCGTCCTGGCTGGAATGGGAGGAGCGCGTGCGGTTGATGGTCCGCCCGCGCCGGTTCGAGCACGTGCAGCGCGTGGCGGAACTCGCCCGCCAGATCGCCCTGACCAACGGCCTGGACGCCGAGCGGGCGTACGTGGCCGGCATCCTGCATGACATCGCCCGGGACCTGCCCGACAGTGAACTGCTGCGCCTCGCGCCGCCCGAGTGCGACATCGACGCCCACCACCCGCTGGCCCTGCACGGCCGGGCCGCGCGGGTGCTGCTCGAACGCTGGGGCTACACCGACCCGGTCGTGCTGGAAGCCGTCGAGGACCACACCACGGGGCCGCGCGGGGGGGGCGGCGTGTCGGCGTGCGTGTACATCGCCGACGTGTCCGAACCCGGGCGGGGCGTGAACCACGACATCCGCGAGCTGGCGCTGGTGGACCTGGACGAGGCCCTGAACCGCGCGATCGTCTCGAAGGTCACGTACCTGCAGGGGCGCGGCATTCAGGTGCATCCGCGCACGCTGGCGTGCTATCACGCTCTGCCGTGCCACGCGGCCGGCACCCCCGACATCTCCAGGAAGGACACCGATTTGCCCGTACCCCCCTCTGCCCCCCCGGCCTGCTCCGGCGCCGAAGCGCTGCCCCCGGCCCCGCCCTCCTCCCCTGCCGCGCGCCCGCGCCGTTCCGGCAGGCGGCCTTGACCGGCCCTGACAACCTCCGGGACCCGCGCGGGGACCGGCCGGCGCTGGGCGTGCGGCGGCGCCTGGCGGGCCTGCGGGCCCTGCAGGTGTTCGGGCTGAGCCTGGCGGGCCTGACGCTGGGCGGCCTGGCGCTGCTGAGCACCGGCGGGTACGCGCCGGAGGCGGCGGCGGGCCGCGTGGCCCCTCGGTTTTCCGTGCTGCTGGCCGGGCGGGACATCGTGTACTGCTACTACCGGCAGCCGTGCAAAGACCAGGACCAGCGGACCGGGCTGGCGCAGCCGCCGAACACCGACACGGTGATGCTCGTGAAGGTGGACGGCTCGCAGGTCACGGTCCTGAGCATCCCGCGGGACACGAACGTCGGGGAGTTCGACCCGCAGCGCAGCCGCGCGGAGCAGAAGGTGAACAGCCAGTACTTCTCCGGCGGCCCGGAAGCGCTGCTGCGCGCCGCAGAGACCATCACGGGCGAACCGGTGCGCAGTTACGTGATCGTCCGCACCGATTACGTGGAGCGGGTCATCGACGCGCTGGGCGGCCTGGACGTCACGGTGCCCGAAGGCGGGATCGAGTGGGTGGATCAAGCGGCCGGCGTGAACCTGAAGCTCGCGCCCGGCGAGCACCACCTGAACGGCAAGGATGCCGCCCTGTTCCTGCGGGTCCGCAAGGGCTTCGGGGACGACTACGGCCGCATCGACCACCAGAAGCAGGCGCTGACCCAGCTGGCCGCCCGCCTGCGCTCCGCGCAGGGCCTCGCGGCGCTGCCCACCATCCTGGGCGGCATCGGCAACGGCGTGGAGACCAACCTGGACCCCAACCTGCTCACGGCCATGCGGCCCTTCCTGCCGCAGATGAAGCTGTCGTTCGCGACCCTGCCCACCGACCCCATTCCCGGCACCTTCAACCTCGCCGTGAACCGTGAACGGCTCGCGGCGGTGTGGGGGGACGCCGGGGCGCAGGCGCCCACCCCGACCGCCCTGCCGGACGTCCGGGTGCGGATCGAGGACGCCAGCGGGGCGAAGCTGGGCTTAACACTTCAGCGTGCCCTGAAGGCCCTGGGGTACGCTCAGGTGTCCACCGTGACCATCCCGGAAAGCCGCGAGGCCAGTCAGGTGTTCACGCAGGACGCCGTGACCGAGGCGACGTTCCTGGCCGGCGCACTGAACCTGCCCCGGCTGCAGGGCGAACGCTTCCCGGTTGGCCCGCGTGAAATCGGCATCTACCTGACCGCCGACGCCCGTGACCACCTTCCGGCCCTGGCCCGCATGCGCGACGCGCTCGCCGCGGCCGGCGCGCCGGACCTCACCGCCCCCACCCAACCCACCACGGAGACCCCATGACCGACAAGACCATCACCACCCCGGACCGGCACGCCCAGCACGACGCGCAGGTCCACACGCAGCTGCGGGCCATCGTGGACGCCGCCCGGGAACGCCGCGCCGAGGACGTCACGGTCCTGGACCTGACCGACGTGAGCAGCACCCTGGAGTACTTCGTGATCTGCACCGCCACCGCCGGACTGCAGCTGAACGCCGTGCAGGAAAACATCCGCGAGAAGGCCCAGGAGGCCGGGCTGCCCCGCCCCAGCGTGGAGGGCCCCAGTGAACGCTGGCTGCTGCTCGCGTTCGGCGGGAGCATCGTGGTGCACATCATGACCAAGGACGCCCGCGAGTACTACGACCTCGAAGGCCTGTGGAGCGACGCCCGGGTGCTGGACTTCCCCGAAGCCGACGCCTGAGCACGCGCAGCGAGAACCTCCCCTGGCCGGGGAGGTTTTTTTGCGTTCAGGAACCCGGGAGGGCCCGGGCGATGCCGGCCGGCAGTTCGCGGGCCACGCGGTCCAGGGTGCGGGCGGCGGCGGCCTGCACCATCTTCTCAAAGGCTGCGCCGCCCCAGCCCTCGGTGGCCGGGAGGGTCAGGTGCGCGCGGAACCGGAAGTGGAAGGTGAGGGGGTACGCGCCCGACCCGTCCGGGTCGCCGGGCACCTGCGCCTGCCCGCGCACCTCCATCCAGGCCCGCTCCCCGGCCAGGGGCTCGGGGAGCAGTTCGGCGCCGTCCGGGGTGAGGTGCAGGCGGCTGTGGAAGGGCAGGTCGGCGTCCCCCATGACCGGCAGCGGCACCACGAGTTCGCCGCGCACGCCGTCCGGCGCGGCACTCAGCGCCCGCAGGAAGCGCACTTGGCTGAGCGCCTGGGCGGGGGCGCGCACGAACGCCAGGGCGGCGGCGTGCGGGCCGGGGTGCGCCAGGGTGAAGGTCTGTTCAGCGTCGAGAATCATGGCAGGTCCGGTCGGGGGGTCAGTCCACCCACTCCACGATCACGCGGCTCTCTTTCAGCGCTTCCTGCAGTTCGGCATCGCCTGCGCTGCGCAGGCGCGGCAGGTGCGCGAAGCGGGGCGTGGCGCTGGCGTAACCCAGGCGCACGATCACGTCGTCACTGAGTTCGTCCTTGCCGATGCGCCACACGAGCTGCCCGCCGAGCGCTTCCAGGTGCCGTTCCAGGTCGGCGGGCAGGGCCGGCGCGCTGCCGGGGTCCGGTGGAAGGTCGGGCAGGTCACTCATGCGTGGCATTGTACGCGGCCCGCCGGAGCGTGGGGGAACTCGGGGGCGGGCCCCTGGTACGCTGGGGCGGTGAAGGGAGCAGGATGAGCGTACGGATTCTGGGCGGCACGGCGAAGGGCCGCTCGTTGCAGGTGCCGGACAGTGCCCGGCCGAGCGGCGCGCGGGTGCGCAAGAGCCTGTTCGACCTGCTGGCGGCGCGCGCCCCGGCGGGGCCGTTCCCGGCGTTCGTGGACCTGCACGGGGGGAGCGGCGCGGTGGGCCTGGAGGCCGCCAGCCGCGGGTACCGCGTGACGCTGGTGGAAAAGGACCCCCGGGCGGTGCGGGCGCTGGAGGCGAACGCGCGGGCGCTGGGCCTGCCGGCGCGGGTGGTGCGCGGGGACTCGCTGGCGCTGCTGCCGCGCCTGGGAACCTTCGACGTGGTGTTCAGCGACCCGCCGTACGAGGCGGACATGCCGGCCGTGACCGCGGCGCTGCTGGCAAGCGCCGTGGTGCGGCCCGGGGGGCTGCTGGTGTGCCAGCACCCGGACCGCCTGAGCCTGCCGGAGCACGCGGGATTCACGCGGGAGGTCCGGGCGTACGGGAGCAACACCCTGACCCTGTACTGGCGGGACGAGGAGTGGCAAGGCGGGCAGGCGGGCGGTAGTGTGGGCGGCGAATGAACGTCGTGTTCTCCGGCTCGTTTGACCCGATCACCAGCGGCCACATGGACGTCCTGACCCGCGCGTCACGGATGTTCGATCACGTGACGGTGACGGTCATGCACAACGCCCGCAAGCAGGGCCGCCACCTGTTCACGCTGGAGGAACGCCTGGCGATCCTGGTCGAAGCGACCGCGCACCTGCCGAACGTCAGCGTCGACACCTTCGGGGGCCTGCTGGTGGACTACATGGCGCAGCAAGGCAAGGGCATCATCATCCGCGGGCTGCGGGCCGTGTCGGATTACGAGTACGAGTTGCAGATCGCGCACCTGAACCGGCAGATCGGGGAGGTGGAGACGATCTTCATCATGGCCGCCACCCGCTGGAGTTTCGTGAGCAGCAGCATGGTGCGCGAGATCGCCAGTTACGGCGGGGACGTCTCCGAGATGGTGCCCAAGGCCAGCGCGAAGGCCCTGCGGGAGAAGTTCGCCGCCGAGTACGCCGAGCGGGCCGCGCGGCAGGCGGCCGAGGCGACCGGTTCGCCCGCCTGAGCAGAGAAGAAGCAACGGAGAAGGGCGGTCCGGAATTCCGGACCGCCCTCTCCCCTGTGGTGCTTGGGTTCAGTGGCCGCTCTGGCCCAGGCGCTCGCTCTGCAGCTGGCCGCCGCCGATCACGTCTTCCAGGCGCAGGGCGCCGTACTTGCGCATCAGGGACAGGGCCTCGTCGGCGCGCCGGCCGCTGGGGTCGCGGGCGATGACCAGGGTGTGGCCGTTTTTCACGCCGCCGTACAGCTTCTCGGCGTGGGGGCCGGGCACGCCCATGCGGCGCAGCAGGTTCACGAAGTCGCCGTGGTCGCTGCCGCTCAGCGCGCCGAACAGGATGCCCAGGCCCAGCCCGGCGATCAGGCCGAACAGGATGCTGGTCAGGCCGCCGTCAGCGTAGATGCGGGTGTCCGGGATGATCATGAGCAGCACCCACACCGGCACGGTGAGGGCGAGGCTGGCGACGGCGCCGAGCAGGCCACCTTTGATGATGGCGCCGCTGCCGGCCGGCTGGCCCTGTTCGGGGCTGACGCCGGTGGCCTGCGCGACGCTGTTCTGGGCGACGACGTCGGTCATGGCGAAACCGAGGTGGTCGCGTTCGAAGCCGCGGGCCTTGAGGGCTTCGAGGGCGCCCTGGGCCTGGGCAGGTTCGCGGAAGAGAGCGACGACACTTTCCATAACCGTGTTTTTACCATGCGGTCAGGGGCCAGTGCGAGGGACGCCCCCACTCTCGTCCCCCGCCTGGCGTGCCGCCCGGGCGCCTGAATCCTTCACTGCGTGGGGGACGCCGCCAGTCGCCCCTGGGGCGGGCGGGTACGTTCCGCCCGGCGGGGTTTCCCTATACTTGCCCGCATGGTTCAGACCCGGAATGTGGCGTTGCCCGACGCGGCCTTCGAGGACCGGCTGCGCGAGGTGCTGCGCTCGCGGGTGGAGTTCATCGAGCTGATCGGTGAGGATCTGGTCACGGCGGGCGGGAAGCGGACCCGGCCGATGATCGCGTTCCTGGCCGCGCAGGTGCTGGGCGCCAGCCCGGCGCGGGTGGGCTGGAAGAATGTGGTGGACCTGGGCGTGTGCGTGGAACTGCTGCACAGCGCCTCGCTGCTGCACGACGACCTGATCGACGACTCGGACACGCGCCGCGGGCACGTGACGGCCTTCCGGCGCTTCGGGAACGTGGTGAGCGTGATGAGCGGGGATTTCATGCTCTCGCGCCTGCTGATGCTGCTGGCGCAGATGCCAGGCAGCGCGGCGTTGACGCACGCCTTCGGGCAGACGGCCAGTGTGATCTGCGAGGGCGAGGTGCTGCAGTTCCAGGTGGCGGCGTATCAGGAGTACACGCTGGAGAACTACCTGAACGTGATTCACGGCAAGACGGCCGCCCTGACGGAACTCGCGGCGATGAGCCCGGCGCTGCTGCTGGGCGCCCCGGAGGAGGTGCGGGAGGCGCTGGCGGCGTTCGGGCTGGAGTACGGCATGGCCTTCCAGATGCAGGACGACCTGCTGGACCTGCTGGGCGAGGAGGCCGTGATCGGCAAGCCCGTGGGCGGGGACCTGCGTGAGGGCAAGGCGACGCTGCCGCTGCTGTACCTGCTGGAAGGTCCGCACGGGGACGAGGTGCGCGACGTCTTGGAGCGCCGGGCCGCGCAGGAGGGCGACGTGGAGCGGGTGCGGGCGCTGGCGCGGGAGAGCGGGGTGCTGGAGCGCACGCGGGAGGAGATCCGGCGGCGGGCGGGGCTGGCGGCGCAGGCGCTGGAGGCCCTGCCGCGTTCGGAGGCCCGGGACGCCCTGGCGGCCCTGGCGGAGCGGGAGCGGGCCCGGTCCCACTGAGGGGTGGTGAGGCGCGCTAAGCTCTCATCTGACGCATTACAATTGAAATGTTGCAGGGAGAAATCTGCACGATTTGCCGCCCGAACCCGGGGGGCGGCGCAATCCCGCAGCGCGCCCCAGACAGATGTCCCGGAAGGCGCCCTGAACGCAATATCTGTGCCGAGTTCAGGCTCAGGAGCGCAATCGAAGAGGGGTTGACGCGCCCCCAAATCCCGGATACAACGGGGACGGTTGACAAGAGCTAGACAGGCCATCCGGACGCCGGATGCCCGTGACAGGCGAACCGCGCTGAGCCCACAACCCCTCAGCCCGGCGCCTGAGCCCGGAGTGCCGGACCGCGGTCCGGCCACCACCGGAAAGGAGATCAAAGCGAATGCGGGGATCAGGACTCAACTGGCAGGGCCTCATGGAACAACTCCAGCAGGCGCTGCCGCATTGCGCCGTGACGGAGCAGTCGCTGGCCTACTTCAAGTACCCCAAACGCACCCTCAGCGTGAACCTGCCCGTGCGGATGGACGACGGCACGGTCCGCATGTTCCGCGGGTACCGCACCGTGCACAGCACCGCCCGCGGCCCCAGCATGGGCGGCGTGCGCTACCGCGCCGGGGTGAACGCCCACGAGTGCGAGGTGCTCTCCGCCATCACCACCCTGAAAGCCGCCGTGGCCGACGTGCCCCTGGGCGGCGCGACCGGCGGCGTGGACGTGGACCCCGAAACCCTCAGCGCGCATGAACTCCAGGGCCTGACCCGCCGCTACACCAGCGAACTCGTCGAACTGATCGGCAAGCAGGAGGACATCCTCGCGCCCGACATCGGCACGAACGAGCAGATCATGGCCTGGATCTACGACGCCTTCGCCGAGGACGTCGGTGAAGCCTCGGCCGGCGTGGTCGTCGGCAAGCCGCTGATGCTGGGCGGCACCTACCGCAGCAAGGACGCCCGCGGCCGCAGCGCCGTGGTGATCGCGCAGCGCATCCTGGACGCCCAGGGCCTGCCGCTGAAGAACATGACGGTCGCCGTGTACGGCCACGGCAGCACCGGCCGCCGCGCCGCCCAGACCCTCGCCGAACTCGGCGCGCTGGTCGTCGCCGTGTCCGAATCCGACAGCGCCACCTACGCCAGCGGCGGCCTGGACGTCGCCGCGCTGGCCGAGCACCACGCCACCCAGGGCACCCTGCACGGCTTCGCGGGCGGCACCGACATCACGCCCGCCGAGGCGCTGGAACTGGACGTGGGCCTGCTGGTTCTCTCCCACGACTACGGCACCATCAACGCCAGCAACGCCCACAGCGTCCGCGCGCGCTTCCTCGTGGAAGCCACCAACCGCGCCGTCCTGCCCGAAGCCGAACGCTACCTCGCCGGTCGCGGCGTGCAGGTCATCCCCGACCTGATCGCCAGCATCGGCGGCGTGATCGTGAACTACCTCGAATGGGTGCAGGGCGCCAGCAACTTCTTCTGGACCGAAGACGAGATCGTCGCCGCCATCGACGTGCGCGTGAACGCCGCCCTGGACGACGTGCTCGCCACCCAGAAGGACCGCAACGTGCCGGACCTGCGCACCGCCGCGTACGTCCTGGCCCTGGACCGCCTGAACAACGCCGTCGTGATGCGCGGCGTGTACCCGTAACCCCACCCGCCCGGGACACGGCCCAGCCGCTCCGCCCGCCCCGCCCCTGCCACTCTCCCCGCCTGGAGGCAAGCCACATGACGGTCACCACGCCCGACAGCCCCATCAAACACCAGATTCCCAGCTACCTCGACCCGAACAACATCGGGCCGTACGAGATCTTCCTCGAACAGGTCGAGCGCGTCACCCCCTACCTCGGTCACCTGACCAAGTGGGTCGAGACCCTCAAGCGCCCCAAGCGCATCCTGGTCGTGGACATCCCCGTGCACCTCGACGACGGCACCGTCGCGCACTTCGAGGGCTACCGCGTGCAGCACAACACCTCCCGCGGCCCCGCCAAGGGCGGCGTGCGCTTCCACCAGGACGTCACCCTGAGTGAAGTGATGGCCCTGAGCGCCTGGATGACCATCAAGAACGCCGCCGTGAACCTCCCCTACGGCGGCGGCAAGGGCGGCATCCGCATTGACCCGCGCAACTACAGCCAGTCCGAACTGGAGCGCATCACCCGGCGCTACACCAGCGAGATCGGCCTGATCATCGGGCCGGAAAAGGACATCCCCGCGCCCGACGTGAACACCGGCCCGCAGACCATGGCCTGGATGATGGATACCTACAGCATGAACGTGGGCCGCACCGCGACCGGCGTCGTGACCGGCAAACCCATCAGCCTGGGGGGCAGCCTGGGCCGCAGCGACGCCACCGGCCGCGGCGTGTTCGTCACCGGCGCCGAGGCCATGAAGAAACTCGGCATGCCCATGGAAGGCGCCCGCATCGCCGTGCAGGGCTTCGGGAACGTCGGTGAGGCCGCCGCCCGCATCTTCCACGGCGCCGGCGCGAAGATCGTCGCCATTCAGGACGTCACCGGCACCATCGTCAGTGAGAAAGGCATCGACCCCGCCAAGGCCCTGGCGCACCTCAAGGCCACCGGCAAGATCACCGGCCTGGAAGGCACCGAGGAGATCACCCGCGACGAGTTCTGGGGCGTGGACTGCGACGTGATGGTCCCCGCCGCGCTCGAAAAACAGATCACCCTGGCCAACGCCGGGCAGATCAAGGCCAAACTCATCGTGGAAGGCGCCAACGGCCCCACCATCCCCGCCGCCGACGACCTGCTCGCCGAGAAGGGCATCACGGTCGTCCCGGACGTGCTCGCCAACGCCGGCGGCGTGACCGTGTCGTACTTCGAGTGGGTGCAGGACTTCAGCTCCTTCTTCTGGACCGAAGAGGAGATCAACAACCGCCTCGACCGCATCATGCAGGACGCCTTCCGCAGCCTGTGGGACGTCAAGGAGCAGCACGGCGTGACCCTGCGCACCGCTGTGTACATCGTCTCCTGCACGCGCGTGCTCGAAGCGCGCGCCCTGCGCGGCCTGTACCCCTGAAGCCCCGCCCCGCACCCCGGGGCTGAACAGAACCAGAACCCGCCCGGCACAGTTACGCTGCCGGGCGGGTCTCTTACCTGCGGCGGGCGCGCCAGGCCGACCAGGCCCCGGTGGACCACAGCGCCCACGCCACCAGCACCGGTTGGAAGAACAGCCGGATCAGCCGCGCCCGGTCCGTGTTCAGCCCGAACGCATCCTGCCGCGACACGTACTGCGACACGTTCCCCGGGAAGATCAGCACGAAGAACGCCGCGAGCAGCCACCCCACCGTCACCCGTTGCCGCGGCAGGGCCAGCAGTGCCGCCCCGAACCCCAGTTCCACCACCCCGGACGCCAGCACCACGAGGTCCTTGTCCAGCGGCAGCCAGGTGGGCACCTGCGCCTGGAACTCCTGCCGCTGCGTGGTCAGGTGCCCGGTTCCGGCGGTCAGCATGGCCGCCCCCAGCAGCCAGCGGGCGGCAGTCTGAAGGGCGGACGGGCGGGAAGCGGGAAGGGAACGCGCCATGCGCCCAGCATGCCGCCCCGTGCCCGCCCTGCGCTACGCCTCAGCCTGCAATGAGCGGAGCCTTCGAGAGGTCCCGCCGGTGGGCCCAGCGCCCGCCCAGCCCCAGGGCCGCTGCGGTGCACAGCAGCCCGGCCCCCACGATCACCCCGGCCTCCCCCACCCACCCGGTCAGCCCTGCCAGACCGGCCAGGACGGGCAGGGCACCCAGGGCGGCGGAGACGTTCACCGCGGCGAACACCCGGCCCAGGACCTCGCCCGGCACGCTGCGTTGCAGGGTGGTGGTCGTGGTGATGCCCACGACGTCCAGCAACGCCCCGCAGACGAACATGGCCGCCAGCGCCAGGGGCACGCTGTGCCCCAGACCGACCACGGCGAGGGGGACGCCGGACAGCCCGAAACTCCACAGCAGTTTCCGAAAGGGCCGGTCCTCCAGGTGCAAACTGGGCACGAGGGCCGCGCCGGCCACCCCGCCCAGCGTCAGGGCCGTGAACAGCATGCCGTACGCCGACACTCCCCCGGCGTTCAGGGCCTGCGCCCAGGGCACCAGCGTGATCTCCAGCGCTCGCCAGGCGGCATTGCTGACCAGGGACACGCCCATTACGATCAGGACGAGCGGGTGCCCCAGGGCGACGCGCCACCCGGTGCGGAAGTCCTGCCAGAAAGTCACCGCCTGTGCCGGCCGGGCCGGAGCGAGGAAGGTCAGGCGGGCAATCACGGCCGCCAGCAGCACAAAGCTAACCGCATTGAACGCGAACAGCGGCGCCGAGCCACACATGGCGAACAGCACCCCCGCCAGGGCCGGCCCCAGGGACCCCGCCACCTTCCCGGTCAGGCTCAGCAGCGCATTCCCGGACGCCAGCTGCTCCCGCTGGAGCAGGCCAGGAACGGCCGCGCCCAGTGCCGGGCCGGCCAGGCCGTCCAGGCCCTGCAACGCGAAGGTCAGGGCCAGGGCCAGCCACAGCGTCTCCCCGTTCACGAACAGGAACGCGGCGGCGACCCCGGCGTTCCCCAGGTGCGTGAGCACCAGCAGGCGCTTCTTGTCGCAGCGGTCCACGGCCACGCCCAGCACGGGTTGCAGCAGCAGTCGGGCGGCCACGCGCGCCGCCCACAGGCCCGCCAGCGCCGCGACACTCCCGGTCAGCTCGAACAGCAGGAGGCTCAGGGCGATCACGTTCATGCTGTTGCCCAGCCCGGAAAGCAGGTGCGCGCACAGGTAGGAAGGAAAGCCCGGCGTGTCCAGGGCGGGAAAGGTGCGGTTCAGCATGCAAGGGCTCCAGGGAAAGGGGGGCGAGGGCAGGGCGGTCGCGGTTCCCGGATCAGCCGTTGCGGACCCATTCACGCAGGTACGCGGCCACCACGTCGCTGACGTTCACGCCGTCCCGCTGCGCCTTCTCGATCTGGGCCGCCTTCTCCTCTCGGGTCATGGGGAGCCACAGCGCAATCTGCTCCCGGCCGTTCTCGATGCGGAATTCACCGCCCAGGGCGTCGAGTTGCACGGTGCCGTTCTCGCCGGCGGTGTCGTCGGGGCCGCCCTGCATCAGCCAGTTCTCAATGCGCCGCTTCAGGAAGCGCCACTCACGGCCCACCTTCCGGCCGGGAATGGCGCCGCTGCGAACGAGATGGTAGGCGGTCGTCTCACTGATCTTCAAATACGCGGCGAGATCTTCCAGGGTCATCACTTCGTCCATGTTCGGCCACCTCCTGTCAACCGGCACCGACTTGCACTATGTTACGTTAAATAGCAATAGATGGCGCAAAATGGCGACACCTAAATCCAGACAGATACAAAGGAGGCGCCGGCCCACGCCGACGCCCCCTCCCGCTCCGAGTTCAGTACAGCTTGTCCAGAACGTCATCCTTCATCACAAAACTGTTCTCCCGGGTGGGGAACGCCCGCGCCCGGACCTCCGAGGCGTACTGCGTGATCGCCTCCCGCGAGATCCGCCCCACCTCCGCGTACCGTTTCGCGATCTTCTTCTCCTCCCCTTCGTACACGCCCAGCAGGTCATGCGTGACCAGCACCTGCCCGCCGCAGTTCACGCCCGCCCCGATCCCGATGGTCGGCACCGGCAGCTTCTCGGTAATCAGCCGCGCCAGCCGCGCCGGGATGGCCTCCAGCACCACGCTGAACGCCCCCGCCTCCGCCAGGGCCAGCGCGCCGTCCAGCGTCCGGCGGGCCGACTCGTCATCCTTGCCCTGTACCCGGAGGCCCCCCTGCGCCGTCGCCGTCTGCGGCATCAGGCCCACGTGCCCCATCACGGGAATGCCGTTCCGCGTCAGGACCCGCACGACCTCCACGACTTCCGGCGTGGCGCCCTCCATCTTGATCGCGTCCGCGCCCGTCTCCTGAATCACCCGCACCGCGCTGCGCATCGCGTCCGTCACGCCCGTGTGGTACGTCCCGAACGGCAGGTCCACCACCAGGAACGTGTCCGGCGCGCCCCGCCGCACCGCCCGCGCATGGTGAATCATGTCCGCCAGTGTTACAGGCGCCGTGCTGTCGTACCCCAGCACCACGTTCCCCAGGCTGTCCCCCACCAGGATCAGGTCCACCCCGGCCGCCTCGGCGACCTTCCCACCCGGGAAGTCGTAGGCGGTCACCATGACCAGGGGCGACTCGCTGTTCATCAGGTCCGGCACACTGCGCTTCATGAAGCGAAGGTAGCAGACGCCACAGGCCGGCCGGGCACGCCCCAAGTTGGCCCACAGCCGGGCCGGTGCCTCCCGGGCTTACAAGCTTTTCGGATCGATCCAGCCGCGTTTGATGCCGTGGAGCACGGCCTCGGTGCGGCTGCCGACGCCGAGCTTGCTGAAGATGTTGGCGAGGTGCACCTGCACGGTGCGGGGGCTGATGTCCAGGTCCCGGGCGATTTCCTTGTTGGTGCGGCCGGTGGCGGCCACGCGCAGGACCTCCAGTTCGCGGGGGCTGAGGTCGTCTTCCGGGGGGGTGGGGGTGGTGTGGGTGCTGAAGCGTTCCAGGACCTTGCGGGCGACGCTGGGGTGCAGGGCGCTCTCGCCGGCGGCGACGGCGCGCACGGCGCCGAGCAGGTCGTCCTCGCTGGCGTTTTTCAGGAGGTACCCGGCGGCGCCGGCTTCCAGCAGGGCAAAGACGTAGGCGTCGTCGTCGTAGCTGGTGAGGACCAGCACGCCCACGCCGGGCTGTTCGGCCTTGATGGCGCGGGTCGCTTCGATGCCGTTCATGCCGGGCATGCTGACGTCCATCAGGATCACGTCGGGTTTCAGGGCGCGGGCCTGCGTGACGGCTTCCTCGCCGCTGCCGGCCTCGCCGATGACGCGCAGGTCGCTTTCGCCTTCGAGCAGTTCACGGGTTCCCTTGCGGACGACGGGGTGGTCGTCCACGAGCAGCAAGCTGATAGTGCGCAGGGTGTCCGTGTCGGCTTCGATCATGCGGTCAGCATACCCGGCGCCCCTGCGCTCCGGGGGCCGGGCTGCGGGGGCGCTGGAGGTCAGGTGTGGCCGGTTTCGCGCAACGCGTCCTCGTAGAAGAGCCGGGTGTGGTGCATGCGGATCAGCCCGGCGTCGTACAGCGCCTGGAATTCCGGGTGGGAGACGAAGCGGACCTCGGTGACCTCGTGCCCGAATTGCGGCTGGTATGTGCTGCCGGTTTGCGCTTCGGCCAGCCACGCGTGCCGGAGGACGGGCGTGCCGTCCGGGAAGTGGCCCAGGTACGCCGCGAGGAATTTCAGCAGGCGGACGCGTACGTCCGCTTCCTCCCAGGCTTCGCGGACGGCGGTGTCCTGGGGGTTCTCGCCGGGTTCCACGGTGCCGCTGGGCAGGTGCCACAACCCGGCCTTGCCGGGCTGGGCGGTCACGCCGCGTTCCCGCACGAGCAGGATGTCGCCGGCGGCGTTCAGGAGGACCACGCCGGCCGCGCGGTGGGTGATGGGCGTGTGGAATTCCGGGCCGTACTGCACGGGCTACCAGCCGCGCTGGGCGCGCAGGGCGGTGATGTGCGCGGTGTGGTGCTGGCCGTGCCAGGCGTACATGGCGAGCAGGGAGTCCACGGTCCAGGTCTGGCCGGTGGCGGGGTGCGTCCAGGGGCGGGTCCAGTCGGTCACGCTGTCCAGCAGCGCGCTCAGGCGGGTGTGCAGCGCGCCGAGCAGGTCCAGGCTCACCCCGACCGGGAGTTGCGTGTCGGGCAGCTGCGCCCAGAGGGCCTCGTCGTACGGCTTGATGGTGGGGTTCGCCTCGGTCAGGGCGAGCTTCAGGCGCACGAAGGCGTTCAGGTGGCTGTCGGCGACGTGGTGCACGACCTGACGGACGGTCCAGCCGCCCTCGCGGTAGGGCGTGTCAAGCTGCGCGTCGGTGAGGTCCTGCACGGCGGCGCGCAGGGCGGCGGGCAGGGCGGCCACGGCGCGGCGGGCCTCGTTCCGCTGCGCGGGCGTGAGGGACTGCACCAGGGGCATCGGGCCGAGGGGGTAGCGGGCGTCGGTCATGGCAGGGTCTCCGGGAAGGCGGGGGAGGTCACGGGCCAGGGGCTACTGCCCTTCAGCTTGCCCGTCCGGGGTCTTTTTCGTCCAGCGGTCAGCGTCGCGGCGGTCGATCTTGTCCATCATGCGGGCGAAGCCGCGTTCCAGGTTCAGGCCACGTTCGTTCGCCATGCACAGCATCACGAACAGCAGGTCCGCGAGCTCCATCTCCAGGTCCCCGGCGTCCTCGCCGGCCTTGGGGGTCTTGCCGTTCTGGTGGGCGATCACGCGGGCGATCTCGCCGGTTTCCTCGGTCAGGCGGGCCAGCATCAGCAGCGGCGGGAAGTACCCCTCCTCGAACTGGCTGATGAAGGCGTCCACGCGCTCACTCGCTTCCTGAAAGGTCAGGCTCATGGCGTTCAGGGTAAGGCCAAAGGAAAAAGGGACGCCGCGGCGTCCCCCGTTCCAGGTGCTGAAGTTCAGCGGATCCAGAAGTACGTTTCCTGCACGTCGCGGTCCTGCGCGGCGTAGGAGTTCACGTAGGCGTTCGTGGCGGTGTTCCAGGTGCCGTTGTCGTACGTGCCGCGCAGCACGAGGTCGGTGGTGGGGCGCACGCGGGTGAAGATCGCGCGGACGTACTGCGTGCCGCGGGGCGGGGCGACGGTCCAGGACGCGGCGTCCTGCGCGCGGGGGAACGTGGTGGTGCCGGCAGGCACGTAGGCGTTGCGGACCAGGGTGCTGCTGTAGCCGTTGGGTTGCAGGGCGACCAGGGTGACGTACCCGGCGGCGCGGGTGCTCAGGCGGATGCGGACCTGTTCGCCCACCCAGTAGGTGCTGCCCTCGCCGCGGTCGGGGCGCAGGTCGGTGATCAGGTTGCTGCCGCTCTGCGTGAGGTACACGGCGGGGCGGGTGGTGATGGTGCAGGCGCTGAGGCCCAGGGCCAGGCCGGCCAGAAGCAGGGGTTTCACGGGGGTCATGGGGGCACTGTACCCAGCGAGCCTGACGGAACTCTGAGGCGGACGGGGAGATTTTCATTGAGCCGTCATTCAGAAGTCAGCAGGCTTCAGCTGCGGTCGTCCTCGGCGTCGCGGGTCATGCTGGGCGTGATGGGCGCCTGGGTGCGTTCCTGTTCGGGCAGCGGCGCGGCCTTCCCGGCGTCCAGGCCGGGCGCGTGCCCGGAGGGGGCCGCGGCGGGCGCCGGGGTGTCCGGGCTGCCAGGGGTGCGGGCCGGGACGGGGTCGCGCACCAGACGGATCTCCACCGGGCCGTCCCCGAAGTTCAGGTGGCGCTGCGGGCTGGGAATGCTGATGCCGGCCTGGTCCATGGCGATCTTGATGCGGCGGTTGAATTCCCGCCCTATCGCGTACTGGCTTTTCGGCTGCACCTTGAACAGGGCGCGCAGGGTCACGCCGTCCGGGGCGAGCTGCGTGACGCCCTGGATGTCCGGGGCGTCCAGGAAGAAGTGCTTCCATTCGGGGTCGGCGGCCAGTTCGTCGCTGACGGCCTTGAGGACGCGCAGGGCGTCGTTGAGGTTGGCGCTGTAGGTGACGTCCACGGTGGCGACCACCCGGGACCAGTCCTTGCTGCTCACGCTGACGGTATTGATCTGCCCGTTGGGGATAATGTGCAGCGTGCCGTCCAGGCCGCGCAGGGCGGTCATGCGCAGGTTGAGCTTCTCGACGTTGCCGCTGAGCAGACCGGTGTTCACGGTGATCACGTCGCCCACGCCGTACTGGTCCTCGAGCAGGATGAAAAATCCGCTGAACAGGTCCTTCACGAGGCTCTGCGCGCCGAAGCTGACCGCAAGGCCCAGCACGGACACCCCGGCGAGCAGGCTGGTGGCGTTCACGCCGAGGGACTGGATCACGGCGATCACGCTGATGATCACGATGGCGACTTTCAGGGTGCTTTCGATCACGCCCTTGAGGGTCTGCACACGCACGGTGCGGCGATTGAACTCGTCGTCCGGGACGATGCGGTGGGCCAGGGCGCCCACGAGATTCCAGGCGATCAAGGCGATGGCGACGACCACCAGCGTCTGCGCGGCGCTGTGCCCGAACCACGCGGCGATGCCCTGCCCGTACTCGTACAGGAACGGCAGGGCCGAGAGCTGCAGCAGGTGCGCGGCGACCGCCAGCCAGCCCACGCCGACCAGCAGCAACCACATCCATTTCAGGCCCCAGACGAGCCGGGCCGGCAGGTGGCGTTCCAGGGAGCGCAGCAGGGTGCGCCCGAAGCGGTAGAGCGCGTACGCGACGACTAGCGTGACGGCGAGGCCCACCCACGCGCGGGGCGTCTGAATGCTCTGAAGGAATTGTTCGGTGAGCTGTTCCAGCATTCCGGTCAGTGTGCCACGCACCGCTCTGAGAACCGGAGGACGTTACCCGCCGGTGCCCGGGCCGGCCTGCTCGGCGAAGGCGGCTTCCAGGCGGCTCACCAGGTCCGCCTCGTGCGCGCGGGAGGCGCGCAGCAGGGCGTTTTTCACGGCACGCGCGTCGGATTTGCCGTGCCCGATGAAGGCCAGGCCGCGCACGCCGATCAGGATGCTCGCGCCGTACGTGCTGGGGTCCAGCCGCTCGGCGAGGCTGCGCAGGCTGCCGCGCACCAGCAGGGCGCCCAGTTTGCTTTTCAGGTCGCGGGTCAGGGCGTCCTTCACCCAGCCGAACAGCACCTTGGCCTCCCCCTCGGCGAGTTTCAGTACGACGTTGCCGGTGAAGCCGTCGGTGACGACGATGTCGGTGGTGTTCTTGAAGATGTCGTTGCCCTCCACGTTCCCGTGGAAGTTCAGCCGGCCCTGGCCGTGCAGTTCGCGCAGCAGGGCGTGGGTGTCCAGCACGAGCTGACTGCCCTTGTGGTCCTCCTCCCCAATGCTCAGGAGGCCCACGGTGGGGTTCTCGTGGCCCTCCAGGACCCGCAGGTACACGCTGGCAAGCTGCGCCCACTGCGCCAGGTACGCGGGGCGCACGTCGGTGTTCGCGCCGGCGTCCAGCAGGGTCGTGAAGCCCCCCTGGGCAGGCAGGTGGGTGAGGATGGCGGGGCGGTCCACGCCGCGGATGCGGCCCAGCGTGAACAGCGCCGAGGTCATGGTGGCGCCGCTGTGGCCCATGCTGACGGCCGCGGCGGCCCGGCCTTCTCTGACCAGGCGGGTGCAGACGTTGATGCTGGCCTCGGGGCGGCGGCGCACGTCGGTGGCGTGGTCGTCCATGGTGATCAGGTCCGGGGCATCCACCACCTCGATGGGCAGGGTGCCGCTGCCGGCGTGCCGGCCGAGTTCGGCGTGCAGGCGGGTGCGTTCCCCGACCAGCAGCACGGGCACGCCGGCGCGGGCGGCCTGCACGGCGCCCTCCACGTTCGGCGCGGCGCCGTGGTCACCGCCGACGGCGTCCAGGGCGATGGGCAGGGCGCCCCGTCTGCCGCTGCCGGCCTTCCCGGTCCGGCGGGGCGCGGGCGGGTCAGCGGTCATCCTGGTCCATGGGGGCGTTGACGTAGTAGGGCCGGCCGGTGTCGGCGCGGTCGCGCTGCTCGCTGGGCAGGCGGTACCCGGGGCGTTCCACCTGGTCGCGCAGGCTGCCGAGGTCCACGTACGTGTCGGCGGCGTTGCGCAGTTCGTAGCTGGTCATCTCGGGGATGCTGGCGACCACGACGCGTTTGCCGCGGGCGCGCAGAACCTCCACGGGGCGTTCGAAGTCGCCGTCGCCGGTGAGGAGGACGGCCACGTCGTACTGCCCTTCGGTGGTGAGCAGGTCGGTGACGAGTTCGATGTCGAGGTTCGCGCGGCGGTACGTCTGGCCGCTCTCGTCGGTCGCCTCGCGCAGCGGGCGGGTGCGGACCGTGTAGCCCATGTAGGTCAGGGCGTCCGTGAAGCGCTTCTGCTTGTCGTCGATGGGGTAGGGCACGGCGGTGTAGTAAAAGGCGTTGTACAGCCGGCCCTGGGTGGCGAAGTGCTCCAGGATCTTGCGGTGGTCGAAGTTCCAGCCGAGCCGCTTGGCGGCGGCGTACACGTTGGCGCCGTCAATGAAAAGGGCAATGCGTTCCATCCGATGTCTCCTGTCGTGCTGCGGTGTCAATAGCGTCCGGGGGCGGACGGGGTACGGGCAGGATACCGGATGGCCCCTGGGGCCGGGCAGCCCCCGCCGGGCGGGCCCGGTCAGGGGATGGTGATGCGGGGGCGCCGCTCCGGGTCGTGCAGGCCGGTCCAGACGTCGGCGCTGAGCTGGCGCAGGTTCACGCCGCGGTACTCGTCCGGCAGTGCCTGGAGGTATCGCTGCGCCTTGTGGTAGTTGCGGTGGGTGAGGGACCCGTGGTGCCAGCGTTTGTGCAGCGCGGCGGCCAGCAGGATCAGCGCCTGGTAGAAGGCGCGTTCGTCCCCCCGGGCGGGCAGCCACAGGGCTTCCCAGGCTTCGTGGGCTTCCCACCAGTGGCCGGCGTTGAAGAGGGTCACGCCGCGGTCGAAGGCGGCCGGGGGGGTGGGCATGGCGCCCAGTCTCGCTCCTGGCTTACCCCCGTGGGGTATCCTAAGGTTGGGTGAGCAAATCCCCACCTTCACCCCATCCCCCCCACCGGAGCGCAGCGTATGATCCAGACCATGAAGCCACTCGAACTCACCGACAGCACCTTCACCACCGAAACCGCCGAGGGACTCACCCTGGTGGACTTCTGGGCCCCCTGGTGCGGCCCCTGCCGCATCATCGCGCCCGTCATCGAGGAACTCGCCGGCCAGTACGAGGGCCGCGTGAAGATCGCCAAGGTCAACGTGGACGAAAACCCCATGACCCAGGGCCAGTACCGCGTCATGAGCATCCCCACCCTGATCCTCTTCAAGGACGGCCAGCCCGTCGAGGGCGTGGTCGGCGCCCAGCCCAAGCGCGCCTTCGAGGCCCTGCTCGACAAGCACCTCGCCGTCGCCGCGAACTGAAGCGGAGCGGGGTCAGCCGGAGCTGACCCACAGAAGTGAGGGGCCCTGCCCGTGACGGGAGAGCCCCTCACCACAACGTTCAAAGAGCACTCCCTCCACACGGTGGGGGTGCTCTTTTCTCGTCCTGCTCAGAAGCGGCTGATGTCCGGCGGCGTCCAGGCGTGCAGCGCCTCGGACAGCAGGATCTCCCCTTCCGGCCAGTCGCCGTGCCCGCTGTCGGTGTTGATGTGCCCGGCCTCGCCGGCCGTGATGAACTCGGCCTCCCAGGCCTCCGCGAAGGCCTGCGCCCGTTCCAGGGTCACGAAGGGGTCGGTCTCGCTGCTCACCACCAGCGCCGGGAACGGCAGCGGCCCCAGCGGCTGCGGGGACAGCGCCGCCACGGCCGGGAAGTCCGGCAGCGGGAGGTCCACGTCGGGCGGCGCCACCAGCAGCGCGCCCCGCACGCGGGCGTGCCCGCCGGTCCGGGCGGCCCAGTGCGCCACGGTGGGCACGCCGCAGGAGTGGGCCACCAGCACCAGGTCGCCGGGCGTGGCCTCGATCACCTCGTGCAGCCGCGCGGTCCAGGCGGCGGGGGTGGGGTGGTCCCAGTCGTCCTGCACCACCCGCACGCCACCGAACTTCGTTTCCCACAGGCTCTGCCAGTGCTGCGGGCCGCTGCCGCCCAGGCCGGGCACGATCACCAGTGTCGGGGTCATATCCGGCCAGCTTAGGCGCTCAGGGCCCGCCACGCCTCCAGGCGTGCAGGCAGGCGGTGCAGGGCGGGCAGCACGTGCCCCTCCAGGATGCTCAGGGTGTGGGCATCCTCGGCGGGGTGGGTGTGGTCATGCAGGAGGAACTGCACGTCCACCGCGAGGTCCTCCAGCACGCGCCGGGCGGAGTAGAAACACAGCGTTTCCTGGTGCAGGGGCGTGCGCGCGCCGCGGGCGGCCTCGTAGGCAGGCAGCACGCGCGGCAGGTGCTCGCCCAGCAGTGCCAGGTCGTGTTCGGGCGGGGCCAGCCGGGCCGTTTCCCAGTCGATCAGCCACAGCTGTCCCCCGGCGCCTTGCATGACGTTCCAGCCGTGTGCGTCGGTGTGGCACAGGACATGGGGTCGCCGGGCCTGCCGCGCCGCCTGCCCGAAGCGGGCAGCCTGCTCCAGCAGGGCGTCCAGGGTGGCGTGGTGGGGGGCGAGCAGGGTCCGCAGGGCGCGCGCGCCGTCCCGGCCGCCCGGCGGCCGGGCCCGCAGGTGGTGCAGGTTCTGGGTCAGCTGGGCCCGGAAGGGCAGGGTGAAGTCCTCGGGCGGGACGGGCAGGTGGTTCAGGTGCCGGGTCACGCGGGCCGTGCCGGCGTGCAGGCGGCCCAGCAGGCCGGCGAGGTCCTCCAGGGCTGCCCCCCAGTCGCCCTCCAGGGTGCGGGCCTCGATCCATTCCGTGACCAGAAGCGGAAACGGGCCCACGCGGGACAGCGCCTGGCCCGAGCGGGTGAGCAGCGGGCGGGGCAGGTGGTCCAGCACGCCCTCCTGCCGCAGCGCCTGAAGCAGGGGCACCTCGGCCTGCACCCGCCGGAGCATCGCCTCGCCGTACGCGCCGCCCGGCAGGAGTTTCAGAAAGTACCGGCCGGCCGGGCCGTCGGCGCGGTAGGCGTGGGCCGTCCCGGCGTTCAGGTACATCAGCCGGGTCAGGGGCAGGCCGTACTCGCGGCGCAGCGCGTCCAGGATGTCGGCGTGGGAAAGGCGGGGCTCGCGGCTCAAGGCAGGGTGAGTTGCCAGGACACGCCGTACCGGTCCTGAAGCCACGCGAACTGCCGGCTGAAACCGTAGTCGCCCAGCGGCATCAGGGCCGCGCCGCCCGGGAGCAGCGCGTCGTGCAGGGCCTGGATGTCGGCGGCGTCCTCGCAGGTCACGTACAGGGACACGGCGGGCGTGAACGTGAACGCGTGCCGCACGCTGCTGTCCGAGAAGGCCAGCGTCTGGCCGCGCAGCCGGACGTGGGCCAGCATGACCTGCCCGGCCGCCGGGCTGCCCTCCGGGTGGCGTTGCAGGTTCAGCAGCTCGGCCGGCTGGAAGGTCTGCAGATAGAAGTTCAGGGCCTCTTCGGCCTCGCCGTTCTGGAACATCAGGAATGGGGTGATGCTCATGCGTACATGCCCTCCCTCAGGTTGATGCCGTACTCCAGGTGCGCCTTCAGGGCGCTGAGAAACTGGGACCAGCCCATGCAGTTGCCGTACGACGCCTGGCGACCGGCAGGCGTGTCCGGCCAGCCGCGCTCGGTGATCTGCACCTGGGTGCGCCCCGGCGCGACCTCCACCACCGTGACCGGAAAGGCGCCGGGGAATTCTCCGAAGGCCCAGGTGACGGTGGCCCCGGCCTCCAGGCGGCCCTGGGCGCCGCCAGTCGTGAAGTACCGGCTCAGCTGGGCCGGGTCGGCGATCGCCTCGTGAACCTGGGGGGCGGGGCGGCTCACGATGCCGGACACGGTGAATTCTGGAGGCATGTGCCGGCAGGATAGAGCCATATGAGGCGGTAAAGCAGAACCCCCCGCCGGGGCGGGGGGCATGCAGTCGCCTGGGATCAGACGAGTTCGATCAGGGCCATGGTGACGCCGTCACCGCGGCGGGTGCCCACGCGCAGGATGCGGGTGTAACCACCGGGACGCTCGGCGTACTTGGGGGCCACTTCGTCCATGACCTTGCGCACGACGGCGACGTCGTGGATGTCCTGGGCGACGAGGCGGCGGGCGTGCAGGTCGCCGCCCTTGGCAGTGGTGATCAGTTTCTCAACGAAAGGGCGCAGCTCCTTGGCTTTCGTGAGGGTCGTCTGGATGCGGCCCTCGCGCAGCAGGGCCGTCGCCTGGGCGCGGGCCAGGGCGGTGCGGGCACTGCTGTTGCGGTTGAGCTTGCGTCCGGCTTTACCGTGGCGCATGGTGTGTCTCCTTTAATCGCAGTTCAGTCGCGCAGGGCGAGGCCGAACTGGGCAAGTTGCTGTTTGATCTCGTCGAGGCTGCGCTCGCCGATGCCGGGCACCTTTTTCAGGTCGCGGTCGGACAGGGCGCACAGCGCGTCGACGCTGTCGATTCCCTCTTCCTTGAGGCTGTGCAGCACGCGGGTGGTCAGGCCGAGGCCTTCCAGGGTCACGCGAGGGCTGTCCAGCTCGGCGGGGTAGTCGCCGGGGTTGAGGTTCACGCTGCTGGGCGTGGGGGGCAGGTCGTACACGCTGCTGCCGGCCGGCATGGGGGCGGGCGTGTACACGGGCTGCGCGTACTCGGGCGCGGCGGGCGGCAGGGCCTCGACGTTCCCGAAGACGGTCAGCTCGTCGCGGAGGATCTCCACGGCCTTGTCCAGGGCCTCCTGGGGGCCGGTCGAGCCGTCCGTCCAGAGCCGCAGGATCAGGCGGTCCAGGTCGGTCTGCTGACCCACGCGGGTGTTCTCGACGTGGTACGCGACGCGGCGCACGGGGCTGAACACGGCGTCCACGGGGATGCTGTTGATGCGGTCCTTGGTGGCGTGCTTGTCGGCGGGCACGTAGCCTTCGCCTTCTTCCACGCGCACTTCCATGACCAGTTTGCCGTCCTCGGCGAGGTTGGCGATGACCAGGTCAGGGTTGACGATCTCGGCGTCCGAGGGGACCTCGAAGGCGCCGGCGGTCACGACCCCGCTGCCCTGCGCGCGCAGGGTCAGGGTCTTGGCGCCGGGGGCGTGGAATTTCACGACCAGTTCCTTGAGGTTCAGGATCAGCTGGATGACGTCTTCCTTGACGCCGGGGATGGTGCTGAACTCGTGCAGCACGTCCTCGATGTACACGGAGGTGACCGCCGTGCCGGGGATCGAGGACATCAGGATGCGCCGGATGGGGTTCCCGATGGTGACGCCGTAACCGCGCGTGAGCGGTTCCAGGACGAACTCGCCGTAGTTGCCGTCGACGCGGGCCTTGAGTTGAGGGCGCTTTTGGTCCACTGGGGCCTCCTGGTTTAGCGCGAGTAGTACTCGATGATGAAGTTCTCGTTGATGGGCAGAGCGAGGTCTTCGCGGGCGGGGAGGCGGCTGAAGGTGCCCTTGAAGCTGTCGGCGTCCAGTTCCACCCAGGGAGCGACGCGGCGGCGCTTCTGCGCTTCCATGTTCTCCTGGATGAAGCCCATGCTGCGGCTGCCTTCGGCGACGCTGATTTCGTCACCGATCTTCACGCGGTAGCTGGGGATGTCCACTTTCTTGCCGTTCACGAAGATGTGGCCGTGACCGACGAACTGGCGCGCCTGGCGGCGGGTGCTGGCAAAGCCCATGCGGAACACGACGTTGTCCAGGCGGCGTTCCAGCAGCTGCAGGAACACGGTGCCGGTCACGCCGGGAACGTTGGTGGCTTCTTCAAAGAGGTTGCGGAACTGTTTTTCACCCATGCCGTAGAGGCGGGCGAGTTTCTGCTTTTCACGCAGTCGGACCGAGTAGTCGCTGGGGCGGCCGCGGCCGCGGCGCTGGCCGTGCTGGCCGGGCGCGTAGGGGCGCTTGTCCAGGTACTTCTGGACTTTCTCGGTTTCCGCGAGGTTGATGCCTTCGCGGCGGCTGAGTTTGGTAATGGAACCACGGAAACGACCCATGTGTTGCTCTCCTTATGCGGCATCTGGCGTGTGCCAGGCCGGGTCTGCGGCCCTCTGGGGCCCGGTTCCTCGCTGGTGGGTGCAGCTTATGTGCCTGGCACAGCGGAACCGGGGCAGGTGGGCGCGCGCGTTGCGCTCAGGCGCGGAATTTCTTCTTGGGGCGGCAGCCGTTGTGGGGCACGGGGCTGTCGTCCATGATGCTCTTGACTTCGATGCCGGACGCCTGGATGGCGCGGATGGCCTGTTCACGGCCGGAACCCGAGCCGCGCACGATGACGTCCACGGCGCTCATGCCGAAGGAGGTCTGGGCCTTTTTCACGGCGTCGGCGGCGGCCAGCTGGGCGGCGTAGGGGGTGCCTTTCTTGCTGCCCTTGTAGCCGATGGTCCCGCCGCTGCTCCACGCGACGCTGTTGCCGTCCATGTCGGTGATGGTGACGATGGTGTTGTTGTAGCTGGCGTGCACGTAGGCACGGCCGGCGCTGATGTTGCGGCGGGCGCGGCGGGGCGCTTTGCCTTTGGTGGGTTTCGCCATGGCTTACTTCCTCGTCGCCTTCTTCTTCCCGGCAACGGTCTTCTTCGGGCCTTTGCGGGTGCGGGCGTTGGTCTTGGTGCGCTGGCCGCGCACGGGCAGGCCGCGGCGGTGACGCAGGCCGCGGTAGGCGCCGATGTCCATCAGGCGCTTGATGTTCTGGCCGACTTCGCTGCGCAGGTCGCCTTCGACCTTGTAGGTCTTCTCGACGGCTTCACGCAGGGTGCTCTGTTCCGCTTCGGTCAGGGCCTTCACGCGGGTGTCGGGGTTGATGCCGGTCCGGGCGAGAATTTCCTTGCTGCGGGTCAGGCCGATGCCGTAAATGTAGGTCAGGCCGATTTCAATGCGCTTTTCGCGCGGCAGGTCAACACCAGCAATACGCGCCATGATTAACCCTGCCTCTGCTTGTGCTTGACGTTGGAGCAAATGATCAGCACGCGGCCATGGCGGCGGATCACTTTGCAGTTGTCGCACATCTTCTTGACACTGCTACGAACCTTCATTGCTTCCTCCTCGCGCCGCCTTCCAGCCAGACTGCCCATCGTGGAGTCTTTCCTGGCAGCGCTCGACCCCCCGCCCACCTTGGCGGGTGGGGAATCTGTTGGGTACCGGGGTCAGGGATTACCTGCGGTAGACGATGCGCCCACGAGTGGTGTCGTAGGGGCTGATTTCCAGAACCACGCGGTCACCGGGCAGGATGCGGATGTAGTGAATACGCATCTTTCCGCTGATGTAGGCCAGAATGTCGTGCCCGGTGTCCAGCTTCACGCGGAACGTGGTGTTCGGCAGCGCCTCTTCCACGACCCCTTCGGCCCGGACGGCGTCGGACTCGTCTTTCTTCTTCTTTTCCCGCTGTTCCGGCATCTTTCGTCTCGCCACGCAACCTCCTGGCCTGATACAAGCCAAACGCAAAGGTACCATGAAGTTAAAAGCCAGCACAAGTGCGCGGTCCTGGTCAGGCCCGCTGAGCTACCGGCCACTTGTCTAGGAACAGGTGCCTGACAGGGCGGGCGCCCCTTGCGGTTCTCTTGACTTCGCCCTCACCCGCTCCCATAGTGTCCGCACCACACAGCACGACGACCGGCTTCCCCGAGAAGCCAGGGAGGGCATATGAAACGGATCACCCAGGGAGCCGCCCTGATCACCGCCGGCCTGATCACCATCGCCGCCGCCCAGAAGGTCACCACGCCCACCATTGGCATCGCCCTGGCCCAGACCGGGAACGTCGCCCTGCTGGGGCAGGAACAGGTCATCGGCGCGAAATTCGCCGAGAAGTACCTCAACGCCCGCGGCGGCATCAACGGCACGCCCTTCAAGCTGGTGTTCCAGGACGCCGGCGGGGATGAGAACGGCGCCATCAACGCCTTCCAGAACCTCATCAACAAGGACAAGGTCGTCGGGATCGTCGGCCCCACCCTCTCCCAGCAGGCCTTCGCGGCCGACCCCATCGCCGAGCGCGCCAAGATTCCCGTCCTGGGGCCCAGCAACACCGCCAAGGGCATCCCGGAGATCGGCGACTTCATCGCCCGGGTGTCGGCGCCCATCGCCGTGGTCGCCCCGAACGCCGTGAAGCAGGCCCTGAAGCTGGACCCCAAGATCAAGAAGGTCGCCGTTCTTTACGCCCAGAACGACGCGTTTTCCGTGTCCGAGACCGGCACCTTCCAGGAAACCGCCAAGGCCCAGGGCCTGAGCGTGACCACCGTGCAGAAGTTCCAGACCACCGACACCGACTTCACCACCCAGGTCACCGCCGTGCTGAACAGCGACGCGGACCTCGCCATCATCAGCGGCCTGGCCGCAGACGGCGGGAACCTCGTCAAGCAGCTGCGCCAGCTGGGCTTCAAGGGCCTGATCGTGGGCGGCAACGGCCTGAACACCAGCAACATGTTCCCCGTATGCCAGAAACTGTGCGACGGCGTGATCATCGCCCAGGCGTACAGCCCCGCGCAGCCCAGCGCCGCCAACCAGGTGTTCGTCAAGGACTACCGCGCGCAGTACAAGAAAGATCCGCCCCAGTTCGCCGCGCAGGCCTACGCCGGCGTGCAGGTCATGGTCGAGGCGCTGCGGGCCATCGACCGCAAGAAGAAACTGAACACCTGGGACCTCGACGACCTGCGCGTCGCGCTGAACAAGCAGATCCTGGTCGGCAAGTACAAGACGCCGCTGGGCGACATCAGCTTCGACAAGGAAGGCGAGGTCATCCAGAAGGACTTCTACGTGGCGCAGATCAAGATGAAAGACGCCAAGAACGGCAGCTTCGTGTACCTGAAGTAAGCAACGTGCACGCCGGGGCCGTCAGCAGCATGACCCGCTGACGGCCCCCTTCTGAGCCGCAAGGAGGCCGCCGTGGAACTCAGTCAACTCGTTCAGAACCTGATGAACGGCCTGGCGATCGGCAGCGTGTACGCGATCTTCGCACTCGGGTACACGCTGGTCTTCTCGATCCTGGGCATCATCAACTTCGCGCACGGCGCCGTGTTCACGCTCGGCGCGTACTTCACCTACACCCTGGTCGTCGGGCAGTTCGAGAACAACGGCCTGCTCAAGGGCATCAACCTCTTCCCGGACGGCTCGCCGCTCTCCGGAAACCCGGTCGTGTTCGGGCTCGCCACCTTGATCGGCGCGGCCCTGGCTGGGCTGGTCGCGGTGGTCATCGAGCGCCTCGCGTTCCGGCCCATGCGCGCCCGCGGCGCTGACCCGCTGCTCGCGCTGGTCAGCAGCCTGGGCGTGGCGCTGGTCATCGTGAACCTGATTCAGCTGCTGGTGGGCGCGGAGATCTACAACTTCCCCAGCAACGCCTACGGCGAGTTCCGCCCGGCCCTGACCCTGAACATCGGGGAGAAGGTCGTGGTGATCCGCACCGTGCAGGTCATTATCTTCCTGGTCAGCCTGGTCATGCTGGCCCTGCTGGGGTACGTGATCGGGCGCACCAAGATCGGCAAGGCCCTGCGCGCCGTGGCCGAGAACCCCGGCACCGCCAGCCTGCTGGGCATCAGCGTGGACCGCTTCATCCTGATCACGTTCTTCCTGTCGGGCTTCCTGGGCGGGCTGGCCGGCACGCTGGTCGGCACGGCCTTCGGTGTGGCCGGCCCGTACTTCGGCGTGACCTACGGCCTCAAGGGCCTCGCGGTGATCGTGCTGGGCGGCCTGGGCAGCATCCCGGGCGCGGTGCTGGGGGGCCTGGTGATCGGCCTGGCCGAGGCCTTCGTGCCCGCCGACTACAGCGCGTACAAGGACGTCGTGGCGTTCGCGCTGCTGTTCGTGATCCTGCTCGTGCGCCCGCAGGGCCTGCTGGGCAAAGCGGCCATTCAGAAGGTGTAACTGAGCATGGGCGACTTCATCTCCACCTACGGCTTCCTGATCGTGACGATGGTGCAGGCGGGCCTGCTGGGCCTGAGCCTGTACTTTCCCCTGCAGGCCGGGCAGCTCAGTCTCGCCACGCCCGGCTTCTACGCGCTGGGCGGGTACACGGCCGCGATCCTGCTCACCAACCCCTCCTTCGCCGGCCTGCGCGACACGCTGGGCAACGGCATGTTCGTGCTGACCTGGCTGGTCGCGGCCGCCCTCTCGGCGCTGCTGGGCCTGGCGGTGGGCATCCCGGCGCTGCGGCTGCGCGGCATCTACCTGGCGCTGGCGACCATCGCCTTCGTGGAGATTCTGCGCGTGCTGGCCCTGAACCTCACCATCACCGGCGGCGCCATCGGGATCTTCAACGTGCCGCAGCCGTTCGGGTTCGAGGACCGCGGGCAGTTCATCTGGCTGTTCGGGCCCATGCTGCTGCTCACGCTGCTGTTCGCCCGGCAGCTGGAGCGCAGCCGGGTGGGCCGCGCGCTGCGCGCCATCCGCGAGGACGAACTGGCCGCCGACGCCATGGGCGTGAACCCCACCCGCTACAAGGTCCTGGCCTTCGTGATCGGCGCGGTCCTGGCCGGCATCGTGGGCGCCATGAGCGCGCCGCTGCTGAGTTCCTGGAACGCCCGGCAGGGCACCTTCGACGCCAGCATCGCCGTGCTGGCCTTTGTTCTGATCGGCGGCAGCCGCAACGTGTGGGGGCCGGTGGTGGGCGGGGCGCTGCTCACCGCGGTGCCCGAACTGCTGCGCTTCCTGGCCGACTGGCGGCTGGTCATCAACGGCCTGGTGCTGGTCGTGGCGAGCCTGTACCTGCCGCAGGGCATCGTGGGCGCCCTGGAACGCCTGCGCCGCCCCGCGCCCCCGCAGCGGCCCGCCGACCTGCCCCGCCCGGAGGTGAAGGCATGACGGCCGCCGTGACGCCCGGCCCGGTGGTGCTGGAGGCCCGCAACATGACCCGCCGCTTCGGGGGGCTGGTCGCCGTGAACAACGTGAGCTTCGACGTGCACGAGGGCGAGATCTTCGGATTGATCGGCCCGAACGGCGCGGGCAAGACCACGCTGTTCAACCTGATGACCGGCCTCACCCCGCCCAGCAGCGGCACCCTCAGCTACCGCGGGCAGACTGTGACCGGTCTCGCGCCGCACCGCATCGCGGGCCTGGGCCTGAGCCGCACCTTCCAGAACATCCGCCTGTTCCGCGGCCTGAGCGCCCTGGAGAACGTCAAGATCGCCCAGCACGTCCGCACGCACGCCGGGCTGGTGCAGGGCGTTCTGGGCCGCGCGCACGCCGAGGAACGCCACGTGGAACGCCGCGCCTGGGAGCTGCTGGACCTCGTCGGCCTGGACGGCCGCGCCGGGGAGCTCGCCGCGAACTTCAGTTACGGCGACCAGCGCCGCCTGGAGATCGCCCGGGCCCTGGCGACCGAGCCGCGCGTGCTGCTGCTGGACGAACCGGCCGCCGGCATGAACACCAGCGAGAAAGGCCAGCTGACCGCGTTCATCCGCGAGGTCCGCGACCGCTTCGACCTGACCGTGCTGGTGATCGAACACCACGTGCCGCTGGTCATGAACCTGTGCGACCGGGTGGCCGTGCTGAACTTCGGGGAGCTGATCGCCGTGGGCGACCCGGCCGCCGTGCAGCGCGACCCGAAGGTGATCGAAGCGTACCTGGGAGGAGAATGATGACGGGAACCGGGACGCCCCTGCTGGAACTCACGGACCTGAGCGTGAACTACGGCGCCATCCAGGCTGTGCGCGGCCTCACCCTGCACGTGCAGGAGGGCGAGGTCGTGACCCTGATCGGCGCGAACGGCGCCGGCAAGACCACCACCCTGCGCGCCGTGAGCCGCGTGCTGCGGCCGGTGGCGGGCACGGTCCGCTTCGCCGGGCGGGACATCACCCGCCTGCCGCCGGACGAGGCGGTGAAACTCGGCATCGCGCAGAGCCCGGAAGGGCGGCAGGTGCTGGCCCGCCAGAGCGTGCAGGACAACCTGGAACTCGGCGCGTACACCCGCCGGGACGCGGCCGGCGTGCGGCAGGACATCACCCGGATGTACGAGCGCTTCCCCCGCCTCGGGGAGCGCCGCGCGCAGCTGGCCGGCACGCTCTCCGGCGGGGAGCAGCAGATGCTCGCCATCGCCCGCGCCATGATGAGCCGCCCCCGGCTGCTGCTGCTGGACGAACCCAGCCTGGGGCTCGCGCCGATCATCGTGCGGGAGATCTTCAGCATCATCCGCGAACTGAACGAGCAGGGCACCACCATCCTGCTGGTCGAGCAGAACGCGCGCCTCGCCATGCAGAGCAGCCACCGCACGTACGTGCTGGAGGCCGGGCAGATGACCTTCCACGGGGACAGCCCGGAGCTGCTGAACGACGAGCGCGTGCTGCACGCCTACCTGGGCGGGTAAGCCCATGAGGAGGCCCGCCCCGGGATGATCGGGGCGGGCCTCCACGCTGTGCTCAGCGGTGCCGTTCGTTGTCGCGCAGGTGCTCGGCGAAGGTGTGGTTCACGTAGATCTTCCCGTCGCGGGCGTGCAGGAAGTACAGGGCGTCCCGGCCGTCGGCCAGCTGGCGTTTGGCGTTCAGGACGCTCTGCAGCGCGGCCCGGCCGGGGTTGTTGATGGGCGCGGTGGGCAGGCCCATGCGGGTGTAGGTGTTGTAGGGCGTGTCCACCTTGAAGTCCCCGGCGGGGCGGTCGAGTTCCGGGAGGTCCTTGCCCAGGCCGTACGCGACGGTGGGGTCGCTGCCCAGCGCGATGCCGTCACGCAGGCGGTTCAGGAACACGCCGGCCACCACGGGCATCTCGGCGTCGTTGGCGGCCTCGGCCTGCACCATGCTGGCCAGGATCACCCAGTCGCGCACGCTCAGGCCCAGCGCCCTGGCGCGGGCGGTGTCCGCGGGCGTGAATTCCTCCTCCATACGCGCCACGAGGCGCCTGACGATGATCTGCGCGCTGTCCTTGGGACGGAAGTCGTACGTGGCGGGGAACACGAAGCCCTCCAGGTTCTTCTGCCGGCCCTGCGCGTGCGGGCTGAGGCTGGCGTCGTTCAGCGCCGCTGCGACGGCCTGGGCGTCGAACCCGGCCTTCTGGAAGATCGCCGGGAGGTCCTTGACGCGCCGGCCCTCGGGGATGGTCACGTTCACCACCGGGATGCGCGCCGGGCCGGCCAGCGTGTCCGCGATCTCCTGCGCGCTCATGCTGCCCTTGAGGTCGTACATGCCCTCCTTGAGCTTGGAGGCCGCGCCGTTCTGCGTCATCAGGTACCGCAGCACCCGGGCGTTTTTCACCACGCCCTGCGCTTCCAGGGTGCGGGCCACGCCGGCCACGGTGTCCCCGGGTTTGACCTCCAGGGTGTACGCCCCGCCGCCGGCCGGGCCGAACAGGCTGCGCACGTACCACGCCGCGCCTCCGGCCGCCAGCAGCAGCAGCACGAGCAGGGCCAGCAGGCCCTTCACCCAGCCGGGCATCCCCCGGCCCTGCAGGCGGGTCATGCCGGGCCCTCCTGGGCGGCGAGCAGGTCAGGGTCGGAGGTCCGGCGGGCAGCGAGCTGGGTCATGGCGTCCTTGTCGATCAGCTGGGAGGGCGTCAGGGCGCGGCCCGCGTGGGCGGCACCCAGGCGGGCCGCGAGGTCCGCGTCGGCAGGCGGGCGCGCTCCGAAGCGCGACACCACCCACCCGCCGGCCTGCACGGCCAGCTGCGCGGCGCGCCCGGCGTCCCCGTGCGCCAGCCAGCCGGCCAGGAAGGCGCCGCCGAAGGCGTCCCCGGCGCCGGTGGCGTCCACCAGGCGGTCGTGCGTGGCGGCGACGTGCAGGCGGGGCGTTTCGGGCCCCTCGATCAGGGCGCCGTCGGCGTCCATCTTCAGGACCACCAGGGCGTGCGGGTACCGGTCGCGCAGCCAGTCCAGGCTGCGGTCCGGCTGGCGTTTGCCGCTCATGGCGCGGGCCTCGTCGTCGTTCGGGAACAGCACGTCGAAAGGCACGTCGTCCACGATCTTCAGGAAGTGGTCGCGGCCCATCTGCCCGATCATCTGGAAACTGCCGGGGTCCAGGCTGAGGGTGGCGCCGCCGGCCTTGGCGACCTGGGCGGCTTCCAGCGCGGCGGCGCGGGGCGGATCGCGGAAGAGGCTCCAGGCGGTGAGGTGCAGGTGACGCGCCCCGGCCAGCAGGTCGCGCGGCAGGTCCTCGGGCAGCAGTTCCCAGTCGGCGCCCTGCCCGGTCAGCATGGAGCGCTGCCCCAGCCGGTCGATCAGGGCCAGGATCACGCCGGTGGGGTGCTCGGCGCTGCTCACCGTGCGGGCCTCGACGCCCTCGGCTTCCAGTTCGGCAGTGGCGATCTCCCCGAAGCGGTCCTGGCCGACCTTCCCGACGAACGCCGCCGGGTGCCCGGCGCGGCGCGCCCACACGGCCAGGTTCGCGGCGCTGCCGCCGCCGGACAGTTCCAGACGGCCGGTGGTGTCGCCGCCCGGCATCAGCATGGTGTCCGGTTTGGCCAGGACGTCCCAGGCCAGGTCGCCCAGGGAGACAAGTGTCGGGTGCTTCGGCATGCTGGGGCAGAGGATACCCTGAAAGGCCAGGGGCGCTGAATCCACCGAAGGATGAAGGTGGGCGGGGCTTCAGTCCGCG
>JAANMV010000320.1_pt1 | contig 59620 bp, 62 predicted proteins | sample 7279661 | NCBI WGS metagenome assembly JAANMV01 (sample SAMN14094540, study PRJNA606508) | bioreactor metagenome | isolation source: A lab-scale SPAN reactor treating ammonium-rich wastewater day 121 | place: Ireland: Galway | collected 2017-05-16 | reverse complement strand
GGCATGAAGGTCGCGGTCTTGCCATAGGCGGCGGCGACGTTGTGGATGACGTATTTGTATTTCTGGATGTTGTCGGCCTGCTCGACCAGCCCGCCGAAGATCATCCCCAGCTCGTGCTGGGCGGTGGCGACCTCGTGGTGGTGCTTGTCGACCTTGATGCCCATGCGCTTCATGGTCGACAGCATCTCGCCGCGGATGTCCTGGGCGGCGTCGACCGGGTTCACCGGGAAATAGCCGCCCTTGTGGGCCGCGCGATGGGCGAGGTTGCCGTCCTCGTAGACGGTGTCGGTGTTCCAGGCGGCATCGACCGAGTCGAGTTCGAACGAGACCTTCTGCGGCGTGACCGAATAGCGCACGTCGTCGAACAGGAAGAACTCGGCCTCGGGGCCGAAATAGGCCGCATCGCCGATTCCGCTGGATTTCAGATAGGCCTCGGCCTTCAGCGCGGTGCCGCGCGGGTCGCGGGCATAGGGCTCGCCCGTGTCGGGCTCGACCACGTTGCAATGCACGCAGAGGGTCTTTTCGGCATAGAACGGGTCGATATAGGCCGAGGAGGCGTCCGGCATCAGCTTCATGTCGGACTGGTCGATGGACTTCCAGCCGGCGATCGAGGAGCCGTCGAACATGAAGCCTTCCTCGAAGAAGTCCTCGTCCACCAGGTCGGCGACCAGCGTCACGTGCTGCAACTTGCCCTTGGGATCGGTGAAGCGGACGTCGACATATTCGACCTCTTCCGTCTTCATCAGATCCAGAACGTCCTTGACTGTCATTGGGATCCTTCCTCCATCAGTCTGCCCGGCGCCGCCGCGGGGCTGGGGTCATCGGTTTCTTGTTGCGGGTCGGGCGGGATCAGACCGCGTCGTCGCCGGTCTCGCCGGTGCGGATGCGGATGGCCTGTTCGACCGGGATGATGAAGATCTTGCCGTCGCCGATCTTCTCGGTGCGCGCGGCCGAGATGATGGCGTCGACGGCGGCCTCGACCAGGTCGTCGGGCAGCACCATCTCGATCTTCACCTTGGGCAGGAAGTCCACGACATATTCCGCGCCGCGATAAAGCTCGGTATGGCCCTTCTGCCGGCCAAAGCCCTTGACCTCGGTGACCGAGAGGCCCTGGACGCCGACTTCCTGAAGTGCCTCTTTCACATCGTCCAGTTTGAAGGGCTTGATGATGGCTTCGACTTTCTTCATCGCCTGATCCTTCTCTCGCGACTTGCCTGCGACCTGATTGGCGGGTTTGATGATGCGGGTAAATGGGGCAAGGCCAGGATCATGCGGCCGATCGCATTTGCCCGGCCGATATGCGTATATTTCGTGCAGAACGATGATAATTTAGGCAGTCACCATGTTTCACGGCACCGAAATCCTGACGACCGCTCAAATGCGCGCCATCGAATCTGCCGCGATGGCCAGCGGCCGGGTCACGGGCGCAGAGTTGATGGAGCGTGCCGGCTGCGCCGTCGCCGGGCAGATCCGGCTGCGCTGGCCCAAGGCGGGCCTGGCGGTGGTGCTGTGCGGGCCGGGCAACAACGGCGGCGACGGCTATGTGGTCGCGCGGCACCTGCACCGGGCGGGCTGGCAGCTGCGGGTGCTGGGCATGGACAATGCCGCCGGCGCGGATGCGGCCCGGATGAAGGCCGAATGGCGGGCGTTGGGCCCGATCCTGCCCCTGACCGAGGACGCCCTGCGCGAGGGCCCCGATGCGGATGTCTATGTGGACGCGATCTTCGGCACCGGCCTGACCCGCGCGCCCGAGGGCGAGATCGCCGCGATCCTGGATCATCTGGGCGGCTCGGGCGGCGATTGGGCGTTCTTCCGCGAACGGCTGGTGGCGGTGGACTGCCCCAGCGGATTGTGCCTCGACAGCGGCGCCTTTCCCGGCCGGCCGCGCGAGCCCGGCGATTTCGACCTGCGCGCCCGGCTGACCGTCGCCTTCGACAGCCCCAAGCCGGGGCATCTGCTGGAACGCGGGCCGGAATGCTGCGGCGAGCTGGTCGTCGCCGACATCGGCCTGCGGCATTGGAGAGAGCGCAACATCGACGGCCGCGGGTTCCGCCCCGCCCGGCTGACCGGCATCTGGCCCTCGTTCGATATTCCCGACGCCCGGTCTGGCACGGTGCTGGCCGACCGGCTTGCCAAGCGGTCGTCCTCGCATCCCCACAAGTTCAGCCACGGCCATGCGCTGGTCGTTGCCGGCGGGCCGGGCAGGGGTGGGGCGGGGCGCCTGTCGGCCCGCGCCGCCCTGCGCATCGGCGCGGGCCTGGTGACGCTTGCGCCGCCGGCCGAGGCCCTGCCGGCCCATGCCGGCCCGCCCGATGCGCTGATGCGCCGGGGAATCGACGATCCGGCCGGGCTGCAGGACATGCTGGCGGACCGCCGGATCAACGCGCTCTGCATCGGTCCCGGCTGCGGGGTCGAGCGCGCGGCGGCGCTGCTGCCCGCGATCCTGGGCGCGGGCCGGGCGACGGTGCTGGATGCCGATGCGCTGACCGCCCTGTCCCGCGACCCCGGCCTGATGGCGGTGCTGCACGAGAACTGCGTGCTGACCCCCCATGCGGGCGAGTTCGGGCGCGTCTTTCCCGATCTTGCCGCGCGCCTTGACCACCCGCCTGCGCCTGCCGGCATCGGTGATGCCCAGGCGTCCGATCCGGCGCGGATGGCGCGGTTCCTGGCGGAACATGCGGCCTATCGCGAGGAATTGGCAAAAATGCGCGGCCCGCTTTATTCGCGGCTCGACGCCGCCCGCGACGCGGCCGCGCGCTGCGGCGCCGTCGTGCTGCTGAAGGGCCCCGACACGGTGATCGCCGCCCCCGACGGGCGGGCTTGCATCCATTCCGCCTTCGACGTGCCCTGGCTGGCGACGGCGGGCGCGGGCGACGTGCTGGCGGGGATCATCGCCGGCCTTCTGGCCCGCGGCCTGCCGGGGCTGGAGGCGGCGGCAACCGGCGCCCGGCTTCATGCCGAGGCGGCGCGTCGCTTCGGTCCCGGTCTGATCGCCGACGATCTGCCCGAGGCGCTGCCCGCCGTGCTGCGTGGGATGGGAGTCTGAAATTACCCCTCGCATGTGGGCGGTGGCTTTGCTAGACAGCGCGCCATTGCGGGTGTGGCGAAATTGGCAGACGCACCAGATTTAGGTTCTGGCGCCGCAAGGCGTGGGGGTTCAAGTCCCTCCACCCGCACCATTTTGAAAGCAGACGATAATCCGCCTGCGATCGCAATGGTGCCGGCCCTTGGCTCAAGGCGTTTCGGCACATTTTCGGCGCGGTCATGTTCGGTTCCCGGCGGCGTTGCGCCGCCTTTGGCTTGCGCTTTCGGTCGGCCTGGGACCGGAACTTCCAGACCAGGGCGGGCGTCTTGTGCCCGGTGAGGGGCTGAATACACCCCAGCTTCGGCATATCGCCCGCCGTGGATCACCCGCCAGCCGGCGTCATCCAGGGCGCCGATCTTCTCGCGCATGTCCTCTACAGCCCGCTTCCCGAGCGGTTGGGTCAGTTGGGGCCCATGTGACGGCTGATCCGGGGGCGTTCCTTGCGATGGGCGCGCAGCCGGGCCGGATTCTTCCTTGGCCAGTTTGATCCCCGTCAAAGCGCGTCGCGGCCGGATGTGCCCTACAGGGCATGGTAACTGGTCTGGGGGTGGAAATGACCCGTCTTTTCATGCTTCTGTTGTCCATCAGCCTGACGACGCTCGCCGGGATCGGCGTGATCATCGTCCTGGCGATGGGATTTTACGATCTGCGCGCCATCCTTCTGGCTGCCGCCGGGGGCGCGATCATCGCCTTGCCCATCACCTGGTATGTCGCCGGGAAGCTGAAGGACAACATGGGCTAGCAAGCGCCGGGCGCCAGCCCGCAGGGCAGGCAATCAGCCGCGGGGCTGGTCTGCCCGTCAAGCCGCCAGCGCATCCGCGCAGGCGGCAGCCGTGCTTTTTTGCCGGCATATCCAAGGCCCAAAAGCCGAAAGGAACGGTCCTGCCCATTTGCGGCGGGGCTTTCCCGTTTTGTTGATTCCCGCGCGGGGGCTGCCCCGGCGGGCCGGCCGCAAGCGCGGGTGGGCCGAAGCCGCCGGCCCCGGATGACCCGGCGGCAAGGAAAGACAGGGCCCCGCGAATCCATCGCAACCTGGGGGTGTTCGCCGCCGCCGCGCAGGGCTCTTATTAAAATCAAGTAAAAACAACGTATTGACGCGCCGCTGTTAAGAAATTGTTAACCTGTCTTAAAGGGCAACTGGCCTAAACCGAACAGATCGTTTTAATTGTAAGTCATTGCGTGATCTCTATTGTTGGTTGGTGAGTGATGTTGGTGAATGGCAAGGCCACGCATGCCGCTGGCATGCATTATACCCCTGGCGACAACGGTTGCCTGAGCTTTCTTCAGGTTCCGGGAATCGGGGTCGGCAGCCGAAGCTTCTCGGGCTCGGTGGCGGACTGGTGCGAGCAGGGGTTCTCGATCTGCGAAAGCTACCTGATCGAGGCGCAGACCCTTTCCATCGAAGGCGATCCCTCGGGGTTCGTCGCCATGGCCGAGGCGCAGTTCGACGACGAACTGGCCGACGAGGTGCTGCTGCACGCCAATGCCCTGCTGAGGGGCATGGCCTTCCGCCGGCTGGGCGGGCGGCTGCAACTGGTCGAAACCGGCGACGAGCCCCTGGGCCTGAACTGGACCGCCATCGCGAACCTGTGGTGCGCGATGGAGACGACCAAGGGCGACATGCGCCTGCCGCGCCTTGACCCGCAGTTCGAAAAGCGGATGCGCGCGGCGATGCGCCTGTCCTGAACGGGACGGCGGCGCCGGGACGCTTGGATCGGCGGCCGGTTTTGTCTAAGACGGCGTTCCAGTCAGCAGAGGATGCCGCCCGTGGACGCGACCGACCGCATTGCCCGCACCATCGCCGCCGAGATCAGCGCCAGCCCCGCCCAGGTGGCGGCGGCGACCGGCCTCTTGGACGGGGGCGCGACGGTTCCCTTCGTCGCGCGCTATCGCAAGGAGGTGACGGGCGGGCTGGACGACACGCAGCTGCGCACGCTGGCCGAACGGCTGGCCTATCTGCGCGAACTCGAGGCGCGGCGGGCGGCGATCCTGGACACGATCCGCGGCCAGGGCAAGCTGACCGAGGATCTGGCCCGCACCATCGCCGGGGCCGAGACCAAGGCCACGCTGGAAGACATCTACCTGCCCTTCAAGCCCAAGCGCCGCACCAAGGCGATGATCGCGCGCGAAAACGGGCTGGAGCCGCTGCTGCGCGCCATCCAGGAGAACCGCAGCCCCGAGCCCGAGGCGTTGGCGGCGGGCTATCTGACCGAGGCGGTGCCGGATGTGAAATCGGCGCTGGACGGGGCGCGCGATATCCTGGTCGAGGAACTGTCCGAGAATGCGGCGCTGCTGGGCCGGCTGCGCGAATTCATGCAGGCCGAGGCGATCATTTCCGCCAAGGTGGTGCCGGGCAAGGAGCAGGTCGGCGCCAAGTTCAGCGATTATTTCGACCAGTCCGAGAAATGGGCCGCGATCCCGGCGCATCGGGCGCTGGCGATCCTGCGCGGCGCCAAGGAAGAGGTGCTGACCATCGAGATCGCGCCCGAGCCGGAAACCGGCGCGGCGCGGGCCGAGGGCATCGTCGCCTCGGCGCTGGGTCGGCTGGGCGACCAGCCGGGCGACAGGTGGCTGCGCAAGGTGGCGGGCTGGTGCTGGCGGGTGCGGCTGTCGAACACGATGTATATCGACCTGCTGACCGAGCTGCGCACCCGCGCCCATGCCGAGGCGATCCGGGTCTTTGCCCGCAACCTGCGCGACCTGCTGCTGGCCTCGCCCGCCGGGCCGCGCGCGACCATCGGCCTGGACCCCGGCATCCGCACCGGGGTCAAGCTGGCCGCGGTGGACGGCACCGGCAAGCTGGTCGAGACGGTGACGCTCTATCCCTTTCCGCCGAAATCCGACCTGCGCGGGGCGGAAGCCGCGCTGGCCGCCGCCATCACCCGCCACAAGATCGAGTTGATCGCCATCGGCAACGGCACCGCCAGCCGCGAGACCGAGCGTTTCGTGGCCGAGGTGCTGAAACGCCTGCCCGAGGGGGTGAAGCAGCCGGTGAAGGTGATCGTGTCCGAGGCCGGCGCCTCGGTCTATTCGGCCTCGGAACTGGCGGCCAAGGAGTTCCCCGGCCTAGACGTGTCGCTGCGCGGCGCGGTGTCCATCGCCCGGCGCTTGCAGGATCCGCTGGCCGAGCTGGTCAAGGTGCCGCCCGAATCCATCGGCGTCGGCCAGTATCAGCATGACGTGGACCAGCGGCAGCTGGCGAAAACGCTGGAGGCGGTGGTCGAGGATGCGGTGAACGCGGTGGGGGTGGACCTGAACACCGCCTCGGCGCCGCTCTTGGCGCATGTCGCCGGGCTGGGGCCGTCGCTGGCGCAGAACATCGTCGCGCATCGCGATGCCTCGGGCGCCTTCCGCTCGCGCGCGGCCTTGAAGAAGGTGACGGGGCTTGGCCCGCGCGCCTTCGAGCAATGCGCGGGCTTCCTGCGCATCCGCGAGGGCGACGAGCCGCTGGACGCCTCGGCCGTCCATCCCGAGGCTTACGGCGTCGCCCGCCGGATCGTCGCCGCCTGCGGCCGCGACATCCGGCAGATCATGGGCAATGGCGCGGCGCTGAAGGACATCCGGGCGGAAGCCTTTGTCGATGAGCATTTCGGCCTGCCCACCATCCGCGACATCCTGTCGGAACTGGAAAAGCCCGGCCGCGACCCGCGCCCGAGCTTCGTCACGGCAAGCTTTGCCGAAGGGGTCGAGGATATCAAGGACCTGCGCCCCGGCATGGCCCTGGAGGGCACGGTGACGAATGTGGCGGCCTTCGGCGCCTTCGTCGACATCGGCGTGCATCAAGACGGGCTGGTGCATATCAGCCAGCTGGCCGACCGTTTCGTGAAGGATCCGAACGAGGTGGTGAAGGTCGGCGACGTGGTCAAGGTGCGCGTGACCGAGGTGGACGTGGCCCGCAAGCGCATCGGCCTGACCATGCGCAAGGATGGCGGCGCCAGCGCCAGGGATGCGCAGAAGGAGCGCGGGCCCAAGGCCCAGCCGGCGCGTGGTCCGAAATCCGCCGCCCCCGCCGGCAAGGAACAGCCGGGCGCCCTGGGCGCGGCGCTGCTGAACGCGCTCCGCAAGAACTGAGCGGGCCGGTCGCCTAGTCCGGCACCGAGGATCGCCGGGGGACCAGATCCGGCAGGTCCGCATCGACCGTGCGGCCGGTCCCCTCGATCCGGTCCAGCAGCAGGTGGACCGCCTGCTCGGCGATCGCCGGAAGATGCAGGTCCAGGGCGGTCAGCGGCGGATCGGACAGCTTTGCCCGCAGCCCGTCATAGCGGGTGGCGATGCGCAATTGCCGGGGCATCGCCAGCCCCAGCTCATGCGCCGCGCGCACCGCGCCGCTGGCAAAGGCGTCGATGGCGGCGAATATCCCGTCGATCGAGGGGTCCGCGCGCAGCAGGCGCAGGGTTTCGCGATAGGCGATCTCCTCGCCCTCTTCCTCGTCCAGGGCGACCAGGGTGGCTTGCTGGCCGCGCCGGGCGACGAAGGCGCGATAGGCCTCAGCGGCCTCGATCTGGCTGGTGCGCGGGGTCGCGCCGACCAGTGCGGCGACATGGCGGCAACCCTGCTGCGCCAGATGGTCCAGCAGCAGCAGCGCGGTTTCCCGCGAGCGGATGTTGACGGCGGGTATGTCGGGCCGGCCCGGCACGGTGCCGATGGAGACGACGGGGATCTTGCGCTGCTCGAACAGGGCGACCAGCGGGTCGTCGCGCATGGGCTCGACCAGGATCACCCCGTCGAAGGCGACCGAGCCCTGGCTGCGGATCGCCGGATGCGGCGGGATCAGGCACAGCGCCAGCTGGCGGGTCAATGCCGACATCGCGGCCGAGGCTGCGATCTCCATCAGGAAGCCCAGTCGCGACGGCCCGGCGGCAATGGCGAAGGGCATCGAGGAGGCCAGCGCGATGGTGCCGCTGCGGCCGCTGCGCAGCGCCCGCGCCATGCTGCTGGGGTGATAGCCGATCTCCTCGGCGATGGCGTGGATGCGCTTGCGGGTCTCGGGGTCGACGTGGCGGCGGCCGCTGAAGGCATGGGAAACGGTCGTGACCGACACCCCCGCGGCCCTGGCCAGATCCGATATGGTGGGCTTGCGCAATGCGTCCTCATTCGCCGCTTTTCGCGGCAAGGCTAGCAGCATCGCCGCACCGGAGGCAACAAAACGATTTGCACGAATCGCGCCGCGTGGTATTTCGGGGGTAAGCAAAACGATTTGCATAAATGTAAACGCCGCTTCAACAACAGGGAAACGCCACGATGGCCAATGCAAAGACGCTTACGCCGCCCGATCCGGTGGACCGGGTTCTGCCGCCGAGGGATCTGATCCTTTACGGCTTCCAGCATGTGCTGGTGATGGCCGCATCGCCGATAACGGCGGTGTTTCTGGTGGCGCAGACGCTGGGCTTCGACCCGGCGCTGACGGTGTCGATCATCAGCGCCACCTTCCTGGTCTGCGGGCTGGGCTCGATCCTGCAAAGCTTCGGGCCGGCCGGCTTCGGGGCGCGGCTGCCCTTCATCATGGTTCCGGGCGGCGCCCCCATCGCGATCTTCCTGGCCATCGCCAGCCAGACCGACGTGCAGACGGCGGTGGGCGCGGTGCTGATGACCGGAGTGTTCTATTTCCTGGCGCTGCCGGTCTTTCGCCGGCTGCTGCGCTTTTTCCCGCCCATCGTGGTGGGCACCATGCTGCTGCTGGTGGCGGTCAACCTGGTCAAGATCTATGGCGGCACCATCACCGGCAAGCCCGGCAGCGAGGGCTTTGCCGATCCGGTCAATGTCGGGCTGGCGCTGGCGACCATCGCGCTGACGGTGATCTTCTCGCGCGTGTTCACCGGCACGCTCCAGCGCATCTCGGTGATGCTGGGGCTGATCGCGGGGACGCTGCTGGCGGCGGCGCTGGGCCGGCTCGACCTGTCGGGCGTGATGCAGGGACCGCTGGTCGCGGTGCCGCAGCTGTTTCCGTTCGGGATGCCGAAGTTCGACCTGATCGCCTCGCTGCCGCTGGTCATCTTCTCGATCATCTCGATGGCCGAGGCGACCGGCCAGACCATCGCCACCGCCGAGATCGTGGACCGCAAGGGTGACGCCCATGCCATCGTGCCGCGCACCATCCGCGGCGATGCGGTGGCCTCGATCCTGGGCGGGCTGTTCGGCACCTCGCTGATCATCACCTCGGGCGAGAACATCGGCATCGTCCGCGCGACCGGGGTGCGCTCGCGCCATGTCACCGCCATGGCGGGGGTGATCCTGGTGCTGATCGCGCTGCTGGCGCCGGTGTCGCGGCTGGCCAGCGTCCTGCCCGGTCCGGTCGTCGGCGGCACGGCCGTCATCGTCTTTTCCATCATCGGCGTGATCGGCATCCATGTGCTGAGCCGCGTCGACCTGCGCGAACATGGCGCGATGTTCACGCTGGCCTCGGGGCTGGCCATGGGGCTGATGCCGATCCTGGTGCCCGGCGTCTACAGCCAGTTCCCGCAATGGTCGCAGATGATCCTGGGCAACGGGCTGGCGATGGGCACCATCACCGCGGCCGTGGTCAACGCCTTCTTCCAGTTCAGCGCCCCCAAACCTGTCGATGCCACGGAGCATGCCTGATGACCGACCTGCGCCAGACCTTTGCCCGAACAGACGAGACGATCGTCGCGCCGGGGCGCCTGCTTCTTGACGGAGGGCCGCAGCGCGACATGGCCGTGCTGCTGCGTGCCGGCCGCTTTGCCGATGTCGGCCAAGCCGCCGCGCTTTGCGCCCGCCATCCCCAGGCGCGGCTGGTCGAACTGCCCGATCACCTGATGATGCCGGGCTTCATCGACACCCACACCCACCTGACGCAATCGCTGGGCAAGTCGCTGGTCTTCGGCGAACCCTCCGAGATCTTTCGCCGCATCTGGGTGCCGCTGGAGGGCAGCCTGGACGAACACATGGTCTACCTGTCCTCGAAGCTGGCGGCGCTGGAATGCCTGCGGGGCGGCTTTACCACGGCGATCGACGCCGGCACGCGCTCGGCCGGCCATATCGGCAAGCTTGCCCTTGCCTCGCGCGAGGTGGGGTTGCGGCTGGTGGTGGCGCAGATCTGCAACGACCTGGGCGGCGCGGCGGTGGTGCCGGATCGCGGCCAGATCCTGCGCAACGCCCAGGCGCATCTGGCCGCCTGCCAGGGCGATCCGCTGATCCATGCCTCGCTGGCCATCTCGATCCCCGAGGTGGCCAGCGACGAGATGCTGCGCGAGGTCTCGGCCATGGCGGCCGAGGCGGGCGTGACCTTCCAGACCCATGTGAACGAGCATCTGGTGGCGGTCGAACGCTCGCTGGTGGCGCATGGCCGCCGGCCGCTGGAGCATCTTGCCCATGTCGGTGCGCTGGGGCCGCAGACCCTGATTGCGCATTCGACGCTGGTCACGCCGTCGGAGCTGAACCTGCTGCGCGATACCGGCACCGCCGTCGCCTACAACCCCGTCGCCTCGGTCTGGAAGGGGAACGCGGTCGCGCCGGCGTTGCAGATGCAGGCGCTTGGCATCCGCTTCGGGCTGGGCACGGACGGCACGCGGGCCGACGGGTTCCGGCTGATGGACGCGGCCGAAAGCATGCAGCGCGTGGCCTATGGGCTGGCCTCGGGCGACAGTTCCTGCGGCGGCGGCTGGCTGTGGCTGGATGCGGCGACGCGGATGGCCGCCGATGCCGGTGGGCTGGCCGGCGTGACCGGCCGCATCGCCAAGGGGCTGGCGGCCGATTTCCTGCTGGTCGACCTGGACCGGCCCGAATTCACCCCCTCGCACGACCTGAGCTGGGAGCTGGTGCGCTATGGCAACCGCGACCAGATCGACGCGGTCTTTACCAATGGCCGGCTGAGGATGGTGCAGGGCTGGCCGGTGGACTGGGACGCGCGCGCCCTGATGGAAGAGATCAGGGATCTGGCCGCGCCGGCCATTGCCGCCGCGCCGATCCAGCGCATCCATCCGACGGCGGACAGCCTGATCGACATGAGGCTGGCGTGACCCTTTCCATCTTTCTGGGCCTGTCGCTGCTGGTCGCCGCATCCGCATTCGTCCAGGGTGCGGTGGGCATCGGCTTTGCCCTGATCATGGCGCCGGTCTTCGGCTTCGTCGATGCCAGCCATCTGCCCGTCACCCTGCTTATCCTGATGCTGCCGCTGAACTTCCTGGTCGCATGGCGCGAGCGGCAGATGATCGACCGGCAGGGCACCGGGTGGATCACCCTCGGCCGCTTCTTCGGGACGTTCCTGGGCATGGCGGTGCTGGTCGCGCTGTCGGTGCGCCAGCTCGAGATCGCCGTCGGCCTGCTGACGGTGCTGGCCGCCGTCGCGGCCCTGCTGGCGCCGCCCTTCGCCCCCAGCCGCTCGGCCTCGCTGGGGGTGGGGCTGTTCACCGGCGTGACCGAGACGGCGACGGGCATCGGCGGCCCGCCGCTGGCGCTGCTATACCAGCACGCCCCCGGCCCGGTGCTGCGCTCGACCGTGGCGACCTGCTTCCTGGTCGGCGAGGCGATCTCGCTGGTGATCCTGCTGGTCGCCGGGCGGATCGGCGGGCAGCAGATCCTGGCGGCGCTGGCGCTGATCCCGGCGGTGCTGGTCGGCAGCCTGCTGTCGCGGCATGTCCACGCCCATGTCAACGGGCCGGCGCTGCGGCTGGCGGTGCTGGTCTTCTCCATCGTCAGCGGCGCGGCGCTGGTCCTGAAGGGTTAGGGCGCGCGGGCTCAGCCGGACTTGCGCCGCGAGCCCGCCCCCGCCGCCTTCCTGCGGGCGGGCGGCTTTTTCCGGGCCAAGCCCGCGCTTTCGCGCAGCGCCGCCATCAGGTCCACGACATTCTCGCGCTTGGGCGCCGGGCGGGGCTTGATCTTGCGGCCCTCCAGCTTGGCGCGGACCAGGTCCGCCAGCGCCGCCTCGTAACGGTCGTCGAAGGCGGCGATGTCGAACGCGCCCATCTTGGTGGCGATGATATGCTTGGCCAGCTCCAGCATCTCGCCCTTGATCTTCACGGCCGAGATGTCGCGGAACGCCTCGCTGGCCGAGCGCACCTCGTAGTCGAAATTCAGCGTCGAGGCGATCATGCCCGGCCCATGCGCGCGGATCAGCACCGTGCGCACGCGGCGAAACAGCACCGCCCGCGCCAGCGCCGCCGCCTGCTTGCGGCGCATGCCTTCGCGGATCAGGGCAAAGGCTTCCTCGGCCGTCCGGTCCGCCGGCGTCAGGTAATAGGGGCGGTCGAAATAGACGTCGTCGATGTCCTTGCAGGCGATGAAACCCGCGACGGCCAGGGTCTTGTCGCTTTCCGGCATGGCTGCGGCGATCTCGTCGGGGTCCAGGACGACGTAGTCGCCCTCGCCGACTTCGTAGCCCTTGACCTGGTCGTCCTTTTCGACCGGCTTGCCGGTGTCGCTGTCGATGAACTGCCGGCGCACCCGGTTCCCGGTCGCCCGGTTCAGCGTGTGAAAGGCGATGCGTTCCGAGGTCGAGGCCGCGGCGTGAAGCGCGACCGGGCAGCTGACCTCGGCGATCTTCAGCATCCCCTTCCAGATCGCCCGCGGTGCCATGGCCTGCCTTCCCGGTGAAATACGACGTCGGCCCAACGTCCCCAGCCTGGCGGCGGTTCCGGCGGCGCGGGCGGCCTAACCCTGGTCCTTGCGGGGGATGATGCTGATCGCGCCGCTGATCTCCAGCACGGCGGCGTCGCTCTGTTGCAGGTTGGCCAGGCCATGCTGGACGCGTGCTGCCTCAAGGATGTCGGTGATGCCCATGCGCGAGCGTTCCAGCGCGGCGCGGTCGACCTCGCCCCGGCTCATCAGCACCGTGGGGGTGCCGTCCAGCCAGGTCGCCAGCCGGGTCGAGCGCATCTTGGCAAAGGACAGGATCACGTCGACCGTGACCAGGGTGATCATCAGCACCACCGCGTTCACGATGGAGAAATCGTCGCCCAGCAGCGCCTGCTGCGTGGTCTCGGCGATGATGAGCAGCAGCACGAGGTCGAAGGGCGTGGTCTGCGCCAGCGTCCGGCGTCCCGACAGCCGGGTCATGACCAGCAGCGCCAGATAGATCGCGACGCCTCGGATGACGGAATCCATGGCTTGGCCTTCAGGGCAGGATCAGGATATGGGCGGCGCGGCGTTGCGCGCCGATGGCGATGTCAAGCCGGGTCCAGCCGAAATGCAGCGCCCGCACGTCCAGGACCACCTTGTGCGGCCCCGGCCCCTGCGCCGGCACGGCAAAGCCTTGGCCGCGGTCCGAAAGCGTGGCTTGCGCCGGTTCGGGCTGGATGCGCTCGACCGAGAAGCGGTCGAAGAAATCCTGCCCGATGCGAAAGGAATGAACCGCGGCCGGGCGTTCGAAGGTGATCGAGACCTCGTCGGTGCCCTCCCAGCGGCTGATGCGGGGAAATTCGACCCGCGCGCCGTCCAGGCGCAATTCGCCCTTGTGCAGTGCGCCGCCGCTTCCCGTCAGGCCCAGCAGCGCCAGCAGGCAGACCGCGCCGAAGAGCAGCCAGGCGATGCGCTGGATGCGCCAGAACCGGCGCTGGAAGTGGCGGTCCTCGTCCAGTTGCAGGCCGTCGTCGCGCAGGGAGGGGACGCTCAGGGTGGGGCTGTCGGATCGGGGGTTCGGCATGGCGGTCCTGGCAAGGCGATATGCTGGCGCCCGCAGCCGGGGCCGGCTGCGGGGCCGGGGCTGCCGGCGCTTACTGGGTCATGGGGGCGGGGCCGTCCTCGTCGAACTCGGGCAGGGCCTCGAGCTGCTGGCGGGTCCAGGGCAGATAGATGCGGATGTCGGTATCCTTGCGATAGACCACCAGGTCGCTGACCGGGATGGCGACGCGATGCTCGCCCATGCCCAGGAAGCCGCCCACGTCGATGATGGCATGGCTGATCTCGGCCGATCCCATCGGCTGGGCTTCCCCCTCGGGCGCGGTCTGCACCGGGGGCGTGGTGGCATCGGTGGGGGTGATGGTGCCGGCATCCGAGCCGATCCCCTCGATCCGGTCGCTGTCGCCGCGGTCGGTGCCGCTGGCCACGTTCGAGGAATCGGTGTCGAGGGCCGGAGCCGTGGCCTCGGGGCTCGCCGTGCCGCTTTCGACCGAGGTGTTCGCATCCTCGGTGGCGGTGGCGGGGGCGGTGGCGGAGTCGGTGGCGGCCATGCCGGTCGTGTCGCCGGTGTCGGTGCCCGTCTCGGCCGCGGCGGGCGGCGGGGCGGCGGGCGTGGTTTCGGTATCGGCACCCGGCGCAGGCATGGTCGTGGCGGCATCGCTGCCTTGCATCGCCGCGCCGGCGTCGCCGCCTTGCAGCGAGGTGGAGCCGTTGGCGAAGACCAGCCCATGCACCTCGCCGATCTCGTCGCCGCTGGCGTCGTAGACGGTGGCGCCCTGCAGGTTCTCGGTGGTCAGCACCACCTCGCCTTCGACATAGCCGTCGGGAGGGGTGATGGTGGGCAGGGGCTCGTCGGCGGCGGGCGCGGTTTCCTGGCCCATCGGGACGGGCTGGCTTTCGGTCTCCTGGGCCTGGGCGGCGGTGACGCTCAGCGCGGCGGCAAGGGCGGTGGTGACGAACAGCTGTTTCATCTTATTCCTCCTCTGGATGCGGGGTTTGCGCAGGGCGGTTGAACCGTGGCCGGCGGCAAATGTTCCCGCCGCAGCCTTCACGGCACCGTTATGGAACAGACCGGCCTTCCGGCGGTTGGGGGTGCCTCAACCGACAAAGCAGAGGAGGGCCCAATGGACCACAGCACCCATATCCGACTGAACGAGAGCGAGCTGACCGAGGCCGCGCTGACCGGCGCCACCATCTATGGTCCCGGCGACGAAAGGATCGGCCATGTCTCGCATGTCCATGGCGTCGGCAGCGAGGCGGTGGTGGTGATCGACGTCGGCGGCTTCCTGGGCATCGGCTCGAAGCCCGTCGCCGTTCCCGCCCGCGAGCTGGACTTCATGCGCGACGGCAGCAACAGCGTCCACGCCGTCTCGCGCTGGACCAAGGACGAGCTGAAGCAGATGCCCGAGCATCGGGACTGACCCCCGCGGCCGGCCGCGATCCGCTCCGGCCAGCCCTGACCAGCCCCTGACAAGGAGGACTTCGCCATGGGCGAGAAATTCGATCCCAAAGCCGAAAACGAGAAGTTCAATGTCCAGCAAAGGGCGCAGCAATTGAAGATGGGCAATGCCGATCCGGTGCTGAACCCCAAGCAGATGCAGCGTTCGAACGAACCCAATGCCGGCGGGGAGAACCGCGAGGCGGGCGACCGCAAGGCCCGGCAGAACGACCGCGCCACCAATGGCGGCGAATGATGCCGCGCCCTGGCCGGAACCGGGCGCCTAACCAGGAGGCCTAAGCAGGAGGATCGAGACCATGCCAGCCAAATCCAAGGCGCAGCAAAAGGCGGCCGGCGCGGCGCTGGCCGCCAAGCGCGGCGAGACGAGCAAGGACGAATTGCGCGGCCCCTCGAAGCAGATGCACGATTCGATGAGCGAAAGCGAGCTTGAGGAACTGGCCGCCACCAAGCGCAAGGGCAAGCCCGAACACAAGCCCGAACACAAGGGCTGACCCCGAACACAAGGGTTGAACCGGGACCGACAGGTGCCGGAAAGGGGGCAGGGACCGCGGTCCCCGCCCCTTTTCGTTCAGTAGTTTCCCGGCGGGTCGCTGGCCGGGAAGGATTCGTCGCTTTGCTCGTCCACGATGTCCCAGTTGCGCGGCGGGTTTTCCATCTGCCGCCGGCCGGCGGGGCGGATCTCGTCCTGGCGCCGGCGGCTGCGGTGGCGGGGCCCGGTAGCGGGCCGGGCCAGCGCATCGCAGGCGCCCTTGAGCGCGAAACCGGCGGCCAGGCCGCAGAGGAACGCAAGATGGCGGTTGTTCATGGTCGACTCCCTCCTCAGATCATCGGTTTGCCGCCGGTGACGGCGATGGTCGCACCCGAGACATAGCTCGACATCGGCTCGGCCAGCATGACATAGGCCGAGGCCAGCTCGACCGGCTGGGCGGGACGCTTCATCGGGTAGTTGGCGCCGAACTCGGCCACCTCCTCGGGCGGCATGCTGGCCGGGATCAGCGGCGTCCAGACCGGGCCGGGCGCCACGGCATTCACCCGGATGCCGCGTTCGGCCAGCATCTGCGCCAGCCCGGTGGTGAAGTTCTGGATCGCGCCCTTGGTCGTGGCATAGGCCAGTAGCTTGGGATTGGGCTTGTCGGCGTTGATCGAGGCGGTGTTGATGATCGCCGAGCCCCTGGGCATATGCGGCACCGCCGCCTTGGTCAGGTAGAAGATCGCGTCGATGTTGACCGCGAAGGTGCGGCGCCATTCCTCGTCCGCGATCTCCTCGATACTGTCGAACAGCGCCTGGTGCGCGGCGTTGTTGACCAGGATGTCGATGCGGCCGAAGCGCTCGATCATGTCGGCGACGATCTTGCGGCAATGATCCGGGTCGGCGATGTCGCCGGGGATGGACAGGCAGTCGCGCCCGGCCTCGCGCACCAGATCGGCGGTGCTGGCGGCGTCCTCGGTCTCGTTCAGCCAGGACAGCGCCAGGTCGGCGCCCTCGCGGGCATAGGCGATGGCGACGGCGCGGCCGATGCCGCTGTCGCCGCCGGTGATCAGCGCCACCTTGCCCTCCAGCCGGCGGGCGCCCTTCCAGCTTTCCTCGCCATGGTCGGGGCGCGGGTCCATGTTTCGAAAGCTGCCGGGCAGGGATTGCTGCTGTTTCGGAAAGGGCGGCTTGGGATAATCGCTCATCTGTCGGGCCTTTCATCGGGATGGGGGACGCCGGGCTGCTTGTTGCCGTCGCCCTGGCGGTTCGGATCCTCGGTGACGGCGCCGGCCGGGTCCATGCGCTGCTGGCGCTGGTCCAGCACATGCGGCGCGGGATGGCGCAGACGCTCGACGGCCGAGACCGGCGCCTGCGGCGGCTCGGCCGCGCCGGGGACGGGGGGATAACGATCCGGCGCCGGCGATGTTCCCGGCGCGCGCCGGCCGATGGCCCATGCGGCCAGCAATCCCAGCGACAGCCCGACGCCCAGGGCGGCAAGCCCGGCCAGGACGGCCCAGGGCGGCAGCACCAGCCCCCATCCCGGACGCAGCCGGGCGGGCAGCAGGCCATAGTCGATCAGCCCGGCCATGGCGGCGGTGGCCAGCCCCGCCAGCCAGGCCAGCCATGGCCCGCCCCGTGCCGCCCGGCGGACCAGCAGCACCGCCACCCCCGCCCAAAAGAAGCACGAGGCGACATGGATGGCGGTGCCCAGGCCGGTATGGGCCAGGTCCAGGGCGGTGGTCCGGGCGGCCTCGGCCCCGTGCAGCGCATGGGTGGTGGCGTTCAGCGGCATCCAGGGCGGCAGGCCGCGCCCGGCCGAAAGCGCCGCCAGGACCGGGATCGACAGCAGTGCCGCGCCTGCGCCGGCCAGGGGCCATGCCAGGGTGAATCGGGCCATGGGGATGGGACGGGCCATGGGTTTCCTCCTTCTTTGACGGGCAACCAGCGGCCGGGGCGTTTGTTCCTTGGAACATTTTCCGCCGGTTCTGGTTCAGGGCGTCCCGATTGGATTTTTTCAACGCAGGAGACCTGAGAGATGGCCCACAAGGTTCTTGACGACCTGTTCCACGACACGCTGAAGGACATCTATTATGCCGAGCGCCAGATCCTGAAGGCGCTGCCCAAGATGGCGCGGGGCGCGCAGTCCGACCGGCTGCGCAAGGCCTTCGAGAAGCATCGCGAGGAGACCGAGATCCATGTCGAGCGCCTCCAGCAGGTGTTCGAGATCCTGGGGAAGGCGGCGCGCGGCAAGACCTGCCCGGCCATCGACGGCATCATCGAGGAGGGCGAGGAGGTGATGGCCACCTTCAAGGGCGCCCCGGCGCTGGATGCCGGGCTTGTGGCGGCTGCGCAGGCGGTCGAGCATTACGAGATCGCCCGCTACGGCACCCTGCGGCAATGGGCCAAGCAGCTGGGCCTGAAGGAGGCCGCGGCGCTTCTGGGCCAGACGCTGGAAGAGGAATCGGCGACCGACGAGCTGCTGACCGAGATCGCCGAAAGCGAGGCCAACCGCGAGGCGGCCGAACCGGCCTGAGCGCGGGTTCCCGGCTTGCCCCCGTGAGCCGGGGGACTGTCGGGGCTTTTCGGGGCCTGAAGGCGTGCCTCGGTGCCCCGTCGTGGCCCGCAAGCCTTTCCCCGTTTTCGGAAGGGATAGGCCGGGGCCGATTCGCGGTGCGGGCCACGACGACGACCACCATGCCTCCCCGCGCCGCGACGAGGACGGCCGGTGCATTCTCGCGCCGTCATGACGACCATGCGCGCGCCGCGCTAGGAGGCTGGTTCGGTCGCCCCGAGGGTCATGCCGAGGCCGCCTACCACAGCTGGGACCATCACCGGGACGACGACCGGCGCTACGGTTCGCGCCGCGACGATGACGGCCGGTGCATTCTCGCGCTGTCATGACGACGACCGGTGCAGCTATTCGCGCGGCCGCGATGACGACCATGCGCGCGACTGCGCGCCAGGGCGGCTGGTTCGGCCACCCCGAGGGCCATGCCGAGGCCACCCGCCGGGGCTGGGACCACCGCCGGGACGACGATGATCGCCGTTATTCCTCGCACCACGACGAGGACGACGACCGCCGCCATGCCGCGCGCGGGCGGCGCTGAGGCGCGACGGAAAAGGAGGCCGCGCCGGCCCCCCTTTTCGTCCTCCCGGAGAGGATCATGGCCGCACAACACCGAAAAACGCAGGGTAACCGCTGCATCCGCGCCAGGCGACTGGCCGCGGCCGGACCGGCGACAAGGTCGCCTTCCCCGATCCCGCTCCGGCCCCGTTCGGCATCGGTGAGGTGGCCGCGTGCAGCGGCGGAGGGGCCGCTTCGCCGAGCTGAAGGCCGCGTCCCGGCTGCCCCACGATCCGGAGTCGAGGCCGCTGCTGCAGCGGCTGGGCCTCGCCGCGCTCCCGGCCCAGATCCGGCAAAAGCCGCCTATCCTAGCGCCTCCCTTACCAGCGCGTCCGCAAGCGCCGCGTTCCTGGCCCTGCAGCCGGTCGCGCTTTTGCTGGTGCTGCCGGGCCTGCGCCTCCGACCCTTCAGGTCGGGCGCGACATCTTCTGCCGCTGCCAGATCCGTTCGACCAGCGTGACCAGCAGCGCGCCCAGCTCGCGCTCGCGGCCGAGATGCGGCAGAAGCGCCAGCGCCTGTTCCAGCGCATCCTCGACCAGCGCATCCGCCAGCGCCGCGTCCTGCACCAGATAGCGCGCCAGCGCCCGCAGCCGCGGCAGCATATCCGTCACCGTCATCTCGGGCGTGCAGCACAGCCCGGCCCTGTAGATTGCGCTGTGCAGCAGGATGGCCGAGGCGAGCGCCTCGGGGCCCTCGTGGCTTGGCACGCAATGGCCATGCGGGTAGAGGCCCAGGCCGGGCCCAGGCGCCTGGGCGAAGATGACGAAGGGGATGCCGGCGGCCTGCAGGCTCTGCGCCAGCGGCGCCGGGTCGCGCAGGTTCAGCACCGCCGCGTCGACCTGCATCGGTCCGGGCCGGACCAGCGCGGCCACAAGGCTGCCGCTGAAGCGGATCTCCGCCGGCCCGTCACCCTCTCCGTCCCCAGCCCCGTCTCCAGCCCCGTCTCCGGCCCAAGGCGCGGCCAGCCGGTGGCGCGCCAGCATCGGCGGCAGGACCGGCGCGTGAACCGACGCATGGGTTGGCGGGTGGGCCGAAGCATGGGCCGAAGCATGGGTTGGCGCGCAGGATTGCGTATGGGTCCGGGGCGCAGCGTCCACCAGCACCTCGACCGAGGCGCCGGCCTGGCGCAGGTAATCCGCCACCGATCCCGCCCCGGCCGCGCCATCCTCCCACAGCGCCAGCCGCAGCCCGTGCAGGTCGGCGCTGCGGTAGAAATGCCGCACCCCCGCGGGCGAGATGCAGGAAAGGGTTTTCCGGTTCGGCATGACCCGGATCCTCAGGCCCCGGCAGGCGACGAAAGGCGCCTAAACGCCAGCCGCCAGAACCGGAAGACGGCGCTTTCCCCTTCCCGCGATGCCGGGGGCATGTCGGTCTTGCGAGGGAAACGCCCGGTCCCGGTGGGCGGGAGGCTGGCGGGGGTCTTGCGGTTGGGCATCGCGGGGCTTCTCGTGCTGCTTGGGGGTAGGTCGGCCTTGCGAGGGAAACGCGCGGTCCCGGTGGGCGGGAGGCTGGCGAGGGTGTTGCGGTCGGGCATCGCGGGGCTTCCCATGCTGCTTGGGGGCTCGGGCGGCCGGGCGGTGCCGCCCGAGGCGCTCATTGCGACGGCTGGCCGGGATCGGCCGGTGCCGTTCCGGCGGGGGCGCTGTCCGGGGATGCGGCGTCGGCGGGGGCAGTCCCGGCCGGGGCGGTATCGCTCGGCGCGGTCTCGTCGGGCGCGACGTCAGGAGACCCCGCGTCGGCAGGCGCGGCCTCGGGCGTGCTGCTGGTGGGCGCGGTCTCGTCGGCAGCAGGCGCCGCGTCGGCGGGTGTGGTGGCGGGTGCGGTCTCGACCCCGGTGGCGGGGGCGCCCGAGGCGGGGGGGTCGGCGATCTCGTCCACCGGACCCGGCACCTGGCCGGGGATCTCGGGATCGCTGGTCTCGTCGTTGAACCACCAGAGAAACCCCGCCAGCGCGATCAGCACGGCCGCGAGGATGCCGATGATCGGGACGAGGTGGCGGCGTCTTTGCCTTTCCAGGTCGGTGCGGGGTGCGGACATTGCAAAGCTCCTGTGCTGGTGTCGGACAGGCCCTAGACGGGCCCCATTGGCGCGGCCGCCCCGTCGGGCGGCCTTCCGCGGGGTCCCCCTCGGGCGTGCTTGGGGACGGCCATGGAAAGGAAACACCCGCCGCCCCCGGCTTGTTCCCCTAGGCCGCGGCCCAGGCGTCCAGAACCTCGCCCAGCGGTGCGGTCTCGACCTGCTGCGAGAACCGCGTGCGGTAGAGCGTCATCGCCGCGTCATGGCCTTGGTCAGTCGAGGAACAGACCGCATCGCCCACCAGCACCACCCGGTAGCCCAGGTCGACCGCGCCCATCACCGTGCCGAGCACGCAGACGTCGGTCTCGCCGCCGGTGATCACCAGCGTGGTGATCCCGGCCCGGCGCAGCCAGCGGTGCAGCCGCCCGTCGTGCCAGGGCGAATAGACCGGCTTGTCGACCACCCGGGCCGGCGGCACATGCCGCGCCAGTTCGGGCAGCAGCTCGAGCCATGTCCGGTCCAGCCGTTCGCGCAGCATCTCGGGCCATTGCGCGTAATAGCGCGCCCAGGTGACGGGCGCCGCCCCGAGCCGCTCGGGCGGGATGAAGCGGGTAAAGACGGTGTGCTGCGGCCGCGCCTCGACCAGCGTCGCAACCGCCGGCCGAACCTGCTCGATCCACGGCACCGCCCAGGCAGAGCCGGGCCCGAACAGCCGCTGCATGTCGACGCAAAGATGAACCGTCGCCGCCGGAAGGCGGCCGAAGCGAAGGGTTTCTGCCATGGCGCCGGGGTTCTTGATGATCGGGACGTTCCATGCAGAACCGGGCAGCGCCGGAATCGTTCCGCGAATCGTTCCGTGCCAGGGCCTGGGGTGGGCGAATTTTTCCGGGAACATTCCCGCGCCCGGCCGGTTGGGTGGCGCATGATTTCGTGCGGCGGGCCGCGATCGCGGCCGGCACGAGCTGGCGCCGGTCATTTTCCCCGGCGCCGCGTGCCAGGATGGGAAACCGCCGGACAATGTCCCGCGTTGCGCTATTTTGCGTCGGACGGGGACGGGCATACCGGATGGGGCGGTAGCAGCGCGACGGAGGGGCGATGGACGGATCGGTGCATTTTCTGGATGGCGGCGGCGAGATGGGCAGGGCGATCCGCGACCATGACTGGTCCGGCAACGCGCTTGGCCCGCCCGACGGCTGGCCCTCGGCGCTCAAGATCGCGCTGGGGATGGCGCTGAACTCGAAATTCCCGAAATGCATCGTCTGGGGTCCGGGGCTGATCACCCTGCACAACGACGCCTTTCGCCCGATCTTGGGCGACAAGGGCAACGTGCTGGGCCGGTCCTTCGCCGAGGTCTGGAGCGAGGCCTGGGAGGAGATCGGCCCCCTCGCAGAGCGCGCCTATGCCGGCGAGGCGACCTTCATCGAGGACTTCCCGCTGGTCATCGACCGCTACGGCTATCCCGAGCAATGCCATTTCACCTTTTGCTACAGCCCGATCCGCGACGAGAACGGGGTGGTGCGCGGCATGATCGACACGGTGATCGAGACCACCGGCAAGGTCGAGGCCACCCGCCAGCTGCGGCTGGTGAACGGCGAGCTGGGCCACCGGATCAAGAACACGCTGACCGTGGTCTCGGCCATCGTCAACCAGACGCTGCTGAGCCATGACGGCCCCGAGGCGCGCGAGATCCTGCGCCAGCGCATCGGCGCCCTGGCCCAGGCGCAGACGCTGCTGACCGATTCCAGCGCGCTGGATGCCGAGATCGGCCAGGTGGTCCGGCAGGCGCTGACGCCGTTTCGCACCGGGCAGCGGCGCTTCCGCATCGCCGGCCCGCCGGTGCGGCTGTCGGCCAGGCAGGCGCTGACCCTGGCGCTGGCCATCAACGAACTGGCGACCAACGCGCTGAAATTACGGCGCGCTGTCGGTCCCGCAGGGCGCGGTGGACCTGGGCTGGACCGGCGGGCGGCCGGGCAGCGACGACCCGTTCCGGCTGCTCTGGGCGGAATCGGGCGGCCCGCCCGTCGCCTCCCATGCCGGCAAGGGCTTCGGCTCGCTCATCATCGAGGAGGCGCTGGCCCAGGACTTCATGGGCGAAAGCGTGATCCGCCACGAGCCCGAGGGCCTGCGCTGCGAATTGCACAGCCGCATGAGCCACCTGGGCGCGGGCGAGGGCGAGGGTGCGCCGGGCTGATCCCGGCGCCGCTGGCCTATTCGATCACCGCGCAGGCCAGCCGGTCGCCGGCGCCGCCGGTGGGCTGGGTCTGGTAGTCGTCGGGGCCGGCATGGATCATCAGCGCCCGGCCCTTGATCGCATTGTCGCCCTCGGCCAGCGTCACCAGCGGGTTGAAGACCTGCGCCCGCGCGGTGCCCTCGGCATCGACCCAGATGTTGGGCATGTCGCCGGCATGGGGGCCACCCTCGGCCAGCACGCCATGCGGGGCCTGCGAGGGGTTGAAGTGGCCGCCCGCCGATTCATGGCCGGTGGCGTGGTCGCAGCTGCCGGTTTCGTGGACGTGGAAGGCGACCCATTGGCTGGCCGGCAGCCCGGTCGCCTCGACCTCGATCAGCACGCCGGTCGGCGTCGCCGTCAGCGCCGCGGTTCCGGCCTCTTGCCCCTCGGTGTCAAGGAAAACCGCCTTGGCATCCTGGGCATGGGCCGAAAGCGGCATCAGGGCGAGGCCGAGGGCCAGAAGATATTTGGGCATTGCTGTTTCTCCCAGTGCTGCATGTCGGCGGGGGAACCCCCGGCCCGCGGGCTTTGTTCCCGCGAGCCGGGGAAATCCGCCGCCAGGCCGGATCACAGGCCGCGGCGGAACTCTTCGACCAGCCAGGCGACGATGCTGCGAAAGGCTTCCTGCGGCGTGGCCCCGGCGGCCATGGCCGAGGCGAACAGCGCCCGCTGCCGCTCGGCCGCGCTGCCGCGGGCGATCATGTCGCGCAGCCCGGCCACCGCGGGCTGGCTGTCCAGCGCATCGGCATCCTCGGCGATGGCGGCAAGCCAGCCCTCGGCGATCTCGTCGAAGGGAAGGATGCGGCGGGTGCCGAAGTCGATCAGCCCCTCGGTCAACCCATAGCGGGTCGCGCGCCAGCGGTTCTCGCCCAGCAGGAAGTTGTCGTATTGCCGCCAGCGCAGGTTCTGCCGCGACAGCCGCCACAACATGCGCAGCGTCGCCTGCACCAGCGCGACCAGGGTGATCGTGTCATCCAGCCGGGGGCAGGCGTCGCAGATCCGGGTCTCGAGCGTGGGAAAGCGCGCCGAGGGGCGCAGATCCCACCAGATCTTGCTGGCATCGCCGATGATCCCGGTCTCGGTCAGCGCCGCGACCGAGCGGTCGTATTCGGCCCAGCTGCCCAGCCGCGGCGGCAGGCCGGTGCGGGGATAGCCGGCAAAGACCGTGGTGCGATACGAGGCGAGCAGCGTATCCTCGCCCAGCCAGAACGGGCTCGAGGCCGAAAGCGCCAGCAGATGCGGCAGGAACCACGAGAACTGGTTCATCAGGTCGATGCGCATGTCCTGGTCGGGGATGCCGACATGGACATGCATGCCGCAGATCAGCATGCGCCGGGACACCCCGCCCATCTCTTGCGAAAGCTGGTTGTAGCGGTCCTTGTCGGTATGGTCCTGGCTGCGCCAGTCCGCGACCGGATGGCAGGCGACGGAAATCGGCGCCAGGCCGAATTCGGCGGCATGGCGGGCGATGCTGCCGCGCAGCCGGGCCAGATGATCGCGCGCCTCGCGCACATTGGCGGCAACGGGGGTGCCGATCTCGATCTGGCAGCGCAGGAACTCGGGGCCGACCTGGTCGGCCAGCTCGGCCTTGCAGGCGGCCATCAGCGCATCGGGTGCCTCGCGCACGTCGCCGGTCTCGGCATCGACCAGCAGGTATTCCTCTTCGACGCCCAGCGAGAATTCGGGCTCGTCGGCCATGTGCTGTCCCTTTCGTCAGATGCCGCCTTCAGGCCGAACCCCAAGCGGGTGGCGGTTGTTCCCGCCACCGATGCCGGCGGATGGGCTCGCAGGGCAGGGGGCTTTCAGCCCTCGGCCTGGTCCTCTGGCTTGCCGCTGTGCTTGCGATGCCGGCTTTCCTGGTTTTCGCCCCTGGGCGTGGGATCGCCGTCCTCCTTGGCCTCGGCCCGCGGCTTGGGGGACTCGGCGATCTCCTGGTGCGGGTGCTTGGCCGCGTCCAGATAGGGGCGGGGGTCGAAATCCTTGCCGGCGTTGCTGGTATCCACGCGCTTTTCGATGATCTGCCGCTGCTGCTGGCGGGTCTTCTTGCCGATCATGTCCGGTCTCCTTTTCCTCCGGCTGGCTATTTGTTCTCGCGGCCGCGCTGGCGGGGGTCTATGCCGCCCTGCGGGGTGGTGTCGTTCAGCACGTCGCCTTCGAAGGTGTTCTCGCCGCCGATCTCGGGGTCCTTGCGACCGGCGCCCTTGGAGCGGCCGATGCCCGGATCGTGCCGCAGGTCCGCGTCCGAGGGCTGGCTGGGCTTGGGTTGCTTGTCGGTCATGTCGGTGTTCCTTGCTGAAGGATTTCCGGGAAAGAAGGCGGACAACCGCCAAGCCCGGACAATGTTCCAGGCCGGGCGGGCCGCCGCCGCAAGCGCCGCCGGATTGGGCAGGACGGCCATTTTCCGCCCAGGGGTTTGCGCTTGCGCGTTGACTCTGCAAGCACGCCCGAGGGCACCGCTCAGGACATGAGGAGTTGAGCATGCCACATGAAACCGTTTTCGCCTCCGCCCTGGTGTTCGGCGTCATCGCCAGCGCCAGCATCGCGGCCGCGTCGGTGCTGACCATGCAGTCCATGGGGCTGTGGGTCGGACCGCCCCGATTCTAGCGGGGCGCCTGCCTGCGGCGATGCCCAGGCATTGCGGCAGGCAGGGATTGCAGGCCCGCAGGGGCCGCGTTCCTCCGAAACCGCATGGGTCTGGTTATGTGCCCCCCGTCGAGGACGGCGCCGGTCGATCCGCGAGACAGGAGGATGACAAGGCAGATCGTTGGAGCGACAAAGAGCGCAGCCGCCGCGACCGAAACCATTCCGATCGCGAGGATTGGCGCGGCGCCCATGGCCGCGACGACGACCACGACCCGGCTATGGCGATTATGGGCGCGGGGCCTATGGGGGGATTTCCGGCGGGATGACGACCATGTCCGTGGCGGCCCCGGCGATTATCGCCGCGGCTACCGGACGATGACGGCTGGCGCGACGGCCGGGATTGGGACTGGATGGACCGCGCCGGGGACGACGCGGCGTCCTGCTTCGACCCGGAGGAGGCCGAGCGCCGCCGGCAGGACGCGCAGCGCGACCATGACGAGTGCCTCCGCCCCTGCAGCCGATCCGACGACCGCATCGGCGAGGGCAAGTGCGGCCGCTATCGCGACGGCTGGCCTTGCGCCGGGCCCGGCGGCGGGCCGGGCCGATGCCCCCTAGAAGGAGTTGCTGAGGCCCAGGTAGAGACGCCGCCCCTCTACCATGCTTTCGTCCGGCACCACGTTGGCGACGTTGTAAAGGCCGATGGCGCCGGTCACGCCTTCGCGCAGGCGGTAGTCCAGCCCCAGATCGACGACCAGATGCGCCCGTAGCCCGGCGGTGCGGCCAAGCGCCTGCGAGGTGCTGCGATAGCGGGCGCGGGCCCAGAGGTTCAGCGCCTCGTCCGGCTGCCAGTCCAGCGCCAGGTTCAGCATGTGCCGGGGCAGGTTGTGAAAGGGCTGCCCGGCGTTGCGGCCGCTGGCGATGCGGGAATCCGACCAGGTGTAATTCGCCGACACCGTCGCTTCCCCCAGCGGGATGTCCAGCGTCAGTTCGACGCCGCGCAGCCGGGCTTCGTCCTGGTTGCGGTATTGCGTGACCGCCACGTAATGCGCGCCGTTCAGCACGCAGGCCGGGGCCTGACCCGCGGGTGTGCGGCACAGGTCCACCCGGCCGATGCGGTCGCGAAACCGCGTGTAGAAGGCGGTCGCCCCGAACTGGAGGCCGGTTTGCCCCTCCCACACCAGGCCCAGTTCGTAATTGCTGCTCCGCTCGGGCTTCAGGGCGCTGTTGCCGCGGTCGCGCGAGCGGCCGTCGCCGCCCGACGGCTCCCACACCCCGTCGTCGGCCTGTTTCAGCGCCGGCACCCGGTAGCCGCTGCCGAACCCGCCCTTGATGGTCAGGCCGGGCAGGGGGCGCCAGACCGCATAGGCCCTGGGCGTCAGCTGCGCGCCGTATCTCTGGTTGCGGTCGTGGCGCAGGCCCAGCGTCAGGGTCAGGTCGGGCGACAGCGCCAGCCTGCCCTCGGCGTAAAGCGCCTGGTGCCAGCGGCCGGGATCGGTGACGGCGGAATCGGGCAGGCGGCCGGGGTCGTGCCGGGTGCGCTCGTGGCGATGCTCGAACCCGAAGGTCAGGTGATGCCGTCCCCAGGGCTGGGTCGAGCGGGTGCCGAAGGTCAGCGCCTCGTGCCCGCTGCGATTGCCGGCATCGAAATCCGTGGTCTCGCGGAACAGGAAGGAAACCGTCTCGGCCTCGTCGCCGCGGCGCAGGCGGTGGGTCAGGCTGGTGCCCCGGTCGCGGATCACGGTCGGGGCCGGGGCTGCGGGCCCGCCCTCGTCCAGCCGCAGGCGGCTGCCCCACAGGTCCAGTTCCAGAGACTGGTCCGGCGCCGGGGTCCAGCCCAGCCTGCCGCCCAGGTTGGCCCGCCGCCCGGAGGACGAAGGCGCGACGGCCCCGTCCTGGCGATGGCGCGAGCCGTAGAGCATCAGCCCCAGCCGGTCGCGGACCAGCGGCCCGCCCAGCATGAAGCGCGCCTCGTTCGCGCTGCCGGGGCCAAGGTCATGCGTCAGGCCAAGGTCCAGCCTACCCGTCCAGGCGTCGGGCACCGGCCGGGTGATGACGTTGACGACGCCGCCCGAGGCCGCCGATCCGTAAAGCGCCGACATCGGGCCGCGGATCACCTCGATCCGATCGATGGCGGGGACGGGGGGCAGAAAGCCGGCCTTGGCGCCCACGCCGCGCCCGTTATAGGCGGCCTCCTCGGAGGCGCTGAGCGGCTTGCCGTCGATCATGAACAGCACATAGGGCTGCCCCATGCCGCGCAGGGTGATCGGGGTGCCGCCGTCGCGGCCCGGCGCGCCGACGAACAGGCCCGGCACGTCGCGCAGCGCCTCGGCCAGGGTCGGGCCGGGGCGGCGGGCCAGATCCCCGGCCCCGACCACGGTCATCGTCGCGGGCGCATCGGCCAGCTGCTGGGGATAGCCGGTCGCCGTGACCACGACGGTCTTCAGCGTGACCGTGGGCGCGGCCTCATCCGCCGGCGCCGGCAATTCGACGACCAGGCTGCCCTGTGCGGTAAAGCGATGCCGGCCCCGCCCCGCGGGCAGCACGCTGCGCAGGGCCGCGTCCAGCGTCATGCGCCCGGAAAGCGGCGGGGCCACCAGGGCCGCGCCATCCCCCTCGACCAGGACGGAGAGGCCCGCGACCTGCCCGATGCGGTTGAGCGTCCGCGCCAGCGGCTGCGCGGGAATGTCGAAGTCGTATTCCGCCGCCGCGGCTTGCCCGGCCGCCGCGACGGCCGGCGCGGGCGCGGCGGCGCAGCCCAGCGACAGCAGGACGGCCAGCCCGAGCAGCGAGACCCCGTATCGAGACAAGAGCGGCGACATCGTTCCTTCCGTGCGAGGGGCCGGCCGAATGCCGCCCCACACATGCTCGACGCATGAGCCGGCGGCACGCTGAACCCGCGGTTTCGTTTTTCAGGCGCTGGCGGAAGGGCTGGCGGAAACGGGCAAGGGCGGCGCGCCCCGGCCCGGAATGCAGGGCTACATCAGCAGGCTGCCGCCGGGCAGGGGCAGGATGCGGAAACCCACGGCCTCGGCAAGCGCCTCGAGTTCGCCCCTGGGGTCGGCCAGGCTGATGCTGCCGGTGATCGGCCGCCGGGCCAGCGTCTCGCTGGCGAAAAGGATCGCGCCCGCGCCGTGGCGTTGCAGGACACCGGCCACCTCGCGCAGGCTGGCGTCGTAGAAGGTGAAGCGGCCCTCGCGCCAGGACAGCGCGTCGGGCACGTCGACCCGCTGCACCAGCGGGCGGACGCCGGGCTGCGCGGGGATGCGGGCCTGCTGCCCCGGTTCCAGCATCGCCAGGCTTTGTCCCTGCGGGTCCAGGATCTCGACGCGGCCCTCTTCCAGCGTGACCAGCATGCAGCCGCCGCAATCGCGCACCTCGAAGCGGGTGCCATGCACGCGCACCTCGTTCCCGCCCAGCCGGACCGAGAAGGGGCGCCCGTCCCGCTGGACATCGAAGAAGGCGGCGCCGGAGCGCAGGGTCACGCGGCGGGTGGCGCCGTCCTCGGCATAGTCCAGCGCCGAGCCGCCGTCGAGCAGGGTCCGGCTGCCGTCCGGCAACGCCAGATCCTGCGCCGGACCAGGCCGGGCGACGTGATCGGCCAGCAGCCGCAGCCGCAGGTCGGGCCGCGCCAGGTCCAGCCACAGCGCGGCCATGGCGCAGGCGCCAAGCGCGAGTCCCGCGGCGAGGGGGCGGAACCAGCCCCGGCCCGTCCCTGACGGACGCTGGCCCGCCGGCCGGATGGGCTGCGTGCCGGCCATGACCGTGCCGCCGACCTCGCCGGCGATCTGCCAGGCCAGGCGCGCGTCGGCAAGGGCGCGTGCCCGGTCCTTGCCGCCCCCGAGCCAGCGGCGAAAGGCCGGGTCGTGTTCCAGCGCGGGATCGGCCACGATCCGCACCACCCAATCCGCAGCCTCTGCCCGGAGTCGTTCCTGCGGATCGGGTCGTGGCAGCAAGGGGGCGGCCCTCATTCGTTGCGAAGATCTTCCAGGGCCTGCGCGCAGCGGGCCACGGCCTTGGCCATGTGTTTTGCCACGTTCCGTTCGGACATGCCACAGATCGCGGCGATTTCCTGGAAGCTCAGCCCCTGGGCGCGGTTCATCAGGAAAAGCCGGCGGGTGGTCTCGGGCAGGTCGGCGATGGCCCTGCGCACCGCATCGCCCGATTGCTGCGCCGAAAGCGCGTCGAAGGCCGGATCCTGCGCCGGCAAGGGGGCCTCGGCCCCGGCCGCATGGGTGCAGCGCACCTTTTCGCGGCGCAGGTGGTCGATGGCGACATTGCGGGCCGAGCGGGTCACGAAGGCGGCGGGATTGCCGCGCAGCTCGCCCGCCCGTTCCCAGAAGCGCAGGAAGACGTCATGCACCAGATCCCGCGCGATGCTGCGGTTGCCGATGCGCCGCGCGATCTGGCGTTCCAGCCGCGCGCCCTCGTCGCGGTAAAGCCGGCCAACGTTGTCACTGTCGCAGGAAGACATCGCAGCAGCCAAACATCCGCATCGGGGTCCGCATCGGGGCAGGAAGAGCGTTCTGGCGAAATGCGCGCGGCGCATCGGCTGACCGGGGCGAGATTAGGCCGCGGCGGGACGGGCTGTCCACCCCTCTGGCCGGCGCCCGGCGGGCCGTTGTTGCAGTTCCGATACAGTCGCGCCGAGAAAGCCGACAAAAAAACTCTGCGATCGGGTTCAGTGTCCGCCGCCCTGGTGCGTGAAGCCCTCGTAACAAGGCCGAACGCCGAACAGGAAAGAGGGACCGAACCGATGAGAGGATTGAAGAACACCACGGCCGATATGCTGGGCCGGCTGCCGTTGTGGCTGGCGGTGACGGGGGCGGCGGCCCTGCCCGCCGCGCCGGCGCTGGCACAGGCGACGGCCGAGGACGAGCAGGCGGTGGTGCAGCTCGATACCGTGGTCGTGACCGCGACCGGCCAGGCCCAGGCCCTGCCGGACGCCCCCGCGACGGTGACGGTGATCGACGGCGAGGAAATCAACTCGAAACCCTATGCCACCGTGGCCGATGTGCTGAAGAACGTGCCGGGCGTGATCGTCAGCGCGCCCTCGGGGCGGTCCGGGGCCGAGACCATCTCGATCCGCGGCCTGGGCGAGAGCTATGTGCTGACCCTGGTCGACGGCAAGCCCATCGGCAACTCGCAGGAGGCGACCTACAACGGTTTCGGCTCGGGGCTGGCGATGTCCTATCTGCCGCCGCCTTCGGCCATCGAGCGCATCGAGGTGATCCGCGGCCCGATGTCCTCGCTTTACGGCTCGGCCGCCTCGGGCGGGGTGATCAACATCATCACCAAGCCGATCTCGGATGTCTGGTCGGGCTCGCTGACGCTGGGCAGCAGCCATTACAAGCACGGCGGCGCCGGCGATGCCAACGAGGGGCGGTTCTATCTCAGCGGGCCGCTGGTCCAGGACCGGCTGGGGCTGGCGCTGTTCGGCTCGCGCCATGACCGCAGCAAGGACGAGATGGCCGTCGCGGGCCGCGGCGGCAGCGTCAGCTACCAGTCCCAGGACATCGAGCGCAAGTCGCTGGGCGCCCGCCTGACCTGGAAGATCGACGAGACGCAGAACCTGGATTTCGAGACGGTCTATAGCGCGCAGGACACCATCTCGACCCCGCAGGGCGGCGGAACGCCCGGCGGCGTCAGCGTCAAGCGCATGAACTACGGCCTGTCGCACGAGATCACCTGGGGCGACGACTATCGCACCGACAGCTTCCTGACGCTGGAGGATGTCGATTTCGAGAACGGCTCGAACGTCTCGGGCTACGAGATGCTGAACCTGAACACCCGGACCAGCATGAGCCTGGGCCGCCACGACCTGACCTTTGGCGCCGACTGGCGGGACGAGACCACCCGGCACGACCCCGACCGGGTCAGCGTCGATCCCGAGATGACCCGCTGGCAATGGGCGCTGTTCGCCGAGGACAACTTCCACCTGCGCGACGACCTGACCCTGACGCTGGGCCTGCGCTACGACCATAACGAACGCTACGGCTCGCAGGTCACGCCGCGGGTCTATGCGGTCTGGCACGCCAACCCCTCGCTGACGCTGAAGGGCGGGGTCAGCGGCGGCTACAAGACGCCGACGCTGAAACAGGCCGACAGCAACATCTTCGAGCCCTCGGGCGGCGACGGCCGGGCGCGCGACCAGGGCAACACCGCCCTGAAGCCCGAGGAAAGCACCAACTATGAAATCGGCGCGATCTGGGAGACGGCGGGCGGCGTGCAACTGGGGCTGACCGCCTATCACACCCGGTTCAAGAACAAGATCACCACCGAGCAAATCTGCGCCCATGACACGCCGGTTCCGGGCCTGCCGACGGATTGCGGCATGAACAGCCCGACCGATCCGATCAAGTGGATCAACCAATACGTCAACCGCGATGCCGCCGAGCTGAACGGGGTCGAGGCCACGGTGGACTTCACCCTGCGCAACGTCGATGTCTCGTTCAACTATACCTATGCCGACAGCAAGATCACCAAGGGCGACGCCGTCGGCACCGCCTTCAACAACAGCCCGCTGCATGTGGCGAACCTTGGCCTCGACTGGCAGGCCACGGATGCGCTGTCCTTGTGGAGCAACGTCCAGTATCGCAGCGCCACCACCGATACCGGCAGCGGTTATATCCGCGAGCATGCGATCGTCGACCTGGGCGCCGACTATCACTTCAACGACCACGTGATGGGCAGCCTGGCCATCTACAACGTCGATGACAAGACCTTCGACAATACCGGCTACAACGACGGCCGCCGGTTCTACATGGGCCTGACCAGCACCTTCTGAACCACCGGAACCCCCTCCGGCCGCCGCAGCGGCGGCCGGATCATGCCAATCGCAACTTCAGGAGCCGACATGGCTTTTCCCCTTCGCAATGCAGGCCGGGCGCTGACCCTGGCCGCGTTTTTCGCCTCGGCCTCGGGGCTGAGCGCGGAAACCGCTTTCGACACGCCCGCGGATTTCGCCGGCCGCGTCATGTTCTCGGGCCCCGAGCGCGGCGCGATCCATGCCGGCGGCAAGGTCGAGGTCAGCGGCTCGGGCTTTGCCCCGCAGCAGCAGGTCAGCCTGCAACGCGGCAAGACGCTGCTGTCGCCGCAGGACATGCAGGCCGATGCCGAGGGCGGCTTCAGCTTTGCCTTCGACCTGCCCCAGGACGCGGCGGTCGGCCTGCATCCGGTCGTGGTCCAGACCGAAGGCCCGGACACCGCCGGCGTGGCCGAGCTGAAGGTCTCGCCCCAGGTGCCGCTTGCCGGGGCCGAGGGCTATGATATCCGCTCGGCCAAGGTGGGGCCCGGCGTCTACCAGGTCGCCCATAGCGCGCAGAACGGCACGGTTTTCGTGGCCTCCGCCGTGGGCCGGCCGCCCGAGGGCACGTCAAGCATCGCCAAGCTGGACGCCGGCACGCTGGAGGTTCTGGCCGAGGTCAATCCCGGCGATTTCGGCGCCTTCGGCATCGCCGTGGACGATGCGAACGGCACCCTCTGGGTCACGAACACCCGCCAGGACGCGGTCGCGGTCTATGCCCAGGACGACCTGTCGCTGGTCAGGCAGTTCGAGGCGGGCTCGGTCGAAAAGCCGCGCGACGTGGTGATCGACGCCGCGCGCGGCCGCGCCTATGTCAGCACCCATCGCAGCCGGATCGAGGCCTTCGACACCAAGACGCTGGAAAAGCTCGACGGGTTCGAGCTGCAATCCGCAGAGCGCGGCGGGCAGTTCGCCACCATGAGCCTGGCGCTGGATGAAAAGGCCGGCCGGCTTTACACCGTTTCGCTGCGCACGCCGGAACTGGCGCGCATCGACCTGGTCTCGGGCGATGCGAAGATCCTGGCGCTGCCGGGCGCCAAGACCCCCTCGGGCGTGGATTTCGATCCGGCGACCGGGCGGGTCTTCGTGGCCTCGCAGGGCAGCGACAACGTGATCGCGATCGACGGCGAAAGCGGCGCGGTGCTGTTCGACACGCCGGTCGGCGCGGGCACGCTGAACGTCGCCTTCGACGCCGCAAGCGGGCGGCTGTTCGTGGCCAACCGCGCCTCGGACACGATCACGGTCCTCGATGCCGCCACGGGCGAGATCAAGGCCAACCTGGATGGCGGCTCCTTCCCCAACCACCTGGTCGTCGCGCCGGAAGGCACGGTGTTCTCGGTCAACAAGGCGCGCGGCAAGGACGATCCCGAAGGCGACCGCCTGACCCGCATCGCGCCCAAGGCGTGACCGCAAGGCGCGGTATCCCTGCCGCGCGCGGTCCCCGGTCTCTGCCCCGTCCCTCTGGGGGCAGAGACCGCCTCGTCCCGTCACCCAGTATCCCGGACCCCATCCATGCCCGCCAACGCCCAGCCCTTCGCCCGTTGCCAGCCCCCGTCCCGACGGGGGTGCCATGCCTGAGCCCGTTTCCCGGCAGCGGCTCTCGGTCGCCTCGCGCAGCCTTGCCGCCATCCTGGGCGGCTACCTGGCCGCCAATCTCTTCGTGCCGGCCTTTGCCAGGCTGGTGCCGATGCCGCCGCGCGACGCCGCGCAGCTGGCGCTGATGCTGTCCTTCGTCGTCTTCGCCGCGGCCTCGGTCTGGGCCTTCGCCTGCCGCAGCGCCGCACGGGCCTGGGCGGGGATCCTGGGCGCCGCGGCGCTGTTTGCGCTGGTCGTCGCGGCCCTGCCGGGGGGTGGCGCATGAAGAACGGTTTTCGCCAGTCGATGGCCTGGCTGCATACCTGGACCGGGCTGCTGCTGGGCTGGCTGCTCTTTGCGATCTTCCTGACCGGCACCATCGCCTATTTCCGCAGCGAGGTGACCTATTGGATGCGCCCCGAGCTGCACGGCTCGGTCCAAGGCGCCGACCCGGCCGGGCTTGCCCTGGCCCGCCTGGCCGAGGTCGCGCCGCAGGCGGCAAGCTGGAACATCACCCTGCCAGACGAGCGCAGCCCGGTGCTGGCGCTGTCCTGGGCCAAGCCGGGCGAGCAGGCGGGACGGCGCGGCGGCGAGACCATGGTGATCGACGCCGCCACGGGCGCGACGCTTTCGCCGCGCCCGACGGCGGGGGGCGAGTTCCTCTATCGCTTTCATTTCGAGCTTTACGGCCTGCCGCGCAGCTTCGCGCGCTGGATCGTCGGCATCGCGACCATGGCGATGTTCGTCGCCATCATCAGCGGCGTCATCACCCATAAGAAGATCTTCAAGGAGTTCTTCACCTTCCGCCCCGGCAAGGGCCAGCGCTCCTGGCTGGACATCCATAACATGACCGCGGTGCTGGCGCTGCCCTATCATGTCATGATCACCTTTTCGGGGCTGGTGCTGTTCGCGGCGACGCTGATGCCCTTGGTGGTGGACCGCCCCGCGCCGCGCGGCCCGACCCCCCAGGCATCCGCCGCCGTTGCCGCGCCACCCCCGCAACGGGCGCTGCCGCAACTGGTCCCGCTGGCGTCGCTGCTGGCGCAGGCCGAGGCGGCCTGGGCCATGCCGGTCGGCCGGATCGGCATCGAAAAGCTCGACGGCCCCCGGCCTGAGATCGTCCTGGTCCCGCAACGCAATTCGGTGCTGACGGTGCAGAGCGGCTCGGGCGCGAACGGGGTCGAGCGGATGCGCTTCGACGGGCTGAGCGGGGCGCTGATCGAACAGACCGGCCGGCCGGAGGCCTCGGCCACGGCAAAGGTGAACCACGCGCTCGGCGCGCTGCATCGCGCCCGCTTTGCCGATACCGCGCTGCGCTGGCTGTTCTTCGTCGCCGGCCTGGCCGGGACCGTCATGGTGGGCAGCGGGCTGGTGCTGTGGGTGTCGAAACGCGTCGCCAGGCATTCCCGTGCCGAGCGCCAGCCCCGCGGGCTGTGGCTGGTCGAGCGGCTGAACATCGGCGGCATCGCCGGGCTCACGCTGGCCACGGCGGGCTATTTCTGGGCCAACCGGCTGATCCCGGCCGATGCGCCGGAACGCGCGCTGCTGGAGATCCGCGCCTTCTTCCTGATCTGGCTCGCCGCGGCGCTCTGGCCCTTCCTGCGCCCGCCCGCGAAAGCCTGGAGCGAGCAGCTTGGCCTTGCCGCCTTGCTGCTTCTGGCCCTGCCGCCGCTGAACGCGGCGACCGGCCCGTCCAGCCTGTTGCAGGCGATGGGGCAGGGGAACTGGGTGCTGGCCTCGGTCGATCTGATGGCGATCCTGTGCGGCCTTGCCTGCGCTCATGCCGCCTGGAGGGCCCGGCCCGGACGGGTGAAGGCACCGAAGCCACGCGCCCGTGTCCAGGCCAGCCAGGTTCCGGGAGAGTAGGATGCTGGTCTGGCTGTCCCTTGTCCTTTGCTACCTGGCGTTCCTTGCGCTGGCCCTGGCCATGCCGCGGCACCACGAGCAGCTGCGCGGCCGCAAGCCCGGCCGAGGGTTGGTCTGGCTGCTACGGATCACCGGCGCGGTGCTGTTGGGCCTGTCGGCCTGGCCCGCGCTGATCTGGTGGGGAAACCCCGCTGTCGCGGTTTCGTCCTGGCTGGGCATCCTGTCCGTGGCGGCCTTCGCGGTCGCGATGATGCTGACCTATGCCCCCGGCTGGTGGCGAACGACCCTGGCCGGGGCCGGGACCGCGGCAATCCTGCTGCTGGTCCTGCCGGTATTTTTGCATCCGTGACCTGCGTATCGGCATCCATGGCCCGCGCGGTCGCCCGCCGCTCGGACCGCCCGTTTTGCTGGTAAGGTGGGGATAGAGCCGGGTTTCCTTGGCATTTCCCTGGTGGCCCGGCGCGCCATCCGCGCGGCCGCCGGCCCCGGCATCCGTCATCATTTGCACGCAGGCCCCCAATAGCGGCTGTTTACATTAGCAGCTGTCTAGCAGGCTGCTGAAAAAATCCGTGCGACAGGAGAGCTTGGGCCGGGAACCGGGAAATCCGCCTCAATTCTGCCGGAAATGCCCGGTTTTCAGGCCGATCTTCGCCGAATCCAGAACGAATTCCGCCACGACGCCCTGTCAGGGCCCTTTTTCCGCAGTCTGCTAGCGGTGTTGCTGGCGGCCGGGCGTGTCATGACCTGCCGCCGCTTCCGCGGGCTCACGCCCCCCGGCATTTCGAGGCGACCCGGACGTGCAGTTGCCTGGAACGCGGGCCCCGGCCGGCCTGATGAGCCTGGCTCAAGCCCGCCAGCGGGGTTCGCGCCCTCCGTCCTGACGAGGTAGCCGGGCGGTCAGGCGGTCGTTGTCGTGGCAGGGGCAGCGACAAGACCTGATGCTGCTGTGCCTTGATGCCGGCGCGCCCGTCGTCCTATAGCCGATATGGCGAAACCGTGCCGTGGCTTGTGTGCGGATGATGGCCCGCACTTCGGTTTGCTTTACCGGGCGCCATCAAGGCGATCGTGAAGCAAGCCTTTTGTCGTATCCGACGGCAAATATGGAAATACTGCGTTCCCCCGACGGCTATAGAATTTCGTTACCTCCGTAGAATCTCCTCCAATACCAAGGCGAACTGTCAGAACGTGTAAGTTTAAAGCAGCCTCCGGTCTGGCTTTGCCGCCGTGAAACTGCCGGTTCACGTTACAAGAAGCGGAAGAATCCATGCGGGTCGAATTGGTCCCCACGCCGCCCGGCGTGCCGTTTTGCATTGCAAATCCGGCGGCTGGAATTGCGAGTAAAAGGTCATTTTCCTCATATCCGTGGCATTTTTCGCTCAACTCGCATGACATGGGTTTCACCGCCTAGCAGTCGCTGAATATCGATCGCGCAACATGTCTCCGGGAACGTGGGTGGTCCAGATACTTCACCAACCTTTGCTGCGAGACAGGACGACTCCTTGCGATGAAACCGTGTTCTGTAAACCGGATAGCTGATCGAAGCAAATCATTCCCGCAGGCCGCTGACCTGATCGACTCTTGCAGATCCGCCGCCTTTCAGGACCAGTTCGGCGCCGTTTTGGGTCAATTCGATCCCGGTCACGCGACTATAGGATTCGACATCGCGCAGGGTCACGCTGCCGTTGCTGTTCTCTTCCTCGATGCGAAAGGTGTAAAATCCCGCAGGGAGTGAAGTGCCATCCGCATATCGACCATGCCATTCAATCTCCCCAGACATTGATCCTATGGCTTGTCGTAGCACCTCTTTGCCCTGTTCATTCAGCGTAACGAGCGTAGCACTTTCGCCATTCGCGCTTCTGTCCGCCGCCAGTATCAAGGAGGATCCGTCGAACCATACAGGAGCATTCGTTCTCACCTCCCGACCTATCCAGGTCGAAAGCTGACCGATCTCCCCTCCATCGATATTGCCCAGAAGCTGCGTCAGAAGCAAGTTGGTCTGAACCTGCTGCTCAACCCCGGAAAATGTCGCAAGCTGCACGGCAAATTCCGTGTTCTCCATTGGATTAAGCGGATCCTGGTTCTTGATCTGCGTCGTCAGCATCTTCAGGAACATTTCGAACTGGTTCGTGGAGCTGGTTTCGCTGGATTCTTTTGAGGATTGGAGGCTTCTTGCATCAATTCCGCCAACCGCAGAAGTTGTATTGATAGTCACCATCTCTTTCCCCTAGATCCTGATATCAATTCCGGTGTTCATCAAAGTTGCAGTGGTTTTAACCGGGTCTGCATTTTCCAGATATTGTTGCGGCACTGATTCTAGAAGAGAATCAGGCTCTCTTGCCGGGAAATTGTTTTGCGAGCTCCATCCCTCCTCACCATCGGAAAATGAGATGTCTGCGCCTGAAATCCCTACGTCACGAAGCTCCTTTGAGAGTAGATCTATGTTTCTCCTCAACAAATCGAACGTCTCTGGCCGTTCGGCAAGAATCGTTACGGCCGGATTGTCGCCCGGTGATATCAGCATCCGAACTTTCCCCAATTCTGCCGGATCAAGAATAACCTCGACCCGCGTAGCAACCTGCGTAGGTGTAACTTCTCGCCCTATTTGGCGTATAACTTGGCGTGGGTCAAAGCTCGAGGTCTTGATGGCTCTTTCAGCATGGTCACCTTCATGAGAGGTTGGAGTCTTTATCTCATAATCCTTTAAAGGGATTGCATCTTGACCCTCGTTACTCATATGAAAATCCATCATGGCTGTGTCGGTGAAGGGTTCGGATAAGCTCTCCCTTACGATCGGGTCGGATTTTGAAAATGCCGCAACATTCGGTAGAGGTGTAACCTTTATGAGATCGCGTTCCTTGTGGCCGTGTAGAGAGCCTTCATCGGAAGAATTTTCAAAAAATTTACCGCCGAATATATTTTTGAGAGTATGACCATTGCTCGAAATGCCTGCGTAGGCGCTGAGGCCTCGTTCCGAGAGCTCGTGATGCGTGTTCTCTACTTTTGGCGGCGTCTGTTCGGCGTATTCGAAGAAATCTGATGCCATTTCCACCCATTCGCTTTCCTCCATCAACGGCTCTGCTGTGATTTGTCCCTCTCCGGCGGCACAGATATGTTCCGAACTGCCGAGAGATAGCTGATCGGCTGCAACGGTCGGATCGGCGGCCAGATCAAGAACCGAACTGTCGGCCGTATCATCTGCATCGGCAAGGATATCTTCATCGTCGGATGCGGTGGAATGGACGGGCGATTCGATCGGCTCCGCCGTGGGGTCGTCTTGCAGCTGGACGCTGAAAAATCCTGAAAAATCAATTGTTTTGCAAGCGCTTAGCCGAACCACATTGTTGCACTGCACGCCAAGCGGCGCAGCTGCTGCTTGGTGACATGTAAAACCCACATCCACTTGGATCCCCTCTGTGCCGATCAAGTTGCTGCCAGATTGGCATAGCAAGATTACCAAATATTTACTTATGCCAGATAAAGTCACCCGTTGTTGAAACTTTTATTCAGAAAAGAGCCTGACATGGAGAGAGTTCTGGCAGCAGGAACCGCCCGCACGACAACCCGACCGAAACCGAGCGTCGTCGATGGACTCGAGCAGGCATTTCTTGCGGAAATGCTGAAGCACGCCGGACCCGGACAGCCGACCGGTGAGTTCGGCGGCGGCATCGGCGAATCGCAATTTGCAAGCCTGCTGAACGATACCTATGCGGAAGCCATCGCGGAACGAATTGATATCGGATTTCAACGACGTAACGAGGAGATCGAATGACAAAAGCCCTACATTTGCTCCAACAGGCGAGGGAGGATCTTCTGGTATTCCAAACCGATTCGGCCCTTGTGAAAATGCAGGAATTTGAAGTGCTTGTTCACTCTGGCGCGATGCCAGGGGACAGGTTTGCAGAAACTGCCGAACTGCTGCGCGACATTCTGTCCCTCGCCAGTGCTGCCTGCGACGGTGTGGCGGCCGCGCAGCGGCAGCTTGCCGAGATCACAGCCTTGTCGCGCCACCTGAACACCTATGATCGCCAGGGCCGCAGGATCGGCAATCCTATTTCTTCACCGCATGATAGAAGATTTTGAGTAAACTTTTCTGTAGTCTTTGATTGCCTGGGTCGCCTGGTCAGGAGTTTATTCAGGAAGGGCGGATAGATCGAATGACGTGACATAGTCATCGGGTCCGTCCCGTAGGTCAGAAGGCCTCTTGCACTAGAAACGGGTAAACCACCCAGGAATGGAGATTGAAGATGTCCAGCATTCTGACCAATAATGGCGCGATGGTCGCGCTGCAAACCCTGAAGGGGATCAATGCGAATCTGACGAAAGCCCAGAATGAGATTTCGACCGGAAAAAAGGTCGCCAACGCACAGGACAATGCTGCGGTTTGGGCCATCTCGAAGGTCATGGAACCCGACCAAGCAGTCTTCAAGACGCTTCAGAGCAACCTGAATCTTGCTGCGGCGGTGGTGACGACTGCGCGGGACGGTGCTGAAGATATCCGTGATTTGCTTGATGAAATGAGAAGGCTGGCAAGCAGTGCCGGCAGTGATGCGAACGATTTTGCGACTGTGAACGAGCAGATCGTGGAGAAAAGGAACCAGATTATTTCGACGATTGACGGAACCCAGATGAATGGGGTCAATCTGCTCAAGACCAATCCGATCGGTACTGCGACATCCTTCAGCGTCTTGGCGTCCTTGGACCGGACGGCGGGTACAGCTGTAACCACTGCGCAGACGATTACGGTCAATTCTGTGGACTTCGAGGCGGATATTGAAGGCGCTACGATCACGACCATCACGGACAGCACCACGGCACGAACCGCGGTTGGTGAAATCGAGGCGTTGCTCGACATCGCGAAGACTGGGGCAGCAGAACTTGGTACGGCCGCCAAGCGGATCAACGATCAATCGAATTTCGTATCGAAGCTGGCCGATTCGCTGACTGCCGGCATCGGTGCGCTGGTGGATGCCGATATGGAGGAAGCGTCAGCCCGTCTGCAGGCGCTGCAGACCCAGCAGCAGCTTGGGGTGCAGGCGTTGTCGATCGCCAACCAGGCGCCGCAAACGATTCTGTCGCTATTCCGATAATCTAGCAAGGGCGCCCTGTGGGGCGCCCTTCGTTCCAATAAAGGTCTAGAATGGGTCTCCTGACGTGAAGCTTGCAAATTTTCAAAGCACTGACACGAATTTTGGTTCGCGGCATGTTCGAACAGACAGGGATAATGAGTACTTTGCGTTTTCCCAGGTAACGCAAAAGCTCAAGAATGCAATTAAAATCGATGATCGTTATGCGATGATAGAGGCGGTAAACGCCAGTAGCCAGCTTTGGACTGTCATAGCTGCCGATCTTGCCCATGAGGAAAACAGTCTACCTCCAGAGGTAAAGGCGGGCCTGCTATCGCTTGCCTTTTTCTCTCTCAAGCAAGGCCGTCGTATCCTGTTGGAACGCGCCTCTGCTGAGCCACTCATAGAAATAAACATCAGAATAATGAAGGGTTTGCGAGGGGACATGAATTCATGACAGGCCTTGTTCTCAAGCTGGCTCCTCGCGAAAGAATTCTGGTGAACGGTGCCGTAATAGAAAACGGCGATAAGCGTTCCAAGGTATCAATTCTTACGCCGAATACCAGTATCCTTAGATTAAGAGATGCCATACATCCAGATTCTGTCAACTCTCCGGTTTCGAGGATATGCTATATCTGCCAACTCGTTCTCACCGGAGATGCTCTTGAGGATGAGGGGCGAAGGCAGGTTCTCTACGGTATAGAGCAGTTGTCTCAAGTTTTTCGTGATCTGGACAGTGGCAGTTTGCTTGATTTCGCCTCCAATGCAGTAATTGAAGGGGATTACTACGGGGCCTTTAGGAAGCTCAGACTGCTTATTCCAAGGGAGTCAAGGTTAATGGCCATAGGTAAGCCATGAGTTATAATGTTCAGGTGGGATCGGGAGGGTATGTGGGCTGGAAGATTCTTGAGCGTACGATGGTGAAGCAGCGTAGCGCTTTTCTCAAGAGTCATGACATAAGGGTTTCCAAGGATTATTTTCAGCAGAACATCCAAAACATTAAGACTGCCGAAGAGCTGGTCAATGACAGAAAACTGTTGGTGGTCGTGCTGCGTGCCTTTGGGTTGGATTCTGACGTTAACAACAAGTTCTTTTTAAGAAAGGTTATTGAATCCGATCCTGCCGATAAGGGTAGTTTGGTAAATAGGCTTGCAGATAAGCGTTACCTTGCCCTGAATCAGGGTTTGGCGCTCCATTTTTCGTCGGAGGGGCAAGGTGCTAGGGTTGATGTCGGTGCAATTATTGAAAAATATGAGTCGAGATCATTCGAGAGGAATATCGGGGAAAGGCATGCAGAAATTGAGCTGGCGTTGAACGCGCAGCGAGAATTGCTAAATATTGCGACTTCAGATGCAAGTGAAAATACGAAATGGTATCAAACTCTCGCGTCTAAGCCTCTGCGCCAGGTGTTTGAAGGGGCTTATGGTATTGGAGCCGGATTTTCCTCTCTTTCCATTGATAGGCAGCTTTCGGAGCTGAAGGTGAGAACCGAGAGACTTACCGGAAGCAATAGCGTGAGCCAGTTCGAATCAGGCGATGGTCTTGATCTTGTTCTCAGGCATTTTCTTTTGCGTAGCCAGATGAGTGTGTCATCAGGGAGCTCTCGTTATGCCAATGCCCTTGCCTTGTTGAGAGCATAGGCAGCTATTCTGTAATATTTTACGTTAAGAAATGGGAAGACGTGCCTGTGGGAGTTGTCCTTGCTTGATCTCGACTGATACCCGAGAGCGCAAGCTTGAAGCCCAGAGGGCGCAGCTGCGGGTGGCCATCGCCATTGCGACAGAGCCACCTGTCCTGCGACGCCATCCCGGCCTCAGGGAGCTTACCGGGTCCAGATCACTAACTTCGTCACCGTTCTGTTCCCCTTGGGCATTAAGGTGGAAGCCATGGCCGCGCTGCGCAGCTTGATTTCGTTGGATCCACATGTGCGCGGACGGAGATGCGGGTCGAACTGGAAGGCGAATCCGCGGGTGTTCTTGCGGGGGGAGATGACCGCACCAGAACCTTACAAGCGGAAGGGGCTGGTCGCTTGCAGGTTGGAAAGAATGGTTGCGCACGCCCTCTGCCGGTCTTGCCGATCCCGCTCCGGCGGTACCGTTCGAATGCTCGGCGGTGTCGGTGCGAGAGAAGCAATCGGCCGCCGAGGATTATCGGAGTGTCGAAACCCACTGCCCTCGGCGACAACGCCAATGGTCGCGACGTGGTGTACCCCTGGGATAAACGGCGCCAGGCTTCGGGAGGAGTTCCTTGATTCGTTCTGGCAAATGCTCGACCCGCATTCGGTCTTGGCAGTCTTGGAGCAGGATCTGTTCCGCTTGCTGTGGGGAGCGCGGCGACATTAGGTGCGCCGATCAGGTATCCAGCCAGCATTTTCTTTCGGGATGGCTGCGACCGTGGCGCAGCGGAAAACCCGGCAGGTGCCTCCGCGCCTTGTGCAGCACCGGCATTGCGGTGGCACGGGTTCGAGCCAGGTCGCGCATCGCGTTCGGCACCTATGCGAAGTCAACCGGCGCCGCGCTTGGTCAGCATCACCTTGGCGATTGCTCTTTTCCAGGGGCAACGGAGGTGCGACCAGGGCGCGCTCCTGCCTCGGCTTGACAGGCGGGCGGTGTCAGAACGGCGCTGCCGAGGGCCGATGCGATGGGCGGGGGCGATCCCGGCCAATGGGACAGCCGCGAGGCATCAGGGGGTCCGGTGCCGGTCACAAGCCCGGCCATGGCGGGTTTTCATGCCTTCTGCGCGGTGCGGACCGGGCGTATCTTCAACCTGACCGGCACGGTGATCACCACCAGGCAGGAGACGACCAGCACCACGCCGATCCAGCCAAGCGCCGGCAGGCGCTCGCCCACCACCAGGATGGCCAGCATCGCCGCCACCACCGGCTCGATCAGGGTGATCGTCGTCGCCATGCTGGCGGAAATCCGCGCCAGGCCGATGCCGAAGCAGACATAGCCCAGGAACATCGGCACCAGCGCCATGTAGATGCCCACCGCGGCATTCCCCCACGAGGCCAGGAACGGCCCGCCGCTCGCGACCAGCACCGGCATCAGCAGCAGCCCGCCGATGCCGAAGGTCGCGCCCATCGCCACGCGCGAGTGGATGCCGCGCAGCATCAGCCGCCGCGCCGTCCAGGAGTAAAGCGCATAGGTCAGCCCGCCGACCAGGCCGAGCGCGATGCCGAGCAGGGTCGCGCCCTCGCCGGCCTGGTGTCCCGCATCCTCGGCCAGGCACAGCAGCACCATGCCCAGAAGCCCGATCGAGGCCCCGGCCAGCCAACGCCGCGACAGCCGCGCGCCGTCGAAAAGCCATTCGATCAGGGCCGACAGCAGCGGTGCCGAGCCGATGGTCACCACCGTGCCGATGGTCACCCCGGCCAGGCGCATCGAGGCGTAGAAGGCCAGCGGATAGATCGCCACCGCCAGCCCGCCAGGCAGCAGGTTGCGCCAATGCCGTGCCAGTTCCGGCAGGGCGCGGGCGATGCGCCCGCCGGCCAGCAGCGCCTGCAGCAGCCCGCCGACGCCCATCGCCGCCGCGCCGATGGCGGCCGGGCCGACCTCGGGCGCGAAGGTGGCGGCGGTGCCGGTGGTGCCCCAGACGACCGAGGAGAACAGGACCGCGGCGACGCCGATGCCGTGATCCCTGGACGGGCTGCTCACAGCGCCTCCAGCATGTCCGAGGCCATGGCGCGGGCCTCGTGCACCAGGGCGCTGGTGCCTTCCAGCCCGGCGCGGGCGATGGCCCCTTCCAGCAGGAAGGAGAGCTGCTGCGCCAGCCGGGCCGCGCGGTCGGGATCATCAGGCAGCAGTTTGGCCAGGGGCGCGGCCAGCAGGGCTTCGACCTCTTCCTTGTGGCGGCGGACGGCCTGGCGGCCGATGTCGCCGGCGGTCAGTTCGGCGGCGGCGTTCAGCAACCCGCAGCCGCGAAAGCCGCGCTCGTATTCATGCTCGGCATGGTCCTGATAGGCGTCGAACACCGCCAGCACCCGCGCGCGGGGCGTTTCGGCATCCCGCGCCCGAGCTTCATGGAGGCCCAGCCATTCCTCGTGCCGCGCCTGCAGGTACTGGTTCACCAGGTCGGCCTTGGAGGAGAAGTTGTTGTAGAGGCTTTTCTTCGCCACCCCGGCGCGCTCGACGATGGCGTCGATGCCGGTCCCGCCGATGCCGTTGTTGTAGAACAGCACGGCAGCCGCCTTGAGCAGCCGCTCGCGCGCGCTTTCCGGCGCTGGGGGCTGGGGAGCTTCCATCATCGCCTCCACGAAGTAGGTAGGTCGGTATACCTATGACTGGCCCGGCGAGTCAAGCAGGGCTTGCGGCATCCGACGCGGAGAAGCGGTTGACAGGAGAGGGTCAGAATTATAAACGAACGACCGTATTGAAATCTTGGTGGTGGATATGGGACGCAAGCGCACGATCGACCGCGACGAGTTGATGGGCGCCATCGAACGGGTGGCGCGGCGCTCGGGCATTGCCGGGCTCAGCATCGACGCGGTGGCCAGGGAGGCCGGGATCAGCAAGTCCAGCGTGGTCTATGACTGCGAAAGCAAGGCCGGGCTGCTGGCCGCCTTCATCCGCCACAAGATGGCCCAGCACCGGGCGCGATTCGCCGAGGTGCGCGCCCGGCACGAGGGCGAGCCCAATGCCCGGCTGCGCGCACTGATCGACGAATATCGTCGGGTTCCGACCGACGAGGAACTGGACATGGCGCTGCTGATCAGCGCCAGCATGGGCGAGCATGCCGAATGCCGCGAGATCATGCGCGAGGTGCTGGCCGGCGATGCCGAGGCGGTCGCGGCCGAGGCGGCCGACCGGCGCCGGATGCTGATGGCGCTGCTGACGCTGCACGGCATGGCCTTCCTGGAATATTTCGGCTTCCACCGCTTCGACCAGGAAACCCGCGATGAGATCCTTGATGAATTGATGGCGGTCGCGGAAAGCGACCCCGGCACAGCCGGAGACTGATCCCTCCCCCCAACCATTCAGCCCTCCCAGGAAAGAACCATGACCATGAGACTGTCTCCCGGCCTTTGCGCCGGGCTTGTGCTTTGCTGCCTGACGGCGGCCGCCCCGGTGGCGGCGCAGCAACTGCCGCCGCCCCAGGTCAGCGTGCAGGTGATGACGCCCGAGGCGTTGCCGGTAGTGAACGAACTGCCCGGCCGAGTCGCCGCGACCCGCATCGCCGAGGTGCGGCCCCGCGTCGGCGGCATCGTGATCGAGCGCGTCTTCGAACAGGGCGGCAAGGTCGAGGCGGGCGATGTGCTTTACCGCATCGACCCGGCGCCCTATGACGTGCGCGTCGCCAGCGCCCAGGGTGCGCTGGCCCGCGCCGAGGCCACCGCGCTGAACGCCGCCGACCAGGAAAAGCGCGCCCGTGCCCTGCGCGAGCGCAAGGTGACGGCGGGGGTCGACCTGGACAATGCCGCCACCGCGCTGGCCCAGGCCCAGGCGGATGTCGCCATTGCCCGCGCCTCGCTGCAAGAGGCGCAGCTGAACCGTTCCTATACCGAGGTGACTGCGCCCATCGCCGGCGTGGTCGGCCGCGCGCTGGTGACCGAGGGGGCGCTGGTCAACGCCCAGACCGACATCATGGCGACGATCCAGCAGCTCGACCCGGTCTATGTGGATTTCACCCAGTCCTCCTCGGAGCTTTTTGCGCTGCGCCGGGCCCTGGCGGCGGGGCAGCTGGCGATGATGTCGGCCGACGAGGCGGCGGTGCGGCTGATCTTCGACGACGGCAGCGAATATGCCCATCCCGGCAAGCTGCTGTTTTCCGAGGCGAGCGTGGACAGCTCGACCGGGCAGATCACCCTGCGCGCCGAGTTCCCGAACCCCGAGGGCGAGCTGCTGCCCGGCCTTTACGTCCGGGTGCGGATCGAGCAGGCCATGCGCGACAACGCCCTGACCGTGCCGCAGATGGCGGTGCAGCGCGACCAGTCGGGCCAGGCCTATGTCTATGCGCTGAAGGATGACGAGACGGTCGAGCGCCGCGACGTGACCCTGGGCCAGACCACCGACAACCGCTGGCTGGTGGAAAGCGGGCTGGAGCCGGGCGACCGCGTCGTGGTGCTGGGGGCGCAGAAGCTTTACCCCGACGCCAAGGTGGTGGCGCAGCCGGTCGAGGCCCCCAGGGTGCCGGCCGGCGCCGCCGCGGCCGCCGAAGCGCCCGCGCAGGAGTAGGGCGATGGCACGGTTCTTCATTCACCGGCCGGTGCTGGCCTGGGTGATTTCCATCTTCATCGTCATCGCCGGCGTGCTGGCGCTGCCGATGATGCCGGTCGCGCAATATCCGCAGGTGGCCTGGCCGCAGATCACCATCTCGACCGCCTATACCGGCGCCGCGCCGGGCGAGATCAACCAGGCGGTCGCCCAGCCCATCGAGGACGAGCTGAACGGCGTCGAGGGGCTGGCCTATTACGAATCGGTCTCGGACAGTTCCGGGGCCATGTCGATCACCGCCACCTTCGAGCCGGGCACCGACATCGCCCGCGCCCAGGTCGACGTGCAGAACGCCGTGGCGCGGGTCGAGCCGCTCTTGCCGCAAAGCGTGGTCGACCAGGGCGTGCTGATCGAAGAGGCGGGCACGGGCTTCCTGATGATGGTGGCGCTGACCTCGGACGACGGCTCGCTGGACGACATCGCGCTGGGCGACTACCTGAACCGCAACGTGGTGGGCGAGATCCGCCGCATCGAGGGCGTGGGCCGGGCGCAGGTCTTTGCCCCGGAACGCGCGCTGCGCATCTGGGTCGATCCGGCCAAGATGACCGGGCTGAACCTCAGTTCGGCCGAGATCGTGGCGGCGGTGCGGGCGCAGAACGCGCAGGTGGCAGCCGGCAAGGTCGGCGCCGACCCGAACCCCATCGGCCAGCAGCTGACCGCGACCGTGCTGATCAAGGGCCAGCTCGACGACGTGGACGAGTTCGGCAAGATCGTGCTGCGCGCCAATCCCGACGGCTCGACCGTGCTGCTTCGCGACGTGGCGCGGCTGGAAGTGGGGGCGGAAAGCTACAGCTTCGCCTCGCGCATCAACGGCAAGCCGGCGGCGGCGTTGGGTGTCCAGTTGTCGGCCACCGGCAATGCGCTGAACACCTCGGAAGCGGTGCACCAGAAGATGGAGGAGCTGTCGCAGTTCTTCCCCGAGGGGGTGAGCTACACAATCCCCTACGACACCACCCCCTTCGTCGAGGCTTCGATCGAGAAGGTGCTGCATACGCTGGTCGAGGCCATGGCGCTGGTCTTCGTGGTGATGTTCCTGTTCCTGCAGAATTTCCGCTATACCATCATCCCGACCATCGTCGTGCCCATCGCGCTGATGGGGACGGTGGCGGTCATGCTGGCGGCGGGGTTCTCGATCAACGTGCTGACCATGTTCGCCATGGTGCTGGCCATCGGCATCCTGGTCGACGACGCCATCGTGGTGATCGAGAACGTGGAACGCATCATGGCGACCGAGGGCCTGCCGCCGCGCGAGGCTACCGAAAAGGCCATGGGCCAGATCTCGGGCGCCATCGTCGGCATCACGTTGGTCCTGGCGGCGGTCTTCGTGCCGATGGCCTTCTTTCCCGGCTCGTCGGGCATCATCTATCGCCAGTTCGCGCTGACCATGGTGGTGTCGATCCTGTTCTCGGCCTTCCTGGCGCTGACGCTGACCCCGGCGCTTTGCGCGACCTTCCTCAAGCCGATCAGCGGCCATCACGAAAGGAAGGGCTTCTTCGGCTGGTTCAACCGCAATTTCGACCGGCTGACCGACCGCTATACCGGCGCGGTCGGGCTGGTGACGCGGCGGCGGCTGGTGATGATGGCTTTCTACCTGGTGCTGGTCGGGGCGACGGCCATGGGCTTCCTGCGCCTGCCCTCCAGCTTCCTGCCGAACGAGGACCAGGGCTTCATCATCGCCGACATCCAGACCCCGGCCACGGCCAGTTCCAACCGCACCGACGAGGTGCTGGCCCAGGCCACGCAGATGTTCCAGCAAAACGAGGCGGTCGAGAATACCGTGGCGATCCGCGGCTTCAGCTTTTCGGGGCAGGGGCCGAATGCGGGGCTGATGTTCGTCACCTTCAAGGACTGGGCCGAGCGCGAGCAATCGGCGCAGGACATCGCCAATGCCGCGAACATGCAGATGTTCGGCTATCAGGACGCGCAGGCCTTCGCGCTGTCGCCGCCGCCGATCCCCGGCTTCGGCGCCACCGGCGGCTTCAGCTTCCGCCTGCAGGACCGCGGCGGGCAGGGGCAGGAGGCGCTGCTGGCCGCCGCCCAGCAGATCATTGCCCAGGCCCAGGAAAACGGCATCGCCACCGGGCTGCGGATCGAGGGGCTGCCCTCGGCCGCGCAGGTCTTCGTCACCATCGACCGCGAAAAGGCCAATGCCTTCGGCGTGACCTTCGCCGACATCTCGGCGACGATCTCGCAATACCTCGGCTCGGCCTATATCAACGACTTCCCCAATGCCGGGAAGATGCAGCGCGTGGTCATGCAGGCCGAGAAGGACTCGCGCATGCAGGCCGAGGACATCCTGGCGCTGACCGTGCGCAACGCCAATGGCGGGATGGTGCCGTTTTCGTCCTTCGCCAGCGTGGCGTGGGAACAGGGGCCGTCGCAGGTCGTGGGCTATAACGGCTATCCGGCGGTCCGCATCGCCGGCGCCGCCGGGCCGGGCTACAGTTCCGGCACCGCCATGGCCGAGATGGAGCGGCTGGCGGCCGAACTGCCGCAGGGCTTCGGCTACGAATGGACCGGGCAGTCGCTGGAGGAGATCCAGGCCGGCAGCCAGGCGACGCTGCTTTACGCCATGAGCATCCTGTTCGTCTTCCTGCTGCTGTCCGGGCTTTACGAAAGCTGGTCGATCCCGCTGTCGGTGATGCTGGTCGTGCCCTTGGGTGTCCTGGGCTGCGTCGTCGCGGTCATGCTGCGCGACATGCCCAACGACATCTATTTCAAGGTCGGGCTGATCGCGATCATCGGGCTTTCGGCCAAGAACGCCATCCTGATCGTTGAATTCGCCAAGGATCTGCGCGACGAGGGCCAAAGCCTGATCGAGGCGGCGGTGACGGCGGCGAAGCTGCGCTTCCGGCCGATCCTGATGACCTCGCTGGCCTTCACGCTGGGCGTGGTGCCCTTGGCCATCGCCACCGGGCCGTCGGCAGCCAGCCAGAACGCCATCGGCACCGGGGTCATCGGCGGCATGGTCGCGGCCACGGTGCTGGCGGTGTTCTTCGTGCCGGTGTTCTTCGTCTTCGTGCTGGGCCTGTTCAGCCGGGCGACCGGCCGCCGCGAGTCCGCGCCCATCCGCGGCGATACGGCCGCTTGAGTCGCGCCGCAGCCCATGGCAGGGGCGGTTGAGAACCGTCCCTGCCCGTTCCTTTCGCGCCCGCAATCCGGGCCACCCAACAGAGAGTTTCGGATGACCCAGACCTTGCCTTTCTCCCGCCGCGGCATCTTGGGCGGGCTCGTCTCCAGCCTGGCGCTGGCGGCCTGCAACCCGGTCCGCTATGCCGCGCCCCGCGCCGAGCTGGCGGCCGAGTTCGCCGCCGATTCGCCCGCCCGCCGCGCCGGGGCGAATGCCTGGTGGGCCGCGTTCCGCGACAAGCGGCTGGACGCGCTGATCGCCACCGGGCTGCGGCGCAACCTGGACGTGCAAACCGCCGTCGCCACCATCCGCGAGGCCCAGGCCAACGCCCGGCTGATCGGCGCCAGCGACCTGCCGCAGGTGGATGTGCAGGGCTCGGCCGCGCGCAGCCGCAGCGAGACCGGGATCGTCGAGACCAGCTCCGCCACGCTAGGCGTGTCCTGGCTGGTCGACCTGTTCGGCTCGACCCGCGCGGCGCGGCAGGGCGCCTCGGCCCGCCTGGACGCGGCCTATCTGTCGGCCGAGGTGGCGCGGCTGACCGTTGCCAGCGCCATCGCCTCGGCCTATGTCGACGCGCGTTATTACCAGGAGGCGCTGGCGCTGACCCGGCAGAGCCTGGAAAGCCGCCGCCGCACGCTGGAGATGACCCGCACCCAGGACGCCTTCGGCAGCGTCTCGCGGCTGGAAGTCCTGCAGGCCGAACAGCTGGTGGCGCAGGCCGAGGCGGCGCTGCCGGGCCTCGAGGTCGGCTTCGACCAGTCGGTGAACCGGCTGGCCACGCTGACCGCCGGGCGCAGCGCCGAGCTTGCGGCGCAACTGCGCCAGGGTGGCGGCCAGCCGCGCGCCCGCTACAGCGCCAGCGTCGGCGTGCCGGCGGATGTGGTCCGCGTCCGCCCCGACGTGCGCATGGCCGAGCGCAACCTCGCCGCCGCCGCCGCCGATGTCGGCGAGGCGCAGGCGGCCTTCTATCCGCGGCTGACGCTTTCGGGCTCGATCACGCCGACGAATGGCAAGACCTGGGGCTTCGGGCCGCAGATCTCGCTGCCGCTGTTCTCGGGCGGTGCGAACCAGGCCCGGCTTTCCGCGGCGCAGGCGCGGGCGGAACAGGCGCGGCTGGCCTGGCAGGCCGCGGTGCTGGGCGCGGTCGAGGAGGTCGAGAACGCGCTGGCCGGCTATAACCGCGACGCCCGCGCCGTCGCCGCGCAATCGCGGCTGGTCGAGAATGCGCGCGAGACGGTGAACCTGACTCGCAGCTCCTATGAGCTGGGCGAGGCGGATTTCTTCCCGGTCCTGGACGCCGAGCGCAGCCTGCTCTCGGCCCGCCAGGAACTGGCGGCGGCCATCCGCCAGCAGGCGCTGAACTTCGTCGCGCTGAGCGCGGCCTCGGCCGGCGGGGTGAGCCTGCCCGCGGTCTGAGCGCGGCAGGCGGCGCGCCGTCGCCTTCGGCACGGCACGCCGGTTCTGGCTGGCGGCCGCCCGCCTTGATCCCGACGCGGCGCCGGGAAAGGCGGGGAATGCTGCCCGCGTCCTTCTTCGCCCCCGACGCTCAAGCCGTTCGGCGGGGGCGAGCGGGCGGACTGATGCGCCGCACCGCTACGCGCCTATTTGCCGCCGGGTGTTCCGTCGAACTTCTTCTCCAGCTGCTGCCAGACCTGGACATAATCGCGCTGCATCGGTGCCTCGCGGGCGGCGAATTCGGTCAGGTGCTGGGGAAAGCGGGTTTCGAACATGAAGGACATGGTGTTGTCCAGCTTCTCGGGCTTCAGCTCGGCGTTCGAGGCACCCTCGAAGGCGCCGCGGTCCGGCCCATGCGGCAGCATGCAATTGTGCAGGCTGATGCCGCCCGGCGCGAAGCCCTGCGGCTTGGCGTCGTAGATGCCGTAGATGTTGCCCATCAACTCGGACATGATGTTCTTGTGATACCAGGGCGGGCGGAAGCTGTGTTCGGCCACCTGCCAGCGCTCGCGGAACAGCACCAAGTCGATATTCGCCGTCCCCTCCTGCCCCGAGGGCGCGGTCAGCACGGTAAAGATCGACGGGTCGGGATGGTCGAACAGCACCGCGCCGACGGGCGAATAGGTCCGCAGGTCGTATTTATAGGCGCAGTAATTGCCATGCCATGCCACCACGTCCAGCGGGCTGTGGTCGATCCAGGTCTCGTGGAACCGGCCGCACCACTTGATCACCACGCGGGAACGCGCCTCGCGGTTCTCGAAGGCCGCGACCGGGCATTTGAAGTCGCGCGGATTGGCCAGGCAATTGGCACCGATGGGGCCGCGGTTCGGCAGGTCGAACTTCTGCCCGTAATTCTCGCAGACGAAGCCGCGGCACGGGCCTTCCAGCACTTCGACGCGATGGACCAGGCCGCGCGGGATGATGGCGATTTCCCGCGGCTCCAGGTCGATCACCCCCAGCTCTGTGCAAAAGCGCAGCCGGCCCTCCTGCGGGACCACCAGCAATTCGCTGTCGGCCGAGAAGAAATATTCGTCCTGCATCGAACGCGTGACCAGGTAGACATGGCTGGCCATGCCGACCTGGATGTTCACGTCGCCGGCGGTGGTCATGGTGCGCAGGCCGGTGATCCAGGTCAGCGCCTCTTCCGGGACCGGGATCGGATCCCAGCGATACTGCCCCAGGCTGACGATGTCGTCGCGCACATTCGGCGCTGTCTTCCAATAGGGCAGGTCGATCGCGGCGAAATCGCCGGTATGCCGGACCGAGGGCCGGATGCGATAGCACCAGGTCCGCTCGTTCCGGCCGCGCGGCGCGGTGAAGGCGGTGCCGGAAAGCTGCTCGGCATAAAGCCCATAGGCGCATTTCTGCGGGCTGTTCTGGCCCTGCGGCAGGGCGCCGGGCAGGGCCTCGGTTTCGAAATCGTTGCCAAAGCCGGGCATGTAGCCCGGATGCGTGCCGGTGGTGACGGTCGCGCGGATCATGCCGCCGGGCAGAGCAGGGCTGGTCATCGGGCTCCTCCCTGCAAGATCATTGCAGTTGCAACGATTATGCCGCCTGGGCCGCAGGCCTGTCAAGCGCCGCCCATTCCTGTTGCCAAGGCGACGAATCCTTGCTGTTCTGGCCGGAAAAAAGGGGTGCCCCATGACCTTTCGGCTGGACGCTTTCCTGCCCTATCGCCTGTCCGTGGCGGCCGCGCAGGTCAGCCGCCGATTCGCCGCGCTCTACGAGGCCGAGGCGGGGCTGACCATCCCCGAATGGCGGGTGCTGGCGCATCTGGACCATTCCGGCGCGGTCAGCATCCGCGACATCCATGCGCGCGTGAACCTGGACAAGTCCGTGGTCAGCCGTGCCGCCTCGCGCCTGCAGGGGGCGGGGTTGGTTCGGAAATCGGGCAACGACGCCGACCGGCGGCTGATCGTGCTGGAACTGACGCCCCAGGGGCAGGCGCTGATGCTGCGGCTGGGCCGGATCGCCGAGGCGTTCCAGGCCGATCTGCTGGCCGAACTGGGGCCGGATGCCGCCGCGCTGGACCGTCTCCTGTCGCGGCTGGCCGGCAAGGAGACGGGCGCGGCCTAGCCCGCGACGGCCTGGGCAGCCGGCCGCCTGGCTCAATAGGGCGCGGGCGCCACTTCCGGCGGCGTATAAGGGGCCGGTGCGGCTCCATAGGGGGCCGGCTGTCCCATCTGCACCTGGCTGTTTGCCGCCTGTTCGCTCAGCAACTGTCCCGCGGTCTGCATGTCCCGCCCCGCGCCCTGCATCGTCTCACAGCCCGCGACCGCCATGCCGACCAGGCAAAGGCCGACCGTAACCATCCGACGCATGCTCGTTCCTTTCTTTTTTTCTGCTCGTTGTCGGCAAAGCCTAATCTCCTTGGCAAGCCGCTCAAGTCACAGCCGTGGCAGTGGGCGCCCGATCGGCAAGGATTGTCTTGAAAGGGACGCTCCCGCAGGCGGATCCCGGCCGATCCGGCTGGGCGGGGCCCGCCACGCGGCCCCGTGACAACTTGACGCAAGTCAAGCGGGCCGCCGCGCAGCTGTGCCAGAACGCCGGGGCCAAGAGAGGAAGTTCCATGGACCTGAATGCGCGCAAGACCATGCTGATCATGCGGTGCCGGGCGCTTCTTGCCGACCTTGCCTCTATCGTCAAGGCATTGCGCCCTGCCGGCCCGCAGGATGCGAAGGCCGCGCAAGAGAGGGTCTTTCACGCGCTCGGCAGGGTCCAGCAGATCGAGGTGGAGCGTATAGAGGCAGCCCTGCGCCGCATGGAAAGCGGCCAATACGGGGTTTGCACGGGTTGCCGGACCAGCATCTTGCCTGCACGGCTGGAACTTCTGCCGGACACCCCCGTTTGCGAGGACTGCAACCGGGCCGCCTGAGGCAGATCACATGCCGGCCTGGGCTTCCTGGCTTTCCCGGCTGATCGCCTGTCCGGCGCTTTGCAGGTCGCGCCCGGCGCCCTGCACCGTCTGGCAGGCGGCCAGGACCAGCAGCGCAAGCAGGGGCGAAACGTGAATAATTTTACGCATATTCAGTCTCCTGCGTGGATTTTCCTTTGGGATCAACGCCTGCCCCCGGCCGGGGTTCCCCGCCTGTTAAGGCTTTCTTAACCGTTGGTCGCTAGACAGGCGTCATGCGTGTGATTCTGCTTCTTGTGCTGTTCCTTTCCGCCTGCGCCTCACCGGCGCCGCAGTTTTTCGGTGCCCAGCGGCATGACATCACGCTGGAGGGCATCCGCTTCGCCGTCTTTCACGACGGCAGCCAGGCAGAGGTGATCCGCCTGGGCTACCTTGGCCGGGATGCGCGGGCAGTGGTGCCGGAGCTGATGGTGATCGCCGCCGAGCGGACGACCGGATGCCAGGCGATTCCGAACAGCCTGCGCAGCCGCATCCCCGGCGATACCGGCGAGGCGAGGCTGTCGCTGCGCTGTCCCGACGGCTGAAGGGCCCGTGCCGCCGGCGGGATCAGTCCAGGAAGGCCGCCACCGCTTCGGCGACCTCGGCCGGGCGGTCGGCATGCAGCCAATGTCCCGCGCCGGGGATGACGCGGATCTCGGCCTGGGGGAAATATTCGCGGATCGCCTCGGCTTGCGGCGCGCGGCAGTAATCCGAATCCGCTCCGGCCAGGAACAGCGCGGGGCCGGTGAAACCACCCTTGGGCGCCCCAGGCCAGCCGACCAGCCGGGGCATCTGGTCCTGCAACGCCGGCAGGTTGAACTTCCAGCGCGGCGGATCGGCCTTGAGGTCCAGCGATTGCAGCAGAAACGCCCGCACGCCCGGATCGGCGACGTGTTCGGCCAGCCGCGCATCCGCCTCGGAGCGCAGGCGAAGCCCGGCAAGGTCCACCGCCTCCATCGCGTCGATCAGGCCGCTCTGGCTGTGGCCATAGGCGAAGGGGGCGATGTCCATGACGACCAGCCGGCGCACCAGGTCGGGCTGCGTCAGCGCCAGCATCATCGCGGCCTTGCCGCCCATCGAATGCCCCAGAACATCCGCCCGGCCGCCCTGCGCCGCGATCACCTGGGCCAGGTCGCCGGCCAGCGCGGCATAGCCATGGTCGGGATCGTGGAAACTGTCGCCATGGTTGCGCATGTCGACCGAGATCACCCGCCGGCTTTCCCCCAGCCGCCGCGCAAGGCCGCCCAGGTTGCGCCCCGATCCGAACAGCCCATGTGCCAGCAGCACCGGCGGGCGATCCGAATCCATTCCTGTCATCGTCATGTTCAGCATCATGCGCGCAGCCTAGCGGCACTGGCGAAGCGGCGCCAGAGGCGCTAGCCTTGGCGAAAACGGGATGGGGGCGATGGGCATCGAAAGCATCCGGCCGATGGCGGACGAGGTCGCCAGCCTGATGGCGGCGCGGTTCGGCGGCCTCAGGCGCGGCCAGCAGGCCGATCTGGAAAGCATGCTGCGCAAGCGCGGCGGCGCGCTGCCGCGGCGGCTGCGGCGCGAGGCGCGCATCCTGGCCGAGGCCGACCGCAAGGCCGGCCAGCCCAAGCTGGCGCGCCAAGTGGATTTCACGCGACTGGAACATGCGCACAAGGCGCTGACGGCCTATCTGCGGCCGCTGGGGCAGGGGATGCGGCTGCGGGGCGGCGCGGCCAGCATCGCGGCCAGCGTGCTGTTCGGCCTGCTGCTGCTGGGGGCCGTCGCCCTCTGGATCATGACCCGCCGCGGGCTGATCTGAGGGTCGCTTGCCGGGCGCCGGCAAGGGTGTCGCGATTCGTGGAGAGGCCCTTCCACGTCCTCTCGGAAGGCCTGCTTTTCAGCCGGATCCACGGGTTACGTTGGATCGCGCTTCTTGCAAGACCAGGCCGTCGCCGGGGACGGAGTGGCCGCGCGGTTCAGTCATCTGCGCCGAACTGGGCGTCTTGCGCCGGAAAGGCCGCCGCGGGCTGATCGGAACGGCGCTTGCTCCCCGCCGATGAAGATGCCTCGATTCGTGAAGAGACTTGCCGTGCGCCTTGCTGGAAGAGCAGTCGCATACTTGTTTTTGATATAGATCAATTGTTTGCGATGGATTACCGCTTTTTCCAAAGATTGTCAGGGCCGTCGCCGCAGTATCTGTGCCAAGCCAGCACGCTAGCCGCAGTCGCCGTGAGCTGACTGAGCGTCGCTTGCTCCCTGCCGGCGAAGGTGTTCCGATTCGTGAAGGGGTTCCGCCGCACGCCTTGTCCGCATCGCCCGCTTTGAAGCCGGCTCGACTGGCTCTGGTGGACCTGATTCTTGCAGCACCGTCGCCGCTGGCGACAGGACAGCCGCGCGGTCGGCTCCGGGTTGCGCGCCTTGTGGTAGGTTCGGCGCTGCCGGGCGAAGCGAGGAACTGTGCCGGCTGGGCGGGACGGCAAAGGAGGGAGAGGCCCGGATACCGGCCCAAGTGCCGGGGGCGCCCTGCTGTCCGGCCGGGGCAACGGCTGGCGGGGCAATAAGGGGCGGCAAGGGGCGGCGCGGGTCCGAACGAACCCGCGCCGCGCCGGGATTACATGCCGTTATAAAGCGGGAAGCGGGCGCAAAGCGCCTCGACCTCGGCCTTGACGCGGGCTTCCACCTCGGCATTGCCTTCCTCGCCGTTCGCGGCAAGGCCATCGACGACCTCGACGATCCAGCGGGCGATCTGGCGGAACTCTTCTTCCTTGAAGCCGCGAGTGGTGCCGGCGGGGGCGCCCAGGCGGATGCCCGAGGTCACGAAGGGTTTTTCGGGGTCGAAGGGCACGCCGTTCTTGTTGCAGGTGATGTGGGCGCGACCCAGCGCCGCCTCGGTCGCCTTGCCGGTCACGCCTTTCGGACGCAGGTCGGCCAGGCACAGGTGGTTGTCGGTGCCGCCCGAGACGATGTCGATGCCGCCCTTCATCAGCTCGTCCGCCATGGCGCGCGCATTGGCCACGACCTGCGCGGCATAGTCCTTGAATTCGGGGCGCAGCGCCTCGCCGAAGGCCACGGCCTTGGCGGCGATGACATGCATCAGCGGGCCGCCCTGAAGGCCGGGGAAGACGGCCGAGTTGATCTTTTTCGCGATGTCGGCGTCGTTGGTCAGCACCATGCCCCCGCGGGGGCCGCGCAGCGACTTGTGGGTGGTGGTGGTCACGACATGGGCGTGCGGCAGCGGCGAGGGATGCTGGCCGCCGGCCACCAGGCCCGCGATATGGGCCATGTCCACCATCAGCCAGGCGCCGACCTCGTCCGCGATCTTGCGGAATTCGGCCCAGTCCCAGACGCGCGAATAGGCGGTGCCGCCGGCCAGGATCAGCTTGGGCTTGCTCTCATGCGCCTTCCTGCGGATCTCTTCCATGTCGAGCAGCTGGTCCTGCTGGCGCACGCCGTAGCTGACGACGTTGAACCACTTGCCGGACATGTTGACCGGCGAGCCATGCGTCAGGTGCCCGCCCGAGTTCAGGTCGAGGCCCATGAAGGTGTCGCCCGGCTGCAGAAGCGCCAGGAACACCGCCTGGTTCATCTGGCTGCCCGAGTTCGGCTGGACGTTGGCATATGCGCAGCCGAACAGTTCCTTCGCGCGCTCGATCGCCAGTTCCTCGACGATGTCGACATACTGGCAGCCGCCGTAATAGCGCTTGCCCGGATAGCCCTCGGCATATTTGTTCGTCAGCACCGAGCCCTGCGCTTCCAGCACGGCCTTGGAGACGATGTTTTCCGAGGCGATCAGCTCGATCTCGTCGCGCTGGCGGCCAAGTTCCTTGCGGATGGCGCCGAAGATGTCGGGGTCGCGGCTGTCCAGCGTCTCGGTGAAGAATCCGGTGTCGGTCATCTGGTCCTCATGCAAAAAGCGGCTTGCCGGCCTTCTAGCGCCTTTCGCCGCGCCCCGCTAGGACGGATGCGACGCCTTGGTGGTAGATATTCCATGCGTCGCCGGGACTTGCTTCCGCCCGGCGGCTGGCCATGATGGCCGCATGAAGATGCATTTCATCGCCTCCAGCACCGAAACCGCCGTGACCGCCGCCGAGACGCTGTCCGCGCGCTACGGCCATGTGCCGATCCGCGAGGCCGAGGTGATCGTGGCGCTGGGCGGCGACGGGCTGATGCTGTCGGTCATGCACCAGAATCGCGGCCTGCCGGTCTATGGCATGAACAGGGGCACCGTGGGCTTTCTGATGAACGCCTATTCCGAGGACGACCTGCCCGGCCGCATCCGCGCCGCCGAGGAAACCGTGGTCAATCCCCTGGCCATGACCGCCGGCACCACCGACGGGCACGAGCATTGCGCGCTGGCGATCAACGAGGTCAGCATGCTGCGCGCCGGACCGCAGGCGGCGCGGCTGCGCATCAGCGTGAACGGCCGGGTGCGGCTGGAGGAACTGATCTGCGACGGTATGTTGCTGTCGACCCCGGCGGGCTCGACCGCATACAACTATTCGGCGAACGGGCCGATCCTGCCCTTGGGCTCGGACGTGCTGGCGCTGACCGCGATCGCGCCCTTCCGGCCGCGGCGCTGGCGCGGTGCGATCCTGCCCAAGTCGGCGACGGTGCGCATCGACGTGCTGGACCCCGACAAGCGCCCGGTGATGGCCGATGCCGATTCGCGCGGCGTCGATTCGGTGCTGTGGGTCGAGATCCGTTCGGAAAACACCATCCGCCATCACCTGCTTTTCGACCCCGGCCACGGGCTGGAGGAACGGCTGATCCGCGAACAATTCGTCTGAGCCGCGATTCCGTTCGAGCCCGATTCCCTTTGAGCCGCGATTCCATTTGAGACTGTGCGCGGCGCGCGCTAAACGGCCGGGCATGATGAACCGTCCCGAACTTCCGCCCGAAATCGCCCGCCGCCGCACCTTTGCGATCATCTCGCACCCGGACGCGGGCAAGACCACGCTGACCGAAAAGTTCCTGCTGTTCGGCGGCGCGATCCAGATGGCCGGCCAGGTCCGCGCCAAGGGCGAGGCGCGGCGCACGCGCTCGGACTTCATGAAGATGGAGCAGGACCGGGGGATTTCGGTCTCCGCCTCGGCCATGAGCTTCGATTTCGGGC